>Ga0209795_10000118_pt1 | contig 75585 bp, 65 predicted proteins | sample AgamicOrMarz_FD_187166 | JGI IMG/M metagenome (GOLD analysis project Ga0209795, IMG submission 187166) | Agave microbial communities from Guanajuato, Mexico - Or.Ma.rz (SPAdes) (version 2) | ecosystem: Host-associated > Plants > Phyllosphere > Phylloplane/Leaf | place: Guanajuato, Mexico...
TCGATACTAGCGCCTACGCAACGAAATTTGCTGGCTTAGTAAAGGATTTTAACTGTGAAGAGATCATCTCGCGCAAAGAACAGCGCAAGATGGATGCCTTCATTCAATATGGAATTGTCGCTGGCGTTCAGGCCATGCAGGATTCTGGCCTTGAAATTACGGAAGAGAACGCAACCCGTATTGGCGCCGCTATCGGCTCCGGTATTGGCGGTCTTGGCCTGATTGAGGAAAACCATACATCGCTGATGAATGGTGGCCCACGTAAGATCAGCCCATTCTTCGTTCCGTCAACGATTGTTAACATGGTGGCAGGTCACCTGACCATCATGTTCGGCCTTCGTGGTCCAAGCATTTCTATCGCCACCGCCTGTACCTCCGGCGTGCATAACATCGGCCAGGCCGCACGTATCATCGCTTACGGTGATGCAGATGCGATGGTTGCTGGCGGTGCAGAAAAAGCCAGTACCCCACTGGGTGTAGGCGGCTTCGGTGCGGCGCGTGCGCTTTCAACCCGCAACGATAACCCTCAGGCGGCGAGCCGTCCGTGGGATAAAGACCGTGATGGTTTTGTGCTGGGCGACGGTGCTGGCATGATCGTGCTGGAAGAGTACGAACATGCTAAAAAACGTGGCGCGAAAATCTATGCTGAAATCGTTGGTTTCGGTATGAGTAGCGATGCTTACCACATGACGTCTCCTCCAGAGAACGGCGCAGGTGCTGCGCTGGCGATGGAAAACGCGCTTCGCGATGCAGGCATTACCCCTGCACAGATCGGTTACGTGAACGCCCACGGGACGTCTACGCCAGCTGGCGATAAAGCAGAAGCCCAGGCGGTTAAGTCCATCTTCGGCGACGCGGCCAGCCGCGTGATGGTGAGCTCCACCAAATCCATGACCGGCCACCTCCTGGGTGCGGCAGGCGCGGTAGAGTCTATCTACTCTATCCTTGCGCTGCGCGACCAGGCCGTACCGCCAACCATCAACCTGGATAACCCGGATGAAGGTTGCGATCTGGACTTCGTTCCACACGAAGCGCGCCAGGTCAGCGGTATGGAGTACACCCTGTGTAACTCCTTCGGCTTCGGGGGCACCAACGGCTCTCTGATCTTCAAAAAGATCTGAGTCTGTTTGCCGCAAGGCACTAAAAAAGGTCCGCTTGTCGGGCCTTTTTTATTAAGGGAAATCCCCTTGTCTGGCGACAGGCATCCTGCCAGACTGAGCCTCCATGCATAAGGAGCCACCATGTTTTTAATCAATGGCCTTGAGCAGAATCAGCTGCCCGCAAGCGACAGGGCGACGCAGTTTGGTGACGGCTGTTTCACCACGGCGCGAATTGTTAACGGCGCTGTGAGCCTGCTTGATGCGCATATTCGTCGCCTGCAAAGTGCCTGTGAAACGCTGCTGATCCCCTTTACGCAGTGGGATATTCTCGAAAGCGAGATGCGCCAGCTGGCCTTCGGAAAACCGAGTGGCGTACTGAAAGTGATCATCAGCCGCGGCAGCGGTGGCCGGGGTTACAGCGGTTCTGCCTGCCATCATCCCACGCGCATCCTCTCCCTGTCAGATTACCCCGCGCATTATGAGCGCTGGCGGCATGAGGGCGTTACGCTGACGCTCAGCCCCGTTCGCCTGGGCCGTAACCCGATGCTGGCAGGGATAAAACATCTCAACCGTCTTGAACAGGTGCTCATCCGTACTCATCTTGAGCAGACGGACGCCGATGACGCGCTGGTCCTTGACAGCGAAGGGTTCATTACGGAATGCTGTGCGGCTAATTTATTCTGGCGGCAGGGCAGTGATGTCTTCACGCCTTCACTGGAACAGGCGGGCGTCAAGGGTATTATGCGGCAGTTTTGTTTACAGCTTTTGGCACGCTCCGGCTATAACGTTGTCGAAGCCAGCGTGAAGGAAGCGGCGCTGCTGTCCGCCGATGAGGTCGTTATATGTAACGCCCTTATGCCGGTTGTGCCTGTTCGGGCCTACGATCGGCAGCGCTGGTCGTCCCGTGAACTGTTTCAGTTTTTAGCCCCGTTATGTGAGCAAACCAGAAAGTCATGAAGAAAATGTTGCGCTTTGTCCTCCTCCTCATCGTTGTGCTGGGTATCGCTGGCGGTGCGGGAGTATGGAAAGTTCGCCAGCTGGCGGACAGTAAAATCCTGATTAAAGACGAGACGATTTTTACCCTGAAAGCCGGTACCGGTCGTCTGGCCCTGGGTGAACAGCTTTACGCTGACAAAATTATCAACCGTCCGCGCGTTTTCCAGTGGCTGCTGCGCGTTGAGCCGGAGCTTGCCCACTTTAAGGCCGGAACCTATCGTTTCACCCCCGGGATGACCGTGCGGGAGATGCTTCAGCTGCTGGAGAGCGGTAAAGAGGCCCAGTTCCCGCTGCGTTTTGTTGAAGGGATGCGCCTGAGTGATTATCTCAAACAGCTGCGTGACGCGCCGTACATCAAGCACACCCTGAAAGACGACCGTTATGAGACGGTGGCCGAGGTGTTGAAATTCGACCATCCGGAATGGGTGGAAGGCTGGTTCTGGCCGGATACCTGGATGTATACGGCAGGGACGACCGACGAGGCGATCCTGAAACGTGCGCACAAAAAAATGGTTGCGGCGGTTGAGTCGGCCTGGAGCGGACGAGCGGATGGCCTGCCTTATAAAGATCAAAACCAGTTCGTGACGATGGCCTCGATCATTGAGAAAGAGACTGCCGTAGCGGCTGAGCGCGACAAAGTGGCCTCGGTGTTTATCAACCGCCTGCGCATCGGGATGCGTCTGCAAACTGACCCGACAGTCATCTATGGAATGGGCGAGCGCTACACCGGCAAGATTTCCAGAAAAGATCTTGAGACTCCGACGGCGTATAATACCTACCAGATTAGCGGTTTGCCGCCAGGCCCGATTGCCACGCCGGGCGAAGCATCGCTTCGCGCCGCGGCACATCCGGCCAAAACGCCGTATCTCTATTTTGTGGCTGATGGAAAAGGCGGTCATACCTTTAACACGAACCTTGCCAGCCATAATCGTTCCGTTCAGGACTATCTGAAGGCACTTAAGGAAAAAAATGCGCAGTAAATACATTGTCATTGAGGGACTCGAAGGGGCGGGGAAAACCACGGCCCGTAACGTGGTGGTTGATACCCTGAATACGCTTGGTGTGGCGGATATCGTCTTCACCCGTGAGCCTGGGGGAACGCAGCTGGCAGAAAAACTGCGCAGCCTGGTGCTGGACATCAAATCCGTAGGCGACGAGGTAATCAGTGATAAAGCCGAAGTGCTGATGTTCTACGCGGCACGCGTACAGCTGGTGGAGACGGTGATTAAGCCTGCCCTGGCGGACGGAAAATGGGTCATTGGCGATCGTCACGATCTCTCGACGCAGGCCTATCAGGGCGGCGGTCGTGGCATTGACCAGACGATGTTAGCCACCCTGCGCGACGCGGTACTGGGCGATTTCCGTCCCGACCTGACGCTGTATCTTGACGTTACGCCGGAGGTGGGCCTCAAACGCGCCCGCGCCCGCGGCGAGCTGGACCGCATTGAGCAAGAGTCCTTCGACTTCTTTAACCGTACGCGCGCGCGCTATCTTGAACTGGCCGGGCAGGATAAGACGATCCGTACCATTGATGCAACGCAATCTCTGGACGACGTAACGCGTGCTATCCAACAAACGGTGACCACCTGGCTACAGGAGCAGCAGGCATGAAATGGTACCCATGGCTGCGCCCGCATTTTGAACAGCTGATTAGCAGCTATCAGGCAGGGCGGGGGCATCATGCGTTACTGATTCAGGCTTTACCTGGTATGGGTGATGATGCGCTAATTTACGCCATTACCCGCTTTCTGATGTGTCAAAAGCCGCAAGGGCATAAAAGCTGCGGCCAGTGTCGTGGCTGCCAGCTGATGCAGGCTGGCACGCATCCTGATTACTACACCCTTGAACCTGAGAAGGGCAAAAACACGCTCGGTATTGATGCGGTGCGCGACGTCAGCGAAAAACTGTATGAGCACGCGCGGCTGGGCGGGGCAAAAGTGGTCTGGCTGAAGGATGCGGCGATCCTCACCGAGGCGGCGGCCAACGCTCTGCTCAAAACCCTGGAAGAGCCGCCGGAAAAAACCTGGTTCTTGCTGTCTTGCCGCGAGCCGGGCAGGCTGCTGGCAACGTTACGTAGCCGGTGCCGTCTTCATCACCTCGCGGCCCCTCAGGAAGCCTGGTCGCTGGCCTGGCTGGAGCGAGAAGTGACAACGTCACAGGATGCCATGCTCTCCGCGCTGCGTTTGTGCAGCGGCGCGCCCGCAGCTGCACTTGCCCTGTTACAACCGGATGTCTGGTCGCAGCGCGAGGCGCTATGCCGTGCCGTTGAGTCTGCCATAGACAGCGGTGACTGGCTGAGTTTACTGCCTGCACTGAATGGCGATCAGGCCGCCGAACGCCTGCAGTGGCTGGCGACGCTTTTGCTGGACGCGCTGAAAATTCAGCAGGGAGCCACGCTTCTGACCAACCCCGATGTCTGGCCACTGGTGAACACGCTGGCCAATGGTCTTTCAGGCACTACGCTGCAGGCTATCCTTCATGATATCTGCCAGAGCCGCGAACATCTTTTAACCGTCACTGGCGTCAATCGCGAACTGCTATTGACCGACCAGTTACTGCGTATTGAACACTACCTGCAACCCGGCATCACGCCGCCGGTTTCCCATCTCTGAGAGAGACATTATGTTTTTAGTCGACTCACACTGCCATCTTGATGGCCTGGATTATCAATCTCTGCATAAAGACGTGGATGACGTGCTGGCGAAAGCCGCCGCCCGCGATGTGAAATTTTGTCTGGCCGTCGCGACCACCTTACCGGGCTATCGTGCCATGCGCGACCTGGTCGGCGTTCGCGATAACGTGGTCTTCTCCTGCGGCGTTCATCCGCTTAATCAGGATGAAGAGTACGACGTAGATGATTTACGTCGACTGGCGGCAGAAGAGGGCGTGGTTGCGATGGGGGAGACCGGGCTTGATTATTTTTACACGCCTGAAACTAAACCCCGTCAGCAGGCCTCGTTTCGCAACCACATCCGCGTGGGCCGCGAGCTGAACAAGCCGGTTATCGTTCACACCCGTGATGCGCGCGCAGACACCCTGGCGATCCTCAGGGAAGAAAAGGTGACGGATTGCGGTGGCGTACTACACTGTTTCACTGAAGACAGAGAAACGGCGGGTAAGCTGCTTGATTTAGGATTTTATATTTCGTTTTCCGGGATTGTGACGTTCCGTAATGCTGAGCAGCTGCGTGACGCTGCACGTTATGTCCCGCTCGATCGCATCCTGGTGGAAACAGATTCTCCTTATCTGGCCCCGGTACCGCATCGAGGGAAAGAGAACCAGCCGGCGATGACGCGAGATGTGGCTGAGTACATGGCCGTTCTGAAGGGAGTCAGTATCGATGAACTGGCTCGCACCACGACGGAAAACTTTGCCAGCCTGTTCCACATCGACCCCGCCCGCCTGCAATCTCTCTGATACACCTGTTTTTTTTAGGCTCGTAATTAATAAGCAAAGCGAGTAAAGTTCACCGCCTCATTTGGGGCGGTGATGGTGTTTTTAGACACATCCAGAAACGCTTTTTGTAAATTACTGAAAGTTTTTTGACCGTCTTAAGCCGAAACGTGATAGCCGTCAAACAAACTCAGAGGGAATTATTTTACTCTGTGTAATAAATAAAGGGCGCTTAGATGTCCTGTCCACGGCGCGGTACTCCCCCCGGGCCAATGCGTGAAAGCGTAAAAAAAAGCACAAATACTCAGGAGCACTCTCAATTATGTTTAAGAATGCATTTGCTAACCTGCAAAAGGTCGGTAAATCGCTGATGCTGCCAGTATCCGTACTGCCTATCGCAGGTATCCTGCTGGGCGTCGGTTCTGCAAACTTCAGCTGGCTGCCAGCCGTAGTGTCCCACGTGATGGCAGAAGCAGGCGGTTCTGTTTTTGCTAACATGCCGCTGATCTTCGCTATCGGTGTTGCGCTGGGCTTCACCAATAACGATGGTGTATCCGCTCTGGCCGCCGTTGTTGCTTACGGCATCATGGTGAAAACCATGGCGGTGGTTGCACCGCTGGTACTGCATTTACCTGCAGAAGAGATCGCTGCCAAACACCTGGCCGATACCGGCGTGCTCGGCGGTATTATTTCCGGTGCGATTGCAGCGTATATGTTTAACCGCTTCTATCGCATCAAGCTCCCTGAGTATCTGGGCTTCTTCGCGGGCAAGCGTTTCGTTCCGATTATCTCTGGTCTGGCCGCGATCTTCACTGGCGTGATCCTCTCCTTCATCTGGCCACCAATCGGTTCTGCTATTCAGACTTTCTCTCAGTGGGCGGCTTACCAGAACCCGGTTGTGGCGTTCGGTATCTACGGCTTCATTGAGCGTTGCCTGGTGCCATTTGGTCTGCACCACATCTGGAACGTTCCATTCCAGATGCAGATTGGTGAATACACCAACGCTGCGGGCCAGGTGTTCCACGGTGATATCCCACGTTACATGGCGGGTGACCCAACTGCAGGTAAACTGTCTGGTGGCTTCCTGTTCAAAATGTACGGCCTGCCGGCGGCTGCGATTGCTATCTGGCACTCTGCGAAACCAGAGAACCGTGCAAAAGTGGGCGGTATCATGATCTCCGCGGCGCTGACCTCGTTCCTGACCGGTATCACCGAGCCGATCGAGTTCTCCTTCATGTTCGTTGCGCCGATTCTGTACATCATTCACGCGATTCTGGCGGGTCTGGCGTTCCCAATCTGTATCCTGCTGGGTATGCGTGACGGTACGTCCTTCTCTCACGGCCTGATCGACTTTATCGTTCTGTCCGGTAACAGCAGCAAGCTGTGGCTGTTCCCAATCGTGGGTATCTGCTACGCGCTCGTTTACTACACCATCTTCCGCGTGCTGATCAAAGCGCTGGACCTGAAAACCCCAGGTCGCGAAGATGCAACGGAAGACAGCAAAGCAGGCGCGACCAGCGAGATGGCTCCGGCTCTGATTGCAGCGTTCGGCGGTAAAGACAACATCACTAACCTGGACGCGTGTATCACTCGTCTGCGTGTGAGCGTTGCTGACGTAGCGAAAGTTGACCAGCCGGGTCTGAAAAAACTGGGCGCAGCAGGCGTGGTTGTTGCAGGTTCGGGTGTTCAGGCGATCTTCGGAACGAAATCCGATAACCTGAAAACCGAAATGGATGAGTACATCCGCAACCACTAAGTTGTGACCGGGGAGACTAAGGCAGCCGAATGGCTGCCTTTTTTATTGGCTTAGCCTGGGCGGGGAAGAGTCGATATAAAAAAGGGAGCCAGCAGGCCTAATGCCAGTCTGCGAAGCTCGGTGGAAGGAGCCGTTCACCTCAATACACGCAGAATATACTGCGTTCGGGACCTGTGAACGGGATAAGGGGGCCACCGCGGCCCCCTTATCAATCCCCGCGGCCCCGCGAGAAATCGGTGCTTCGCACTGCGCTCACCTCCCGACCGGCTGCCTGCGGTCGGCTCGACTCGACGTCCTGTCTCGTTTCGCCTCTGGCCGCCATCCATGGCGTCCAGCCCTTGTCCTCCGGCCTCCGGCTCGCCGATTTCAGCGGGGACTCAACACCAGTGCCATATTCAGGCGGCTGAGAAGGTTGAAGGGTTAAGGAAGTGGCGAAAAGTTGCGTTGAGCAGGTGGCAGGAATGCTTTGGTGAAAGGAAAAAGCCACTGCTATAACACAGTGGCTTTTAAGACTATCTACTTAGAAACTGTAACTTCCGCTCACGGAGAAATTACGAGGCGCGCCATACACGCCGTATGTCCCCAGGTAGTCGTAGTACTCTTTGTCGAAGACGTTGTTCAGGTTGCCCTGGATGGCAAAGTTCTTTGTGACCTGATAGCGGGTGAACAGATCCACCACCGTGTAACCATCCTGCGTGATCTGGCTGATGCCGTTTGGCCCTGGGGTTTCAAAGTCATACCAGGTTTTGTTCTGCCACCGCGCGCCGCCGCCGACCGTCAATTCTGGCAGCATAGGCAGCTGGTAGCGGGTAAACAGCTTCAGCGTGGTGCGTGCCTGCTGTGGATTCACCGCGTTGCCGTCTTCATCTTCCGCGATATAGCGGCTGCCGCCGAAGGTCAGCTGCCAGTTATCGGTTAATGCACCGTTCAGTTCGAACTCCACGCCTTTACTCACGGTTCCGTCTACCGATTTATAGGCTGACTGGCCGCCGGAGCCTGGAATGGTCACGCCGGTATTGACTGCCACATTATCCTGCTCAATGCGGAACACTGACAGGCTGGCAGTCAGACGGGTGTTAAACCAGTCTCCCTTCACGCCGGCTTCGTAACTTTTGCCCGTGGTAGGATCGATAAAGTTGCTGTTGATGTCACGCTGGCCTGAAGGCTGGAAGATAGACGTATAGCTGGTATAAATCGACCAGGTATCATCGATATCGTAGATCAGCCCGGCGTACGGCGTGACGTCATGGAACTTCGCATCGCGGATTTCGTCCGGCTTGCGCTCCAGGTTGTATTTGGCGCTCCATTCGGTGTAACGCGCGCCGAGGATCAGGTGAAGCGGGTCGGCCAGCGACAGACGCGTTGCGGCATAGACCGACTTCTGGCGGATCACATCGCGCTGGTAAAGCGCGAAGCCAGACCAGGTCGGATCGGCCAGATTACCGTTGTAATCGTAGATGCTGCCGACATCCATCAGGCCGTAGTTATCGTTGACCGGATATGAGTTGTCGTAATTGTTGCGCTGGCGGCTGTAGCTGCCTCCCAGCATCAGCTCATGCTGACGTCCCAGCAGGTCGTACCCACCGCGCACGAAAGCATCCACGGAATCCTGCTTACGCTCGCCCCGGTTCCAGCCGCCCCAGGCGCCCTGGAAGCTGGACGCATCGTACAGGCCGGTGGTTTTATCCGGATAACCATCGATATACATCAGCTTGCTGTCGAAGTTGGTCTCCGCATGCATGGCGTTAACCTTTGCTTCCCAGCCGTTATCGAAGCGTTGGGTCAGGTTAGCAAAGATTTTGGTGGAATCCTGATTCGAGTAGGTCCAGTCTGCAGCGGTGTTGAAGCCACGACGGAAATCCGTTTTGCTGCCGTCGCTGAACAGCGAAGGGAAACCGCCCCATGTTGGGCTGTCTTCTTCACTTTCCTGATAGTCATAACCCAGAGAGAGGGTGGTGGAGTCGGTCAAATCGGCATCAACCACGCCGTAGATGAATTTTTTGCGATAGTGGTTGCGCTCCACCCAGGAGTCGTTGTCCTGGTAGCCGGTGATAACGCGGCCACGCACGTTGCCGGATTCAGTCAAAGGTGCCTGCAGGTCAAGCACGTAGCGCTGCTTGTCCCAGCTGCCGTAAGTGGCCGAGGCCGAACCTTTAAATTCTTTGCTGTCGGCGTGCTTGCGCACCATATTGACGTAAGCTGACGGGTTGCCCGTTCCGCTCATCAGGCCTGCCGCGCCGCGCACCACTTCAATTTTATCGAAGATGGCCGTATCGCCCGCCGTATCGCCAAAGTTCCAGCGGTTATCTAGAAACGTCGGCATATCTTCATAGGCGAAGTTGCTGATAAAGAAACCGCGCGCGTAATAGTTTGTCCGGCTGGTATCGATACGCGAAGCGCTCACGCCGGTGGTGTTATCCAGCACCTGACCGATAGTGTTCAGCTCCTGATCCTGCATACGCTGCTGGCTGATCACACTGACCGACTGCGGAATATCGCGAGGAACTAACAGCAGCTTGGTGCCGGTGGTGGTGGTTTTTACGCTGTAGTCCTGATCCTGTTCAGCGGACGGATCCTGTGCGTTATCGAATCCACCGTCTACTACCACGGTGTCTTCAGAAGAGGAGGCGGCGAAACTTACGGCTGGCGTCAATGCCATAGCAATGCAGGCTGCCAGCAACGACGGTGCTGCGGCAGGCTGGCGTTGCCCATCCCTGGTGTGATTAATGAAAGACATCATCAAACCCTTAATGAATGGTGAAAGTGGGTCGCGTCAGTCTCGCTAGCACGGGCTGACGTCGTTTTCTATGTTAAAAATGCGCATGAAAATGCAAATGCGAAATATACGCATTGTGATTAACGCTGTAAACAGATGTTTCGGAGGCAAATGAAATAATGTTTCAGACGTTTCTCGCCGGGGAGCGGTCATACTTCATGCAGCTGCGGTACATTAAGGAAAGAAATCGCGGGAGAAGGTTGAAAGGACAGGAGAAAGTCGCTCATACTCATCAACTGTAACGCACAGTATGAGACACAAAATGTGTGATTAGCGGATACACCACGCCAGAGTAAACAAATAAGGACAAGGTCATGGCCGAAGAAACGATTTTCAGTAAAATTATCCGCCGCGAGATCCCGTCGGATATCGTCTATCAGGACGATCTGGTGACGGCGTTCCGGGACATTTCACCGCAGGCCCCAACGCATATCCTCATTATTCCCAATATTCTGATTCCTACCGTAAATGACGTGAAAACCGAGCACGAAGTGGCATTAGGCCGTATGCTTACGGTGGCCGCGAAAATCGCAGAGCAAGAGGGGATTGCCCAGGACGGATACCGTCTGATCATGAACTGCAATCGTCATGGCGGCCAGGAAGTTTATCATATCCATATGCATCTGCTGGGTGGACGTCCACTCGGCCCGATGCTGGCACATAAAGGTCTTTGATATGTTAAGAGGGCGTATTGCAGCGCTGATTATCACAGTGCTGATAGCGGGGTGCAGCGCGCGTCCGGCGATCCCGGTCAGCGATGAACAGTCGCTGGTCATGGAGGCCTCGGTGCTTGCCGCAGGCATCACGGCGGAGCAGCCTGCGCTGACCATCAGCGAAATCCAGTCTTCTGCCTCCTCTACGCTCTTTAACGAAAGACACGAGCCGGTGACGGTGCATTACCGTTTTTACTGGTATGACGTTAGAGGTCTTGAAATGCACCCGCTCGAAGCGCCGCGCAGTGTAACCATTCCGGCGGGATCGTCGGTGACGCTCTATGGCAGCGCCAACTCGTTGGGTGCGCATAAGGTGAGACTTTATCTTTACTTGTAAGGGGTAAACCTTGATTAAAAATATAAGCCGCTATGCGCTTGTGACCGCATTTGCACTTTTTCTTGCCGGTTGTGTAACGCGAACCGAAGAACCCGCGCCCGTGGACGAGGCAAAACCGGGGACAGAACAGCCGACGCCGCCAACGCAGCCGGTGCCAACGGTGCCATCTGTGCCAACTATTCCGGCGCAGCCAGGCCCGATTGAACACCCAGATCAAACCTCTCAGCCAACGCCGCGCGTGCGCCACTATGACTGGAACGGCGCGATGCAACCGATGGTCGGCAAAATGCTGCAGGCTCAGGGCGTCACGGCGGGCAGTGTGCTGCTGGTGGACAGCGTGAACAACCGTACTAACGGCTCGCTGAATGCGGGTGAAGCGACGGAAACCCTGCGCAACGCTTTAGCCAACAACGGTAAATTTACGCTGGTCTCCTCGCAGCAGCTGGCGGTGGCGAAGCAGCAGCTTGGCCTGTCACCGCAGGACAGCCTTGGCTCGCGCAGCAAAGCGATCGGGATTGCCCGTAACGTTGGCGCACAGTATGTCCTGTATTCCAGCGCCACCGGCAACGTCAATACCCCGGCCCTGCAAATGCAGCTGATGCTGGTTCAGACAGGCGAGATTATCTGGTCAGGTAAAGGTGCCGTTTCGCAACAATAAGCCGACGCGTGAGGAAATTCTGACGCGTTATTTTCCTCAATACCGTCTTGTCGCGCCGCAGGCCTCTTCCGGGCTTGGCGGCGCGAGTTGCATTATTGAGCAGGGCGAACATCGTCTGGTTCTGCGCCAGCATCACGATGCCTCTGCGCCCGCCGCCCATTTTCGTCGTCAGTATCTTGCCCTGAAACGCCTTCCGGCCGGACTCGTACCCGAACCCTGTTTTTTCAGCCAGGGCTGGATGGCCGTGGAGTATCTTGCGGGCGAGATCAAAACCACGCTACCGGATACCCCAACGCTTGCTGCTCTGCTGTATCATCTGCATCGTCAGCGACGGCTGGGCTGGCGCATCGCGCTTATGCCGTTGCTTGAACAATACTGGCAGCAGGCCGCGCCCGCGCGCAGAACGCCATACTGGCTGGCTCAGCTTAAAAAACGCCATGCAAGAGGTGAGCCGCAGCCGTTGCGGCTCGCGCCGCTGCACATGGATGTTCACGCGGGCAATATTGTTCACACGGCGGCAGGGGAAAGGCTCATCGACTGGGAATATGCCGGAGATGGGGATGTCGCGCTGGAGCTGGCTGCCGTCTGGACACCGGACAATGCCGCGCGGGACGCGCTCATTGCGGCCTATGCCGAACAGTCGCAGATAGACCACCGGACGCTGGCGCGCCAGGTCAGCCGCTGGCGGCCATGGGTATTGATGCTGATGGCGGGCTGGTTTGAGGTGCGCCTTGCGCAGACGGGCGACAAACAATTTATTACGCTGGCAGATGATGCCTGGCGTCAGTTAAACACTAAAGGATAAGAGAGGTTCGTGTGGGTCCAGTGATGTTGGATGTCGAAGGGTTTGAGCTGGATGCGGAGGAGCGCGAGATCCTGGCGCATCCGCTGGTGGGCGGCCTGATTCTGTTTACCCGCAACTATCACGATCCGGCGCAGTTGCGCGAACTGGTGCGCCAGATCCGAGCGGCATCGCGTAACCGGCTGGTGGTGGCGGTCGATCAGGAAGGAGGGCGCGTACAGCGCTTCCGCGAGGGATTCACCCGCTTACCGGCTGCACAGTCTTTTGCTGCGCTGCTTGGCACAGAAGCGGGCGGGAAACTGGCGCAGGACGCCGGTTGGCTGATGGCAAGCGAAATGATTGCCATGGATATCGACATTAGCTTTGCGCCGGTGCTGGATGTGGGGCATATCAGCGCCGCTATCGGCGAACGCTCGTACCATGAGGACCCGCGCATTGCTCTGGCAATGGCCACACAGTTTATTGACGGTATGCACGACGCGGGCATGAAAACCACCGGCAAACACTTCCCGGGACACGGCGCGGTAACGGCTGACTCACACAAAGAGACGCCACGCGATCCTCGCCCTGAAGCGGAGATCCGCGCCAAAGATATGTCCATCTTCCGCTCGCTCATCACTGACAATAAGCTGGATGCGATTATGCCTGCGCATGTGATCTACAGCGATGTCGATCCGCGCCCGGCGAGCGGTTCCCCGCACTGGCTGAAAACCGTCCTGCGTCAGGAGTTGGGCTTCAACGGCGTGATTTTCTCGGATGATTTGTCCATGGAAGGGGCGGCAATCATGGGCAGCTATGCGGAACGCGGGCAGGCTTCACTGGATGCAGGTTGCGATATGATCCTGGTCTGTAATAATCGTAAAGGAGCGGTCAGCGTGCTGGATAACCTGTCGCCGATCAATGCCGAACGTGTTACACAATTGTATCATAAAGGTTCATTTAGCCGTCAGGAGTTGATGGACTCGGCGCGCTGGAAGACGGTCAACGCGCAACTTGAAGCGCTCAACGAGCGCTGGCAGGCCCATAAAGCAGGCCTGTAATCACTCCCGTAAGGCGTAGCAAGGTGGGAAGACAATGATCATCTATTTACACGGTTTTGACTCAAACAGCCCAGGTAACCATGAGAAGGTACTGCAGCTGCAGTTTATCGATCCGGACGTCCGGCTGATTAGCTACAGTACCCGCCACCCTAAACATGATATGCAGCATTTGCTCAAGGAAGTGGACAAAATGCTGCAGCTCAACGTTGACGAGCGTCCGCTGATTTGCGGCGTCGGGCTGGGAGGCTACTGGGCAGAGCGCATCGGATTTTTGTGCGATATTCGTCAGGTCATTTTCAATCCTAACTTGTTCCCGAACGAGAACATGGAAGGCAAGATTGACCGCCCGGAGGAATACGTCGATATCGCGACGAAATGCGTCAGTAATTTCCGTGAAAAGAATCGCGATCGTTGTCTGGCGATCCTCTCGCGTCATGACGAAGCGCTGGACAGCCAGCGTTCAGCGGAGATGCTGCATCACTTCTATGAGATCGTCTGGGACGATGAACAAACCCACAAGTTCAAAAACATCTCCCCGCATCTGCAGCGCATAAAAGCCTTCAAAACGCTGGGCTAACCAGCCCTCTAAAAGCCTCAAGCCCGGTCGCGAAAGCGTGCCGGGCTTTCTTTTTTGTCAGACTTGTCTACTTTTAAGCCATCAAAACTTGATGCATATCAATTTTGGTATGACCAATGCGCCTGACGTGTTATCCTCAATGCACTTGAATGGTTTCAGTGCTGTAACCTGTTGTTAATTAAGGGTTATTTTCATAACTTTTAATTAACAATTGGTTAATAATTTAGGGGGTCGCGTTGACTACACCATTGAAAAAAATAGTGATTGTAGGCGGTGGTGCTGGCGGGCTGGAACTGGCGACGCAGCTAGGCAAAAAGCTGGGTCGCGGTAAGAAAGCCAAAATTACGCTGGTAGATCGTAACCACAGCCATCTGTGGAAACCGCTGCTGCACGAAGTGGCGACCGGTTCGCTGGATGAGGGCGTGGATGCCCTGAGCTATCTGGCACACGCGCGTAATCATCATTTCCAGTTCCAGCTGGGATCCGTGGTGGATATCAACCGTGAGAGCAAAACCATTACGCTGGCTGAGCTGCGCGACGACAAAGGTGAACTGCTGGTTCCTGAGCGCAAGCTGCCGTATGACACGCTGGTCATGGCGCTGGGCAGTACATCGAACGACTTCAATACGCCGGGTGTGAAAGATCACTGTATCTTCCTGGACAACCCGCATCAGGCGCGTCGTTTCCATCAGGAAATGCTCAATCTGTTCCTGAAATACACCAATAACCTGGGTGCCAACGGCAAGGTTAACATCGCGATTGTGGGCGGGGGCGCGACGGGCGTTGAGCTGTCTGCTGAACTGCACAACGCGGTGAAACAGCTGCACAGCTACGGCTACAAAGGCCTGACGAACGATGCGCTGAACGTGACGCTGGTTGAGGCGGGCGAACGCATTCTGCCGGCGCTGCCGCCGCGCATTTCCGGCGCAGCGCACAGCGAGCTGACCAAACTCGGCGTACGCGTGCTGACGCAAACCATGGTCACCAGCGCCGATGCGGGTGGTCTGCACACCAAAGACGGCGAGTACATCGAAGCGGATCTGATGGTCTGGGCGGCAGGGATTAAAGCGCCTGATTTCATGAAAGATATCGGCGGGCTGGAAACGAACCGTATTAATCAGCTGGTGACGGAGCCTACGCTGCAAACCACGCGTGATCCGGACATTTACGCCATCGGCGACTGTGCCTCCTGCGCGCGCCCGGAAGGCGGGTTCGTTCCTCCGCGTGCTCAGGCCGCGCACCAGATGGCAAGCCTGGTGCTGCACAACATCCTGGCGCAGCGTAAAGGCAAACCGATGAAGGCGTATGTCTACAAAGACCACGGCTCTCTGGTGTCGCTCTCCAACTTCTCGACCGTCGGCAGTCTGATGGGTAACCTGATGCGTGGCTCGATGATGGTAGAAGGGCGCATTGCGCGCTTTGTGTATATCTCACTCTACCGTATGCACCAGATTGCGCTGCACGGCTACTTCAAAACCGGCCTGATGATGCTGGTTGGACGCATCAACCGGGTTATTCGCCCGCGTCTGAAGCTGCACTAATCGTATTATCCCTCCGGGTTCTCCGGAGGGATTTTTTAGCATATCATGCTGTCCAGTGCCCTTCAGGCGCTTAAGAGTTCTCCTAAATCCGATATATCCCTCCTGCACACCGCGTTTTTACGCCTTTGTCTTATTGGCGAGTCCAGCCATTGATTGCAAAATTGTTACCAATAGCAACAAAGGAGGATGTCCCGTGAATAAATCAATGTTGGCGGGTATAGGGATTGGCGTAGCGGCTGCGTTAGGTGTGGCTGCGGTTGCCAGTCTCAACGTGTTTGAACGTGGCCCGCAGTATGCGCAAGTGGTTTCCGCAACGCCCATTAAAGAGACGGTCAAAACGCCCCGTCAGGAGTGCCGCAACGTTGCGGTTACCCACCGTCGTCCCGTACAGGATGAAAACCGTATTGCCGGTTCTGTTCTCGGCGCGGTTGCAGGCGGCGTGATTGGCCATCAGTTTGGTGGCGGTCGCGGTAAAGACGTGGCTACCGTTGTCGGCGCGTTGGGCGGTGGCTATGCAGGGAATCAGGTGCAGGGTGCGATGCAGGATAACGACACCTACACCACAACCCAGCAGCGCTGTAAAACTGTCTATGACAAATCCGAGAAAATGCTGGGTTACGATGTCACCTACAAAATCGGCGACCAGCAGGGCAAAATCCGCATGGATAAAGACCCCGGCACCCAGATCCCGCTGGACGGAAATGGTCAGCTGATCCTGAACAACAAAGCGTAAAAAAGATCTTCTCTGAACTTAGCTCCTCACGCGCTCAGGCTGAGGAGCTTTTTTTTGGCCGTCAGAAGGTCAGCGCATAGTTCAGCCCGAAGGTGCGGCCACGCCCTTTGTACTCATACAAAGCAGCGCTACCGTAGGTCGGGCTGTAGAGCAGCGGCGCACGCTGGCCCCAGACGGTGGTGTAGGTTTTATCCAGCAGGTTTTCGATACTGAAGGACAGTTTACCCACCGGCAGGGCATAGCTGCTGAGGAAATCAACGGTGTTATAGCCATCAATTTTATTGCCCGCCGCGTCCGTCAGGTCGAAGGTTTGCTGGGTCTGCAGGCGCAGTGACCAGGGTTCAGGCGACCAGCCGACGTATGCCGTGGCTTTTGACGGTGAGGCCTGTGTCACATCCCACTTCTCCCACGATCCGTTCGTTTTAATCTCTGACTTCAGCACGTTGAAATTCCCGCCGAGGCTCCAGGCGCTGTCAGGAATGAAATAATCCACCGCGCCTTCCACGCCGTAAATCCTGCGCTCCTGCTGATTGACGTCGATTGTCATATCGCGGCGGTTAATGTCGACCGATTTATCCGACAACGAGTAGTAGGCCGCAATCTGGGTGCGCAGATTATTGCCGGTATAACGCCAGCCCAGCTCATAGGAGTTCACTTTGATGCCTTCGAGCTTCGCATCCTGCGGGTTAACACTTTTCACCAGCGCAAGATGGCCCTGTGCATCGGCCCTTGCATAGGAACCGTTGCCGTAATATTTACCGGGGTCGGGCAACTCCACGCCCTGAGAGAAGTTAAACCAGGCCTGCTGATTTTCCGTGAGATGCGCAAGGATCCCGGCATTGAACAGCAGGTTGTCGTAATCGGTTTTGCCGCCCGGGATGGCCTCTGCGGACCGCGCCTTACCGTTGGCAATCGCCTGTTGCTGGGTATAGCCGATAAAGTCATCAACGCGGTTTTCGGTCCACTGGTAGCGTACGCCGCCGCTCAGGGTGAAGACATCACTCAGATCAATGCTGTTCTGCAGAAACGGCGCGATGTTGGTGATGCTGTAGCCCGGATAACGTCCCGTGGAATATATAGCGTGGTTATTCATGCCGCCCGAGGGAACGGACTGCGCCAAATCAAAGAACATCTGATTGGAGTCGAACGTCTCGTGATCCGCATCCAGCCCCCAGGTCACCTGCCAGCCGTCCAGCGGCGTGCTGTTTAGCGTCAGTTTCGCGCCGTACTGGTCGGTATTCTGCTCGGAGGCGGCGAAGCTGGTAACGGCTTTGGTCTGCGCGTCCAGCGTCGGGAAAGGGTAGAAGCGCAGGGACTCATCCCGGTAATAAATCTGCCCGACCAGCTCCTGTCCCCAGAAATCGGTATCCGAGTATTGCAGGCTGATAAGATGGCGCTCGGTGCCGGGAACACGATCGGAGTTAAATCCGCTTTGGGTAGAGGCCGTTCCACTGCCTGTGACGGCACCCATGTTTTTGCCCAGGTTTAACCCGTAATCGTCGTCGCCCTGGCTTTTGTAATACTGGGTGACTACCTGCAACTGACGCGTCTCGTCAATCTCAATCGTGCCGGTGCCCATCACGTCCAGGCGGTCCGAGTGCTGTAACCCGGTTTGCGTATTGTCGAAGGTGAGGGCGTCACCGTTACCATCGTACCAGCCGCCGAAACGCTGCCAGGCAACGGACAGCCGACCGAAAGCATGATCGTTCCCGCCGCTGACGGCGGTTGCCACGCGTTCGTCACGATCGTTGCTGTTGTTAAAACCCGTTTTACCGCCAAGCTCCAGGTCGACCTGACTTTCCGGCTGCCCTTTTTTGGTCACAATATTGATCAGGCCGCCCGTACTGCCGCCGCCGTACAGGGACGTGGAGCCAGAGATCACCTCAATGTGATCAACGTTGAAAGGATCGATGGCATCCAGCTGGCGGCTGTCTGTGCGCGATGAGTTCAGGCGAACGCCGTCCACCAGCACCACAATCGCGCGGCCACGCATGTTCATGCCGTAGTTGGTTCGTCCCTGGCTGCTGACGTCCATACCCGGGATCAGCTGTCCAAGGATATCCTTGAACTCTTTGCCGCCCTGGACCTGCTGTTCAATCTCCTGGCCTTCAATGATCCACGTGGTCTGCGCCATCTCGGCCACGGTGCGGTGGCTGCGGTTGGCGCTAACCACCAGGTTCTCTTCTGTGTTTTGTTCTGCATAAAGCGGCATTGCCATAGCCAGCAATACCGGATTGAGCACCCAGAGGCTCGTCTTCATCATCATTCCTTATTAAGCGCTTGTTATTATGCGGGCAGGTTGTTTTTATCGTGTTAAAAAATGTAAATGCGAATACTGCCGATAATAAAACGCATTATCAACCTGAGAAAATTTGGGGGGTTAGATGAAAACGAGGAAGGAAGAAAACAGAAAGGGCGGATGGCCGCCCTTAAGATTACAGCTTGAGAAGTTCAGGCCACAGGCGCAGCGTGGTCTGGGTGATGCTTTGCAGTTTTTCCAGGCCAGCGCCTTCGCGGGCGCTGATCGACATGCCCTGCAGAATGCAGCTTAAGTATTGCGCCAGCGCCTGCGGGCGGCAATGCGCGGGGATCTCGCCGCGCTGCTGGCGCTGGGCAAGGAACGTGCTCAGCGTCTCCTCCTGCATCGCATGGCGCGATTTCACCGTATTGGCGATCTCTGTAGACGAGGCCGCGAGGGTGGCAGAGGTGTTGATCATAAAACACCCGGCAGGGGTCTCTTTGCTGGTGAAGCAGGTGGCGATGGCGGTGAAGTAGTCCCGCAGCGCCTGCTCAACGGATTTTTCTTCACAGAACAGCTGCGCTTCGTACTTCGCCGCAAAACGGGAGATGTATCGATCCAGAACCGCCCGGAACAGCCCCTCTTTATTCGTAAACTCCGCGTACAGCGTCGGCGCTTTGGCTCCGGTAGCTTCCACCAGGTCCGAAAGCGACGTTGCCTCGTACCCGTGCTGCCAGAAGAGCGTCATGGCCTTATCCAGCGCCGCATCCCTGTCGAACACTTTTGGTCGGCCACGGCTTTTCTTCGCACAACTCGTGACATCGGTTGTCATTGCCGTTGGTCCTCTGTTGGTTTGTTGAATGACCATTATAAAAATAAACCACAGCCGGGACCAGCGCTGTTTGCTTAAAAATAAATTAATCCTATCGATATGAATAATAACGGAATTTAAATTTATTTAATGGTCGTTATAAAAATGGGTTGACGTGTGACCTGGATCACATCTATCATTTACCTATCGATCGTTAAGTAAATAACTTACGACATCAATTCATCTGCCTAAAGGTATAAAAACATGAAAAACGTTAAAACCCTCATCGCTGCCGCTGTTCTGAGTTCACTCTCTTTCGCAAGCTTCGCCGCTGTTGAAGTGCAATCCACCCCTGCTGACCAGCAGAAAGTGGGCACCATCTCCGCGAATGCCGGGACTAACCTGGGTTCACTGGAAGATCAACTGGCGCAAAAAGCGGATGAAATGGGTGCAAAATCTTTCCGCATCACCTCAGTGACCGGTCCTAACACCCTCCACGGTACTGCGGTCATCTACAAATAAGCCTGGCTAAACCCTCATTTATGCCACTGCTATAAAAAACGCCCTGCATATGCAGGGCGTTTTTCGTTGGGTCTTACATCGACTGTTGCGCAATATTGTGGTGCCGCGTGACGTCAGTCGGCATGCCTGAACGTACCTCCATAGCTCTCGCCATCACGGCCTCATCGGTGCGGGCATTCGTTTTAAAACTCACCATCGCAGCATTCAGATTGATGGGCAGGGTTTGCGGATCGTCACCTATGTTTTTCGATAACGGCTGATGGATTTCGACCAGCCGCACGCCGCCAGGCTCCTCAGAAACCTTAATCGGCGTATTAATGATATTCACTTTGGTGCCCGGCGTGATCTCTCTATAAAGCGTCTTGATGTCGTCATCGCGAAGGCGAATACAGCCGGAGCTGACGCGCATCCCAATACCGAAATCCGCATTGGTTCCATGCAACAGATAGACACCGCCGTAGGCGGCGAGGCGGATCGCGTGATGTCCCATGGGGTTATCAGGCCCTGCCGGCACAACCGCCGGAAGCTCGATACCCTGCGCTTTGTAGCGGGCGCGAATATTGGCCGTTGGCGTCCACGTCGGGTTTGCCCGTTTATCGGAGACGGTGGTCACCATCGTTGGGGTGAGCGTGTCGCCGCCCAGTTGCCCAATGCCGATAGGATAGACGGTCACTTCGTTTTTACCCGGTGGATAATAGTAAAGCCGAAGCTCAGCAAGGTTGATCACGATCCCCTCGCGCGGCGCATCCGGCAGCAGCGTCTGGAGCGGGATCGTCAGCACGCTGCCGGCACGAGGCACATAAGGATCTACGCCGGGGTTAGCCTGAAGCAGCGCCAGGAACCCAACGTTATATTTTTTAGCAATCGCCTCAAGCGAACCGCCATTATTTTCCACGACGTGAAAACGATTTTCCCCGACAAGTTTGCTGCCAGGGGGCGGGAGAGGCCAGGTGTTTGCCCGGGCGGGTAACGCAATGGCTACCGTTGCTATCAGCGCAGACAACGTAATCCAGCGGATAAGACGCGAAGAGATCATCATCACCATAATCCATATAAATGATAAGGTTATTATTTTATAAGCTGTGAATCATAATTATGGTCAATGGGTGTGTCGGGAAGATCGGGCGAAGTGCAAAGAGTTTGTAAATTGTTGCTCCCGGCAGCGTTGCGCTACCGGGAGCCTGTAGTGCCGGTCAGGCGATGGCGTTCTCTTCAAGCTGACGCATGAAGTTACGGACCCACTCCATGCGGTTCTTACGCTCGGCCAGCTCCTGCGTAAAGCGCAGACGCGTCGGGCCATCCAGACGGAAGTGCTGAGGCTGTTTTTGCAGCAGGCCGATCAGCCACATCGGATCGACATGGTTTTTCTCGGCAAACTCAATCATCCCTCCTTTCTCATTGCCCTCCAGCTTGCGAATGCCCAGCTTTTGCGCCTGCTGACGCAGACGGGCGATGTCCAGCAGGTTGCGCGCGGCATCCGGCAGCAGGCCAAAGCGGTCGATCAGCTCGACTTTGATCTCTTCCAGCTCGCCTTCATTTTTCGCGCTGGCAATACGTTTGTAGAACGACAGGCGGGTATTCACGTCCGGAATAAAATCATCCGGCAGCAGGGACGGCATCCGCAGCTCGACTTCGGTTTGCTGGCTGGTTAAATCTTCCAGCGACGGTTCCCGACCGGCCTTCAGCGCATCGACGGCGTTTTCCAGCAACTCCATATACAGCGAGAAGCCGATGGTTTCCATCGAACCGCTCTGATCTTCGCCCAGCAGTTCGCCTGCTCCGCGGATCTCGAGGTCGTGCGTTGCCAGCGCGAACCCGGCGCCGAGATCTTCCAGCGAGGCGATGGCTTCCAGACGCTTTTGCGCGTCGGTGGTCATCGCCTTCGGATGCGGCGTCAGCAGCCATGCGTAGGCCTGATGGTGCGAACGACCTACGCGGCCACGTAACTGGTGAAGCTGCGCCAGGCCAAAGTGATCCGCCCGTTCAATGATGATGGTATTGGCGGTAGGAATGTCGATGCCGGTTTCAATAATGGTGGTACAGACCAGCACGTTAAAGCGCTGGTGGTGGAAATCGTTCATCACGCGTTCCAGCTCGCGCTCGCGCATCTGCCCGTGGCCGATGGCAATACGCGCCTCCGGCACCAGCTCCGCCAGCCTGTCGGCGGCTTTCTGAATATTTTCCACGTCGTTGTAGAGGTAATACACCTGGCCGCCGCGCAACACTTCGCGCAGGATCGCCTCGCGGACCACCAGATTATCGTACTCCCGCACGAAGGTTTTCACCGCCAGACGGCGCGCCGGAGGGGTGGCGATAATCGACAGATCGCGCATGCCGCTCATCGCCATATTCAGCGTACGCGGGATCGGCGTTGCGGTCAGGGTCAGAATATCGACGTCCGCGCGCATCGCTTTGATCCGCTCTTTGTGACGCACCCCGAAGCGGTGTTCTTCGTCGACGATCAGCAGGCCCAAATCTTTCCACTTCACGTCGCTTTGCAGCAGCTTGTGCGTGCCGATCAGAATGTCGATCTTGCCTTCGCTTGCCTGCTCCAGAATGCTCGTCTGCTCTTTGGCACTGCGAAAACGCGACAGCATTTCGATACGCACCGGCCAGTTGGCAAAGCGGTCGCGGAAGTTGTCGAAGTGCTGCTGGGCCAGAAGGGTGGTAGGGACCAGCACCGCCACCTGCTTGTTGTTCTCCACGGCGAGGAAGGCTGCGCGCATCGCCACTTCGGTTTTGCCGAAGCCCACGTCGCCGCAGACCAGCCGGTCCATCGCCAGCGGCTGGCACATATCGCTCAGCACGGCGTTAATGGCCTGCGCCTGATCCGGCGTGGTTTCGAACGGGAAACTGTCACAGAACAGCTGATACTGCTCTTTGTCATGCTTAAAGGCATAGCCCTCTTTGGCCGCACGCTGGGCGTAGATATCCAGCAGTTCAGCCGCCACGTCGCGAACTTTTTCCGCCGCTTTCTGGCGCGCTCGCGCCCAGGCATCGCCGCCCAGCTTATGCAGCGGGGCGTTATCTTCCGCACCGCCCGCATAGCGGCTGATCAGATGCAGGGACGATACCGGCACGTACAGTTTGGCGTCGTTGGCATAGGTCAGCATCAGGTATTCACCTTTGATGCCGCCCGCCTCCAGCGTCGTCATCCCCTGATAGCGCCCGACACCGTGTTCAAGGTGAACAATCGGCTGACCCGGGTGCAGCTCCGCCAGGTTACGGATCAATGTGTCCGGGTTGATGGTGCAGCGGCTGTCCTGGCGGCGGCGCGCAACGCGTTCTCCGAGCAGGTCGCTTTCGCAGATCAGGGCGCGGTTTTTAAGCGTATCAATAAACCCGTGCTCGGCCGCGCCGATCATCAGATAACGGCCATTGCCGGTGGCTTCATCGAGTCGCAAAATGCGCTTTGGTGCCACCTTAATGCGGCTCAGTAGTTCGCCCAGCGCCTCGCGACGGCCTTCGCTTTCAACCGAGAACACCACCGGGCCGGTAAAGGCCTCGAGGAACTTACGCAGATTATCAAGCGGCGATTTCTGCTGCGCCTGCACGGCGAGATCCGGCAGCGTCTTAAACGCGAGGTTCGTGTTGGCCGCTTTTTTCGCAAGCGAATCGGTTTTGAGCTGCATCCGTGGCCAGCGTTTTAGCTCGGCATTCAGTTCATCGGTGCGTAGCCACAGCTTCTCGGGCGGCAGCAACGGGCGCATAGGATCCACGCCGCGGTTTTCGAAACGGGCGCGGGTCTCGCTTTCAAACCGGCTGGCGCTGGCCTCAATATCGCCCGTATTCACGATCAGCGTGTTTTTCGGGAAGTAGCTGAAAAGCGGCGGCAGCGGCTCGCTGAAGAACAGCGGCTGCCAGTATTCGATCCCGGCGGGCAGCGTGCCTTTACTGACCTGCTGATAAATATGTTCGGCGTCGCGCTTAACCTCGAACGTGTCTCGCCACTGGCTGCGGAACAACTCAATGGCGGTTTTATCCGTCGGGAATTCATGCGCCGGGAGCAGGTTAATCGCCTCCACTTCTTCCAGCGTGCGCTGGGTGTCGGCGTCGAACACGCGCAGGCTGTCGATTTCATCATCGAAAAAGTCCAGACGGTATGGCTGCTCGCTGCCCATGGGGTAGAGGTCAAGCAGCGCGCCGCGGGTGGCGTATTCCCCATGCTCCATGACCTGATCAACATGGCGATACCCGGCGTTGTCCAGCTGCGCGCGAAGGGCGTCGCGGGAGAGGCGCTGACCTTTTTTCATCATCAGGGCGTGGCCGTGAAGATAGCTGTGCGGGCAGACGCGCTGCATCAGCGTATTCACCGGCACAATCAGCACGCCGCGTTGCATGGTCGGAAGCTGATACAGCGTCGACAGGCGCGAAGAGATAATCTCCTGATGCGGGGAGAAGCTGTCATACGGCAGCGTTTCCCAGTCGGCCAGGCTAAACACCAGGCTGTCGGTGAACTGCCGGATTTCGTCATGCAGGCGCAGGGCATTTTGCATATCCGGCGCAACCAGGACTACCGGCCCCGGATGGCGCTCAGTGATTTCTGCCACCAGCGTGGCGCACGCCGCGCCCGTGAGTTCGCCCAGTTGGCGTTGGTCGCCCGCGTTGACAGGCAAGGAATAACGATCGTGTTCAGGCATGGCTTTGTCAGAGTCTCTTATGGATATACCAACAGTATTGGGGCATATCACTGATACGCAATGTCTTTATTATCCTCGATCGTTTTGCATAAGCAAATTGTAACCGCACGGGGTGCAAATTCGCCCCCGGAGAGGGGGCGAGAAGGGTATTAACGGGTGGCTGGCGCAGGGGAAAGCCGCGCGGGCGGGGAGAAGAACAGATCGCCAAAGAGCGCGGTGGAGAGCTTACGTACGCCCAGCCCCACCAGCGTGCAGGCGAGCAGGCTGGCAAAAGGATAGACCACAATCAGCGTCAGTTCGGCCCACACCGGCCAGTGACCCGCGTTCATCTCATCGATCAGAACCAGACTCAGTGCCTCGATCAAAATGCGGTGGGTAGTGTAAATCGCAATGGTGTTCGAGCCGACCACGTTGAGCAGGTTGTCGGGATGAACGGCATAGCGCTGTTCGACGCTGTAAAAGAGCTTCAGGATGACCAGGATCGACAGCAGCGAGAGGAACAGAGGGACGTTTGCAAACCACAGCACCACGGAGACCATAGCAAACGCCGCGATCGCCAGCCCGTAACGGCGCAGCTCCAGGCCCTTCATCCACGCCATCAGCTGCGCGCCGTACCACGCGCCCAGGCTGTAGTAAATCATGTTGCGCACCACGCTGTTCATGCCCCACCACGGCAGCGGCAGGAAGTTAATCGCCACGCTTGCCAGGGCGAGCAGGGCCAGCACCGGAAGCTTCCAGCGGCTCAGCAATTTACACAGCGTGAAATAGACCACCAGAGCGTACAGATACCACAGGCTGGTGCTGGCGGTCAGCATGCCGTGCAGGAAGCCCGATATCGAATCGGCATAGGCGGCGTTTGACGAGGTAGCGAGTTCACGCTCCGGCGCCAGCCAGGCATTCAGGTGGCTCAGCGCCTGCCACTGCAGCACGCCCCACAGCGCGAGCACCCAGACAATGCTCCAGATGCGCTTGTCGAGGCTGGTGCGCCAGTCCACTTCATCGATATAGCGGCGAATGAGATACCCGGAAATAAAGAAAAATACCGGCATACGGAAGGGCGCGAGATAAAGATTAAAATAGACCCAGCATTTGGCGATAAGGCCAGACAACGGATGCTGAAGCCCGCTCAGGTGAGGATAAAAGGTGATGACCGAGTGATAGATCACCACCAGGCAGATGCACAGCCCCTTTATCTGGTTTATCCATAATGCTTTTTGTTTCATTGTTCGCGACTACCTTAATTGCCATAAACGAAGGCTCGATTGTGGTTAAGCGCTACCGGGATGTAATGGGTAAGAGTCTGTATCAGTACGTTTTTCGGAAAAGGTGGAGGAGGGCAGAAGGGCGTTCTACAACTAGCACTATGATTTATCTGAATTTTTCAGAAAAATGATTACCAAAGCTTACGGTTTCAGTCATTTACGCTTAGCGGATTCGCTTATATACTCGTGGGTCTGCTATCAGCAACCAGACGGATTTCATGTATCAACCTGTCGCACTTTTCATAGGCTTACGTTACATGCGTGGGCGCGCCGCGGACCGCTTCGGTCGCTTTGTCTCCTGGCTTTCGACTATTGGCATTACGCTTGGCGTGATGGCACTGGTGACGGTGCTTTCCGTCATGAACGGCTTCGAGCGCGAGCTGCAAAACAACATCCTGGGGCTGATGCCGCAGGCCGTTCTCTCGTCGACCAACGGCTCCGTTAACCCCCAGCAGCTGCCGGAAAGCGCGGCGATGCTGCAGGGTGTGACGCGCGTTGCGCCTTTAACCACCGGTGATGTGGTGCTGCAAAGCGCCCGCAGCGTGGCGGTAGGCGTAATGCTGGGGATTGACCCGGCACAAAAAGACCCGCTCACCCCTTACCTGGTTAACGTCAAACAGACCGATCTCGAAGCCGGTAAGTACAACATTATCCTCGGCGAGCAGCTTGCCGGGCAGCTTGGCGTCAACCGCGGCGACCAGCTGCGCGTGATGGTGCCTTCTGCCAGCCAGTTTACGCCGATGGGGCGCCTGCCGAGCCAGCGTCTGTTTAACGTTATCGGGACCTTTGCCGCCAACAGCGAAGTGGATGGTTACCAGATGCTGGTGAACATCCAGGATGCCTCGCGCCTGATGCGCTACCCGGCGGGCAATATCACCGGCTGGCGCTTGTGGCTCGATGCGCCGCTGAAGGTGGATACCCTCAGCCAGCAAACGCTGCCCGAAGGGACGAAGTGGCAGGACTGGCGCGACCGTAAAGGCGAGCTATTCCAGGCCGTGCGTATGGAAAAGAACATGATGGGGCTGCTGCTGAGCCTGATCGTCGCCGTGGCGGCGTTTAACATCATCACCTCGCTGGGTCTGATGGTGATGGAGAAACAGGGCGAAGTCGCGATTCTGCAAACTCAGGGGCTTACCCCGCGCCAGATTATGGCGGTGTTTATGGTGCAAGGGGCCAGCGCCGGCATTATCGGGGCGCTGCTGGGTGCCGTGCTGGGGGCACTCCTTGCCAGCCAGCTGAATAATTTAATGCCGATTCTTGGCGCACTGCTTGATGGCGCGGCGTTGCCGGTGGCTATCGAGCCGCTGCAGGTGGTTGGCATTGCGCTGGCCGCGATGGCCATTGCGCTGCTCTCTACGCTTTATCCTTCCTGGCGCGCTGCCGCCACTCAACCCGCTGAGGCTTTACGTTATGAATAAGATCCTGTTGCAATGCGACAACCTGTCCAAACGCTATCAGGAAGGCACTGTGCAGACCGACGTGCTGCACAATGTGAGCTTCAGCGTGGGCGAGGGCGAAATGATGGCGATTGTCGGCAGCTCCGGCTCCGGTAAAAGTACCTTGCTGCATCTGCTGGGCGGGCTGGATACCCCAACCGAGGGGGATGTGATTTTTTCAGGCCAGCCGCTGAGCAAAATGTCCTCTACCGCGAAAGCAGAGCTGCGCAACCGTGAGCTGGGCTTTATCTACCAGTTCCACCACCTGCTGCCGGATTTCACGGCGCTGGAAAACGTGGCGATGCCGCTGCTGATTGGCAAAAAGAAAGCGGCAGAAATCAACGCGCGTGCCAGCGATATGCTGAACGCGGTAGGGCTGGGGCACCGTGGTAATCACCGCCCGTCCGAGCTTTCCGGCGGTGAGCGCCAGCGTGTGGCGATTGCCCGCGCGCTGGTCAATAACCCGCGTCTGGTGCTGGCGGATGAACCGACGGGCAACCTTGATGCGCGTAATGCAGACAGCATCTTCCAGCTCCTGGGCGAACTCAACGCCTCGCAGGGGACCGCGTTTCTGGTGGTCACGCACGATTTGCAGCTGGCGAAGCGGATGGGCCGTCAGCTTGAAATGCGCGACGGTCATCTGAACGCTGAACTGACCCTGATGGGAGCGGAGTAATGGCTTCACCGTTATCCTTACTGATCGGTTTACGCTTTAGCCGCGGTCGTCGTCGCGGCGGCATGGTATCGCTGATTTCCGTGATTTCTACCGTGGGCATCGCGCTGGGCGTGGCGGTGCTAATCGTCGGCCTCAGCGCGATGAACGGCTTTGAGCGCGAGCTGAATAACCGCATTTTGGCCGTGGTCCCGCACGGCGAGATCGAGCCGGTTAACCAGCCCTGGAACAACTGGAGCGATGCGCTCGCCAGAATGGAAAAAGTGCCGGGCGTTGCAGCGGCGGCCCCTTACATCAACTTCACCGGGCTGGTGGAGAGCGGGGTTAACCTGCGCGCCATTCAGGTGAAGGGCGTTAACCCGGCGCAGGAAGCGCGGCTGAGCGCGCTGCCCAACTATGTTCAGAACGGCGCGTGGTCCAGTTTCAGGGCAGGTGAACAGCAGATTATCATCGGTAAAGGCGTCGCCGATGCGCTTAAGGTGAAGCAGGGCGACTGGATCTCCATCATGATCCCCAACGCCAGCGCGGACCATAAGCTGCAACAGCCTAAACGTATCCGTCTCCATGTGACAGGCATTCTCCAGCTCAGCGGTCAGCTGGACCACAGCTTTGCCATGGTGCCGATGGACGATGCCCGCCAGTATCTGGACATGGGCGACAGCGTGACGGGGATCGCCATTAAGGTGAACGACGTCTTTAACGCCAATAAACTGGTACGGGATGCCGGCGAAGTCACCAATAACTATGTCTATATCAAAAGCTGGATAGGCACTTACGGGTATATGTACCGTGATATCCAGATGATCCGCGCCATTATGTATTTGGCGATGGTGCTGGTGATTGGTGTGGCGTGCTTTAACATCGTCTCGACGCTGGTCATGGCGGTTAAAGACAAGAGCGGCGACATTGCCGTGCTGCGAACACTCGGGGCAAAAGACGGTCTTATTCGCGCCATCTTTGTCTGGTACGGTTTGATGGCAGGGCTGTTTGGCAGCCTGTGCGGTGCGGCGATCGGGGTGGTGGTTTCTCTGCAACTGACGCCAATCATCAACGGCATTGAAAAGCTTATTGGTCACCAGTTCCTGTCGGGTGATATCTATTTTATTGACTTCCTGCCGTCTGAATTGCACTGGCTGGACGTTATTTATGTGCTGGTTACAGCACTTTTACTGAGTCTGCTGGCAAGCTGGTATCCGGCGCGTCGCGCTAGCCGAATTGATCCGGCGAGGGTATTAAGTGGCCAGTAATTACGTCATGGTCTGGTGAGCTTTGCCGCCAGATCAAAAGAGGAATGCGTTATGTATTATGGATTTGATATTGGCGGCACTAAAATTGCGCTGGGCGTGTTTGATAAAGACCTCAAGCTACAGTGGGAAACCCGCGTTCCCACCCCGCGCGAAAGCTACGACGACTTTTTAACGGCCATTGCCGCGCTGGTGGCGCAGGCGGATACCCGCTTTGGCGTCAAAGGCAGCGTCGGCATTGGTATCCCGGGGATGCCCGAAACGGACGACGGTACGCTGTATGCCGCCAACGTCCCCGCCGCCAGCGGCAGAACGCTGCGCGCCGATCTCTCTGCTCTCCTTGAACGCGACGTGCGTTTAGACAATGATGCCAACTGTTTTGCCCTCTCCGAAGCCTGGGATGACGAGTTTCGCCGTTACCCACTGGTGATGGGGCTGATCCTCGGCACGGGCGTTGGCGGGGGGATCATCATCAATGGCAAACCCATAACCGGGCGCAGCTACATCACCGGCGAATTTGGGCATATCCGTCTGCCGGTGGATGCGCTAAACGTTGTGGGGCGTGATTTTCCGCTCACGCGCTGCGGCTGCGGCCAGCATGGCTGCATTGAGAACTATCTCTCGGGCCGCGGGTTTGCATGGCTGTATGAACACTTCTATCATCAGAAACTTGAAGCCCCCCAGATCATAACCTTGTGGGAGCAGGGTGATGCGCAGGCGCGGGAGCACGTCGAGCGCTACCTCGACCTGCTGGCGGTGTGTCTTGGCAATATCCTGACCATTGTCGATGCGGATCTGCTGGTGATTGGGGGAGGGCTGTCAAACTTTACCGCGATTACGGAACAGTTGTCCGGGCGACTGCCCCGACATTTATTGCCGGTCGCCCGCGTGCCGCGCATCGAGCGCGCGCGGCACGGGGACGCAGGAGGCATGCGCGGAGCCGCATTCCTTCATCTCACCGATTAGTTTATGAGGTTACTATGCTGTCGCGTCGCTTAGGTCGACTCAGCCGTTTTCGCAAAAATAAACGCCGCTTACGTGAACGCTTGCGCCAGCGGATCTTTTTCAGAGACAGGATGATGCCAGAAGCGATGGATAAACCCAGAGTGGTGGTGCTGACCGGGGCGGGGATCTCCGCCGAATCCGGGATCCGAACCTTCCGCGCGGCGGACGGGCTGTGGGAAGAGCACCGTGTAGAAGATGTGGCGACGCCGGAAGGCTTCGCCCGCGATCCGGAATTAGTGCAGGCATTTTACAATGCCCGCCGCCGCCAGCTCCAGCAGCCGGAAATTGTACCGAACGCGGCGCATGTTGCGCTGGCGAAGCTGGAAGAGGCGCTGGGCGATCGTTTTCTGCTGGTGACGCAGAATATCGATAACCTGCACGAACGCGCCGGTAACAAGAACATCATTCACATGCACGGTGAATTACTCAAGGTGCGCTGCGCCTGGAGCGGCCAGGTGCTGGACTGGAAAGAGGACGTGCTGGACGATGACAAATGTCATTGCTGCCAGTTCCCGGCGCGACTGCGCCCGCATGTGGTCTGGTTCGGTGAAATGCCGCTGGGGATGGATGAGATCTACAGCGCGCTGGCGATGGCGGACGTGTTTATCGCCATCGGCACCTCCGGGCATGTTTATCCGGCAGCCGGATTTGTTCACGAAGCCCGGTTGCAGGGCGCGCATACCGTAGAACTGAATCTTGAACCCAGCCAGGTTGGCAGTGAGTTTGAGGAGAAGCACTACGGCCTTGCGAGTGAAGTGGTACCGGCGTTTGTAGACAAGCTACTCAAAGGGTTATAACAAAACGGGCAACCTTGCGTTGCCCGTTTTCTTTGATTATCGACCCGCTTTCAGCTTCTGATAATACTCTTCGTAAAGGCGGCTCGCGTCGCCCACATCGTTCTGCCACTCCCCTTTGCTGATGGTGTCGGCATCCGGATAAAGTGATTTGTCATTCGCGACTTCCGGCTTCAGCAGCTTGCGTGCGGCCAGGTTTGGCGTTGGATAGCCAATGGTCTCAGCAACCTGTTTCGCCACGTCCGGGCGCAGCAGGAAGTTAATGAGCTTCAGGGCACCCTCAACGTTTTTCGCGTTTGACGGAATCGCCAGGCTGTCCATCCAGAAGATCCCGCCCTCTTCAGGCCAGACTACCTCCAGCGGCGTACCGGCCTGACGGGCGACGTACGCTGAGCCGTTCCAGACCATCCCCAGATTCACTTCGCCTTCCATATACGGGTTAGCCGGGTTATCTGAGTTAAACGCCGCGACGTTAGGCATCAGCTTTTTCAGCTCATTGTAGGCGGCTTCAATCTCTTTCGGGTTGGTAGTGTTGCCGGAGTAGCCGAGTTTGCGCAGGGCAACCTGGAACACTTCGCGCGCGTCATCGGTCAGCAGCAGGCTGCTCTTGTATTCCGGTTTCCACAGATCCGCCCAGCGGGTCACGCTTTTGGGATCAAGCTCATCGCTGTTCACCCCTATGGCCGTTGCACCCCAGATGTAAGGGATCGAATAATCGTTGTTCGGGTCAAACGGCTTGTTAAGCATCTGCGGATCGAGGTTTGAAAAATTGCTTAGCTTCGTTTTGTCGATCTTCTGGATCATGCCCTCTTTGCGCATCTTATCGACGAAATAGGTCGAAGGAACCACCAGATCGTACGCACCCTCTTTATACGTTTTGAGTTTGGCGTACATGGTTTCGTTCGACTCATAGGTCGAGTAGATCACCTTGATGCCGGTCTCTTTGGTGAACTGCTCCAGCAGGCCTGGCGGCACATACTCGGTCCAGTTGTAGAAATAGAGCGTTTTGCTGTCATCAGCGTGCGCCGCACCCATTCCGAGCACCAGCGCCGCAGCGGCGAGCATTTTTTTCATTTCATTGTCCCCTGAGATTTTGTTTTATCACGCGCAATAAGCTGGCTGGCAATCACCAGGACCAGCGAGAGCACCAGCAGGATAGTCGCCAGCGCGTTCACCTCCGGTGAAACACCGACTTTCACCATTGAATAGATCTTCAACGGCAATATTTCATAGCTCGGCCCCGTCACGAAGGAGGAGACCACCACGTCGTCCATCGACAGGGTAAAGCTGAGCAGCCACCCGGCCGCAACGGCAGGCATCGCCAGCGGCAGGATGATTTTACGCAGGATTGTCATCTCGCTGGCACCCAAGTCTTTAGCCGCCTCCAGCATGCGCACGTCGAAGCCTTTCAGGCGCGCAAAGACGGTCACCACCACAAACGGCAGGCAGAAGGTGATGTGCGAGAACAGCAAAGACCAGAAGCCCAGCTGCACGCCCAACAGCATAAACAGCACCAGCAGCGAAATCGCCATGACGATGTCCGGCGACATCATCACCACAAACAGCATGCCGCTGACGAACGGCTTGCCGCGAAAACGGTAGCGATAAAGCGCCACGGCGGTGAGTGAGCCAATCAGCGTTGAGAAGGTGGCGGAAAAAATCGCCATCGTCAGCGAGTGCTGGGCGGCCTGTAATAGGCTGTCATTGTTCAACAGCAGGCTGTACCAGTTGGTGGTAAACCCCTTCCAGCCGATCCCGAAGCGCGAGCTGTTAAACGAATTCACGATCAAAATAATAATCGGAATATAGAGATAAGCATAAATGGCGGTCATAAACCCGCCGCGAAGCAGTCGACCGATCATTCCAGCTCCACCCTTTTATTCAGCATACGCGACGCGCGCCAGTAGACCAGCAGCATCAGGCCCATCACCACCGTCAGCGTAATACTCGTTGCCGAGCCAAACGGCCAGTCGCGGATATTGAGGAACTGGCTCTTGATCACGTTACCAATCAGCAGGTTTTTTGCCCCGCCCATCAGGTCAGAGACGAAGAACAGGCCCATCGCGGGCAGCATCACCAGCAGGCAGCCGGCGACAATGCCCGGCATGGTCAGCGGAATGATGATGCGGATAAAGGTCTGCAGCTTACCGGCACCGAGATCCTTCGCCGCTTCCAGCAGAGGCTTATCCAGCTTTTCAATGCTTGAGTAGAGCGGCATCACCATAAAGGGCAGCAGGATGTAGACCAGGCCGATGATGACCGCGCCCGGCGTATACATGATGCGGACAGGGGTATCGATCACCCCCAGCCACAGCAGGAACTCGTTGAGATAGCCTTTGGTGCTGAGGAAAATTTTCAGCCCGTAAATGCGGATCAACGAGTTCGTCCAGAACGGAACAATCAGTAAAAACAGCAGCAGAGGCCGCACCTTTTGCGGCAGCCGGGCCAGGAACCAGGCGAACGGGTAGCCCAGCACCAGACAGGCAACGGTGGCGATCAGCGCCATGTTGAGCGAGTGAAGGAGCACCTCAAAATAGAGCGGATCGAGCAGACGCGCGTAGTTATCCAGCGTAAAGACCAGCGTGACGAAGTGAGTATCATCGCGGGTCAGGAAGCTGGTGGCGATAATCATCAGGTTGGGTAAAAAGACGAACAGCACAAGCCAACCGACGATCGTGGCAATCACCACCTTCTGGAATTTACTTGTGTTCTTCATCAGCCAGTACAACCTCCCAGCTTTCTACCCAGTTGATGACCATTTTCTGATCGAGGGAGTGGTCGAAGTCAGGATCGTCCTCGTTAAAGAACTCGCTGACCATCACCATCTTGCCGTTTTCCAGCTCCACCACGGATTCGAGCGTCATTCCTTTATAGTTGCGCTCGCGGATATAGCCAATTAAGCCTTCCGCCTCGGTGTTGTCGTGGATCTCATCGACGCGCAGGTCTTCAGGGCGCAGCAGGACATTGAGCTTTTGGCCCCGCTCGACGGGGAAATTCACGGTGATATTGCACTCGCGACCTTCCACGCTGGCGCGCACCCGCTGGTCGTTGAGACGTTCAATGACGGTTGCATCAAAGATATTGATTTCGCCAATAAAGCTGGCGACAAACAGGTTTTTCGGCTCTTCGTAGATCTCGCGTGGGGTACCGTCCTGCTCAATTTTGCCTGCGCGCATCACCACGATGCGGTCGGACATGGTCAGCGCCTCTTCCTGATCGTGAGTGACAAAAACGAAGGTAATGCCGAGCTTCCGCTGCAGGGCTTTCAGCTCGTTCTGCATCTGCTTACGCAGTTTGTAATCCAGCGCGGACAGAGATTCATCCAGCAGAAGCAGGCGCGGTTTATTGACCACCGCCCGGGCAATGGCAACGCGCTGCTGCTGGCCGCCGGAGAGCTGGTGGGGTTTACGCTGGGCAAACTCTTCCAGTTGAACCATTTTCAGGGCCTCGTTGACGCGAGGAGGGATTTCGCCAGCGGGCGTTTTTTGCATCCGCAGGCCAAACGCCACATTCTCGAACACGGTCATATGCGGGAATAACGCATAGCTCTGAAAGACGGTATTAACGTGACGATCTTCGGCAGGAACCTCGGTGATATCCTGGTTCTCAAGGTGAATATGGCCGCTATCGACGCTTTCCAGCCCGGCGATAAGGCGCAGGACGGTGGTTTTGCCACAGCCAGAAGGGCCGAGCAGCGTGAGAAACTCACCGTCTTTGATGGTCAGATTGAGATCGGAAATGACATCTTTACCATCGAAACTTTTACGAATTCGTTCCAGCTTCACCAGCGGTGAAAGGGAACGGGGTTGTGTTTTCAATTTTTGCGCTGTCCCATATAGACGCTTCAGGCAGCAGACCGAAGCGGGGTTTGTGTGTAACCACCTTGGTGACTCGTAATGAGGGCGGACATTCTACGGCAAACCCATTGAATCGCCAATCCTTCTCACTGATCCATAAGCTACATTTATTAACGTATAACGATACAAACGTAAAAAGTTCTCGTTTGCGGGATAAAAGTGACCTGACGCAATATTTGGGTTTTGATGCTTATTGATAATGTTGTCACAAAAAGTGAGGGTGACTGCATGGATAAATTACTTGAACGTTTTTTACAGTACGTTTCGCTGGATACCCAATCTAAACCGGGTGTCCGACAGGTGCCCAGCACCGAAGGCCAGTGGAAGCTTTTAAACCTGCTGAAAGAGCAGCTTGAGGCGCAGGGGCTGGTCAACGTCACGCTCAGCGATAAAGGCACCGTGATGGGCACGTTGCCAGCGAACATCGACGGTGATATCCCGGCGATTGGTTTTATCTCCCATGTCGATACCTCACCTGATTTTAGCGGTAAACACGTCAATCCGCAGATTGTCGAAAACTACCGCGGCGGGGACATTGCGCTGGGAATTGGCGATGAAGTGTTATCCCCGGTCATGTTCCCGGTGCTGCATCAGCTGTTGGGGCAGACCCTGATCACCACCGACGGCAAAACGCTGCTGGGGGCGGATGATAAAGCCGGTATCGCCGAAATCATGACGGCCCTGGCGGTGCTGAAAGAAAAAAACATTCCCCACGGTGATATCCGCGTGGCGTTCACGCCGGATGAAGAGGTCGGAAAAGGGGCCAAACATTTCGACGTCGAAGCCTTTAACGCCCAGTGGGCCTATACCGTTGACGGTGGCGGCGTGGGCGAACTGGAGTATGAGAACTTCAACGCGGCCTCGGTCACCATCAAAATCGTCGGTAACAACGTTCATCCCGGCTCCGCCAAAGGGGTGATGGTTAATGCGCTGTCGCTTGCCGCACGCATTCATGCCGAGGTTCCGGCAGATGAAAGCCCGGAGATGACGGAAGGCTATGAGGGGTTCTATCACCTGACCAGCATTAAGGGCACCGTGGACAGCGCGCAGATGCACTACATCGTGCGCGACTTTGACCGTAAAGCCTTTGAAGCCCGCAAGCGTAAGATGATGGAAATCGCTAAAAAGGTCGGCAAAGGGCTGCACCCGGATTGTTATATTGAGCTGATCATCGAAGACAGCTATTACAACATGCGCGACAAGGTGATGGAGCACCCGCATATTCTCGACATCGCCCAGCAGGCGATGCGTGATTGCGACATTGAGCCGGATCTCAAACCGATTCGCGGCGGCACCGATGGCTCACAGCTTTCCTTCATGGGACTACCGTGTCCGAACCTGTTTACCGGGGGCTACAATTACCACGGCAAGCACGAGTTCGTCACGCTGGAAGGGATGGAAAAAGCGGTGCAGGTGATTGTGCGGATCGCGGAGTTGACCGCGAAACGGTAGGTGCTTTTAGCCGGGTGGCGGCTACGCCTTACCCGGCCTACGTTTATGGATTTTGTAGGCCCGGTAAGCGCAGCGCCACCGGGCTTTCAGGCAAGGAGCACCCATGTCAAACTACCGTCGTCATTACGTCTCCGGCGGAACCTGGTTTTTCACCGTTAACCTGCAAAACCGCCAGAGCGATCTCCTCACCCGCCATATCCAAAGCCTGCGTGCTGCCACGGCAACGGTTAAACGTTCTAAACCCTTTCACATCAACGCCTGGGTCATCCTCCCGGAACACATGCACTGTATCTGGACCTTACCGGAAGGGGACTGCGACTTTTCTGGCCGCTGGCGCGACATTAAAAAGACCTTCAGCCGCAACATTGAGATGCGCCACATCTGGCAACCCCGTTTCTGGGAGCACACCCTGCGTAATGAGGAAGATTACCGGCGGCATATGGATTACATCTACATCAACCCGGTAAAGCATGGCTATGTCCGGCAGGTCGCCGACTGGCCGTTTTCAACCTTTCATCGTGATGTCGCCGAAGGGCTATATCCGGTGGACTGGGCGGGAGAGACAGACGATTTTATGGCGGGGGAGCGGAAGTGAAAAAAGCCTGGTGGATGCTACGCTTATCAGGCCTACAACACTGAGTCGTAAACATTGCCGGGTGGCGGCTACGCCTTACCCGGCCTACGTTTATGGACTTTGTAGGCCCGGTAAGCGCAGCGCCACCGGGCATAATCGCGACTCAGTCCTCAAAGAACCAATACCCGCTGTTCACCAGCGCGGACAGCATCGCAAGGAAGGAGGGATCTTCAAGTGCGTCACCGAAGATATCCGCCGTTAACACCATATGGCTGGCGATCGCGTCCAGTGCCGGGCGGTGCGGGGAATCCAGCTTCTCGCCGTTGACGAAAACGTCCTCACCAATGCGCAGCACGCGTAAACCTCCCAGGCGAACCAGCTTGTCACCCTGCTGCAATGCATCGTAAATTTCATCGGCCTGATACGGCGGCTCCGGCGGTGCGACGTCAAGCTCGTGTCGGGACTGGCTGACAAATTCGCAGAACCACTGCCTGAAATGCTCCGGCTCGTTGATCAGATCCAGCATCATGCCGCGCAGCTTATCCAGCTCCTCAGGCAAAATATCGGCCGGATGTTCACGTGCAGGCACATCCGGATCGCTGTAACGGTAGCTGCCCAGCTCGCGCTGTAAAACGTAGTCGGCAAAACCGCTGATCATCTCGCGACCGCTTGGCGCGCGGAACCCGACGGAATAGTTGAGCGAGTTCTCCAGGGAGTAACCCTCATGCGGGAATCCCGGCGGAATATAGAGGATATCGCCCGGTTCCAGCTCTTCGTCGATGATGGCCTCAAACGGGTCCACCTGAAGCAGGTCGGGGTGCGGGCAGTGCTGTTTCATCGGCACTTTCTCACCCACGCGCCAGCGGCGACGGCCTGTTCCCTGGATGATAAACACGTCATACTGATCCAGATGCGGACCTACGCCGCCTCCCGGCACCGAGAAGGAGATCATCAGATCGTCCATTCGCCAGTCGGGCAGGGCGCGGAACGGACGCATTAACGCCGCGGTCGGTTCGTGCCAGTTGTTTACCGCCTGAACCAGTAACGACCAGTTGTTTTCACCCAGGTGATCGTAGCTTTCGAAAGGACCATGGCTGACCTGCCATTTTCCGTCCTGGTGGCTCACCAGACGGCTGTCCACTTCGTTTTCCATGGCCAGACCGGCCAGTTCGTCAGGGGAGATAGGGTCGACAAAATTGCTGATCCCGCGCTTCAGAACGACCGGGCGTTTTTGCCAGTAACGTTCGATAAACTCGGGCCAGTTAAGCGTTAAGTGATAATCCATGTTTTTTTATTCCGCAGGCTCTTACTGAGACGGATTATAACGGAAGGACGGGAGCCTGCGTGCGAGATCATCGCTTTTTTCACATAACGGCTTAACTATTATCCGATGTGGGCTGCTGACGGCCAAAAATCACTTCCATTCGCGCGCCGCCGAGCAGGCTATCGCCGGTGTCTATCTTGCCATCGTATTGATCGACAATCTCGCGTGCGACGGATAATCCCACGCCCTGGCCGGGTCGCAGGGTATCGGCACGCTGTCCGCGATCGAAAACGACGTCGCGTTTGTTATGGGGAATACCCGGACCATCATCCTCGACGATAATGTGCAGCTCGTTATCCGTCTGGCGGGCGGAGACTTCCACAAACTCCAGGCAATATTTACAGGCGTTATCGAGCAGGTTGCCCATCACTTCCATGAAGTCATTTTTTTCACCGACGAAGCTGATCTCCGGCGAAATATCCAGGCTAATGTTCACCCCTTTACGCTGGTAAACCTTGTTCAGCGCCGACGTCAGGTTATCCAGCAGCGGAGCGACCGGGTGCAGTTCTCGGCTGAGCAACGCGCTGCCGGAGCGCATGCTGGCCCGGTGCAGGTAGTAGCCAATTTGCTGGGAGATACGGCTGATTTGCTCCAGCATCACCGGCTCGGCCTCGTCGACGCTAAGCTTTTCGCCGCGCATCGACCGCAGCGTACTCTGCATCACCGCCAGCGGCGTTTTCAGGCTGTGGGTGAGGTCGGTGAGCGTGGTGCGGTATTTATCATAGCGCTCCCGCTCGCTTTTCAGCAGACGGTTGAGGTTACGCACCAGGCTGGTCAGTTCGCGCGTGGTTTCGGGGTTAAGCTTCTCACGATGATGCTCTTCCAGTTCGTGAACCTCTTTCGCCAGCGATTCAATTGGGCGAAGGCTCCACCACGCGGCAATCCATAGAAGCGGGATCACCAGTAGCAGGTTGGCCGCCAGAACGTACACGAACCAGCTCCAGACCTTATAAGAGCGTTTAAGCTCAACCGGGATCGTGTCGATCACCACGATAGTCAGCTGTGGCATATTCATGGTGGCAGGATAGAGATTAATGGCGACGGAGTGGGTCATTTCTGTGTCGTCATCATCCTCGCGGATCTCGTTCAGTTTTTGCTGCAGAGAACGATCGTCGCGCAGCAACACGCTGGAGGCGTTAAGGTCGGCCTCAATCTCATGAAAACCATTGGTCTTGAGCCATTCCGGGCGAATACGCTTTTTCAGCCACGGGACATCGCGCTGGGCCCACAGCAGTTTGCCTTTTTCGTTATAAATCATCGCCAGCGTTGGACTTTGCTGGTTCAGGTGTTCAGGCATGTCCACGGTGATGTGGTTATCTTCCCACTTCGCCAGGGTGTAAAACAGGTTACTTTCGCCACGTAACAGGCGGAAGGTCGTTTTATCAAAGCTTACGCTATAGCCGACCAGCGCCACCATCCCATAAGAGAGGGAGAGCACCAGCACCACGGCTGCGGTGGCCAGCAGAAAGCGAACCCGCAAAGAGAGGGGGAAAAGATGGCGTACGATCCCTTTCATTTAGCGTAATTCGAACAGATAGCCCTGACCACGCACCGTCGTGATCACATCCTGCGGATACTGTGCCTGAATTTTTTTGCGTAAACGTCCCATCAGCACATCGATGGTGTGGCTTTCACGCAGCTCCGCATCGGGATAAAGCTGGAGCATTAAGGAATCTTTGCTGACGACCTTGCCGTTGTTGCGGATCAGCGTTTCCATAATCGTATATTCAAACGCGGTGAGTTTAATCACCTCATCGTTAATCGAGAATTCACGGCGGGAGAGGTCAACCTGGAACGGCGGCAGGGAGATAACCTGCGAGGCCAGCCCGCTGTTGCGGCGCAGCAGCGCCTGCATACGTGCGGCCACCTCTTCAATATGAAACGGCTTGGTGACGTAATCGTCCGCGCCTGCGCTGAGGACTTCTACTTTGTCCTGCCAGCCTTCACGGGCGGTCAGCACCAGCACCGGCAGGGAGACGTCATGGCTGCGCCAGCGACGGATCAGCGACAGACCGTCCTCATCGGGCAAACCTAAATCGACGATGGCGATATCCGGCAGGTGTTCATTGAGATAATAATCCGCTTCTTTCGCATCTTCGGCATCGTCCACCTGATGTCCCATCTCCTGAAGCTGCACTTTCAGGTGGTGGCGTAGCAATGCGTTATCCTCAACAACCAATACGCGCATCATCTTTTCTCCCTAAATAAATGGTATGAATAGTTTAACGCCGATTATGTTGTTTTGGGGATAAACATTGAATAAACCAGTGAAAAGCAACCCCCTTTTCAGGCGAAAAGGGGGAAGGGAGATTACTTCAGCTCGTCAACCAGGGTGGTTGCGCGGCCAATGTAATTGGCAGGAGTCATCGCTTTCAGGCGGGTTTTCTCTTCTTCCGGCAGTGCCAGACCATCGATAAACTGTTTCATGCCTTCTGCGTCAACGCGTTTACCGCGCGTCAGCTCTTTCAGTTTCTCATACGGTTTTTCAATGCCGTAGCGGCGCATAACGGTCTGAATCGGCTCCGCCAGCACTTCCCAGTTGTGATCCAGCTCGTCCAGCAGACGGTCGCGGTTCACTTCCAGCTTGCTCACACCCTTCAGGGTAGACTGATAGGCGATCAGCGCGTAGCCGATACCCACGCCGAGATTACGCAGCACCGTGGAGTCGGTCAGGTCGCGCTGCCAGCGGGAAATCGGCAGTTTGCTCGCCATGTGCTGCAGTACGGCATTCGCCAGGCCCAGGTTGCCCTCGGAGTTTTCGAAGTCAATCGGGTTAACCTTGTGCGGCATGGTGGAAGAGCCAATTTCACCGGCGATGGTTTTCTGCTTGAAGTGGTTAAGCGCGATATAGCCCCACACGTCGCGATCGAAGTCGATCAGAATGGTGTTAAAGCGCGCGATGCAGTCGAACAGCTCGGCGATGTAATCGTGCGGCTCAATCTGGGTGGTGTACGGGTTCCACTGAATGCCCAGAGAGGTCACGAACTCTTCGCTGAACTGATGCCAGTCCACTTCCGGGTAGGCGGCGAGGTGGGCGTTATAGTTACCTACCGCGCCGTTGATTTTTCCGAGGATCTCAACCTGTTCCAGCTGGCGATACTGGCGTTCCATACGGTACGCCACGTTGGCCATCTCTTTACCCATGGTAGAGGGGGTGGCTGGCTGGCCGTGAGTGCGGGAAAGCAGCGGAATGTCGCGGTACTCTACGGATAGCGCTTTTACCGCATCAATGATTTTGCGCCAGTAAGGCAGCACCACGTCTTTGCGTGCGGTGGAGAGCATCAGCGCGTGAGACAGGTTATTGATGTCTTCAGAGGTGCAGGCGAAGTGGATGAATTCAGACACCGCCTGCAGCGCAGGGACGCTTGCCACCTTTTCTTTCAGGAAATACTCAACCGCTTTAACGTCGTGGTTGGTGGTGCGTTCAATGGTTTTAATGCGCGCGGCATCTTCTTCGCTGAAGTCGGCGACGATTTTATCGAGGTAATCGTTTGCCTGGGCGTCAAAAGCAGGAACTTCCTTGATTGCTGCCTGAGCGGCCAGCTTTTGCAGCCAGCGCACTTCTACCTGTACGCGGAACTTCAGCAGACCGTATTCGCTGAAGATCCCGCGCAGCGCGCTGACTTTATCGCCGTAGCGTCCGTCGACAGGGGAAACGGCGGTCAGTGAGGATAATTCCATAATTCGCAACTCCGGGAGGTTAACAATGAGCAAGAATTTGTTTTGCCTGAGTCGTCAGGCGTTGACGAGAAAACATTAACTGCAGGCGGCCACCGCCAACCTGATGCCACAGCACGGCGGCACGAATGCCAGCCAGCAGCGAAGCGCGAACTTTCGCCTGCACCTGTGGGCTTTGCAGAACGGCAGGGGAGCCGGTGACCTGAATACGCGGCCCCAGCGGGCTGATCACATCGACATAAATACCGGCCATGGCGCTCAGCAGGGTTTCAGACTGCAGATCAAAGTGATCGAGCTGGCGCTGTAGCCCGGCGATGCGATCGCCCAGGGTATCCAGCGCACCTTTCGCGGCGCTGAGCTTACGCTCCAGCACCATCAGGCTTAAGGTGTAGCGGGTCAGTTCGGCGTTTAAACCCTGGCGACTGCTGGCGTTGAGCACGCCGAGTAAGGTTTCAAGACCGAGGCGAAGGTTTGTCTCACTGCCGCCGAAAACCCCCAGCGTAGAGCCGGGGTTGAGGTCGATAACGCTGTTAAGTGAAACGTGCAGGGCGTCAGCGTCGCAATGACCCTGATGCGCTAACTGTTGCACCAGACGGGCTGACTGGCAAATTCCTGCCAGCGCCAGGGTGATGTCGTAATAGTTCTTCGCCACACGTTCTCCTTTATGTGTGCAATCGTGTTAAACAGCGGGCAGCGGCAGGCGCTGTTCAATGATCCCACCGCCCAGGCAAATTTCACCGCTGTAAAACACCGCGGACTGGCCCGGCGTGACGGCGGCAACCGGCTCGTCGAAACGCACGTCAATGCGATCGTCGTCGAGCGCGGTGACGGTGCAGGGAATATCGGTCTGTCGGTAGCGCGTTTTCACCGTGCAGCGCAGGGTGCCTTTTACCGGCTCGCGATCGACCCAGTGCAGTTGCTGCGCAATCAGCCCTACGGACATCAGGCGCGGATGGTCATGGCCCTGAGCGACAATCAAAATATTGTTTTCGACATCTTTGTCGACCACGTACCACGGATCTTCGCTTCCCTCTTTGGTGCCGCCGATACCCAGCCCTTTACGCTGACCAAGGGTATGGTACATCAGCCCCTGATGCTGACCGATTTCATCGCCGTCAACGGTGACGATTTTGCCCGGCTGTGCAGGGAGATAGCGCCCGAGGAATTCACGGAATTTACGCTCGCCGATAAAGCAGATCCCGGTGGAGTCTTTTTTCTTAGCGGTGATCAGGTCCAGCGCTTCGGCGATTTTACGCACTTCCGGCTTTTCCAGCTCGCCAACCGGGAACAGGCTTTGGGCAATCTGTTCGTGGCTTAGCGTATAAAGGAAGTAGCTCTGATCTTTATTGCCATCCAGACCGCGCAGCAGCTGGCTTTTGCCATTCACATCTGCACGACGCACGTAGTGGCCGGTCGCAATATAATCTGCGCCCAGATCTTCAGCAGCGAATTCAAGGAAGGCTTTAAATTTGATCTCTTTGTTGCACAGAATATCCGGGTTTGGCGTGCGGCCCGCCTTATACTCTTCGAGGAAGAGTTCAAAGACGTTGTCCCAGTATTCTGCGGCAAAGTTAACGGTGTGTAGCTCAATGCCGAGCTTATCGCACACGGCCTGCGCATCGGCAAGATCCGCAGCAGCGGTGCAATATTCCTCGCCATCGTCTTCCTCCCAGTTCTTCATGAACAGGCCCTCCACCTTATAACCCTGCTGTTGCAACAGGTAGGCGGAAACGGAGGAATCGACACCGCCGGACATGCCGACGATCACTTTTTTCTGGCTGTTATCTGACATGGAATACTCACGACATTGAACTTCAAGGCGGCGTATTCTATCACGCCACCCCACCATTGACACCCTCTGTAAACGGCCAGTTAAACTCGCCGATAACCTCAAGCGGCAGGCGCGCGGCGGAATGCCAGCAGCGGATGCTTTCGGCAACCAGCGGGGAGCGCAGGTTTGGCGCGTTCAGGATCTCATCGGCAGTGACCCACAGGCAGCGATCGATATCGTCATCGTGCGGTTCAGTAGCGCATGTTTCGTTAAGTTCGACAGCGAATAAGAAACGCAGGAAAGGGGTATGGTCCGGGGCAATCCACTGGTGCATACGGACGAAATGCTGCGGTTCGGCGTGGATCCCGGTCTCTTCCCACAGCTCGCGTCTGGCAGCCTGTACCAGCGTTTCGTCGGCTTCAAGATGCCCGGCAGGCTGGTTCCACAGCGCCTTGCCGTTGATGGTCTCTTCAACGACCAGGAATTTGCCCTGCGCGTGCACCACGCAGGCGACAGTAACATGCGGTTTAAACATCATTTCTCCTTAAGGGGCAATGTCTCGCCATGCGCCTTTTGCCAGGGAATCCAGCGTGTAGCGACCCATGGCGTAGCGGATCAGGCGCAGCGTAGGGAAGCCAACGTGGGCCGTCATGCGGCGCACCTGACGGTTACGGCCTTCATGAAGGGTGATTTTGAGCCAACTGGTCGGAATCGATTTGCGCTCGCGAATGGGCGGATTGCGCGGCCATAACCACTCGGGTTCGCTGACAAGTTCAACTCCGGCCGGAAGCGTGGGGCCATCGTTTAACGTCACGCCCGCGCGCAGTTTCGCCAGGACGTCTTCATCCGGCTCGCCCTCAACCTGCACAAAATAGATTTTTCCGGTGCGTTTCCCCGGCTGGGTGAGCGTCGCCTGAAGCGCGCCATCATTGGTTAAGACCAGTAAACCTTCGCTATCGCGATCGAGACGTCCGGCAGCGTAAACCCCCTGAACGGGGATGTAATCCTTGAGCGTGCTGCGTCCGGCTTCGTCAGTAAACTGCGGCAAAACATCGTAGGGTTTATTGAACAGAATCACCCGCGTTGGCTGGGTTTTCTTTGGGCTTCTGGTGGCTTGTTGTGAGCTGAATCGCTCAACCCGGTGTTTTCTAAAAGAAGTTTTCTTCATGGTATTTTCAGGCTGTATCAATTGCCGCATTATAGCCTAATAACGAAGACCTTTCATGGCGTCGGACAATCAGGTACTATCGGAAGGCTCATTACAATTTATTAACATAAGATCAGTAACAACCAGAAGCGCTCGAAGGAGAGGTTAATGGAAAGCAAAGTAGTTGTTCCGGCGGAAGGTAAAAAGATCACCCTGCAAAACGGCAAGATTAACGTTCCTCACAATCCAATTATCCCGTTCATCGAAGGTGACGGTATCGGTGTAGACGTTACCCCGGCAATGCTGAAAGTGGTTGATGCCGCTGTTGAGAAAGCCTACAAAGGCGAGCGTAAAATTTCCTGGATGGAAATTTACACCGGTGAAAAATCAACGCATGTTTATGGCCAGGATGTCTGGCTGCCAGCCGAAACGCTGGACCTGATCCGCGACTACCGCGTAGCCATTAAAGGCCCACTGACCACCCCGGTCGGCGGCGGTATTCGTTCCCTGAACGTCGCACTGCGTCAGGAGCTTGACCTGTACGTGTGTCTGCGTCCGGTCCGTTACTATCAGGGCACCCCAAGCCCGGTTAAACATCCTGAACTCACCGACATGGTTATCTTCCGCGAAAACTCAGAAGATATTTATGCGGGCATCGAGTGGAAAGCGGACTCTGCTGATGCAGAAAAAGTGATTAAATTCCTGCGCGAAGAGATGGGCGTGAAGAAAATTCGCTTCCCGGAACATTGCGGTATCGGCATCAAGCCGTGCTCCGAAGAAGGGACCAAGCGTCTGGTTCGCGCAGCCATTGACTATGCTATTACCAACGACCGTGACTCCGTGACCCTGGTTCACAAGGGTAACATCATGAAATTCACCGAAGGCGCGTTCAAAGACTGGGGCTACCAGCTGGCGAGCGAAGAGTTCGGCGGTGAGCTGATCGACGGCGGCCCATGGCAGAAAATCAAAAACCCGAACACCGGTAAAGAGATCATCATTAAAGATGTGATCGCCGATGCGTTCCTGCAGCAGATCCTGCTGCGTCCTGCCGAGTACGACGTTATCGCCTGTATGAACCTCAACGGTGACTACATCTCCGATGCGCTGGCTGCACAGGTTGGCGGTATCGGTATTGCGCCAGGCGCAAACATCGGTGACGAGTGCGCGCTGTTCGAAGCGACCCACGGCACTGCACCAAAATATGCAGGTCAGGACAAAGTGAACCCAGGCTCTATCATCCTGTCCGCAGAAATGATGCTGCGTCATATGGAATGGTTCGAAGCCGCAGACCTGATCGTTAAAGGTATGGAAGGCGCGATTAACGCGAAAACCGTAACTTACGATTTCGAACGTCTGATGGAAGGCGCGAAACTGCTGAAATGCTCAGAGTTTGGCGACGCGATTATCGCGAACATGTAATCCAGAGTATGGGTTAAAGAAGAACGGGAGCCGATGGGTTCCCGTTTTTTTATTAGTGTTCGGATAATTATCAAAACCGCTCATTCAAGCCAGGCCAAACACATCAACATAGCCCTTAAAAAAACAAAGCCATTCAACTTAAATGACCGGCATTAGGCCGGCGGGCTCCTTTCGCTTATCGCGCATCAGACCATTTAAATTAAGAGTTAACGATAGGTCATGGTAAATGACGCCGTGGCGCTCACCGAGCCTGATTGTGCATTCGCTGAGGTCATGTAATATGCGGCCTTGAAGGGAATATTGACGACCTCCCCTGGCGAGGCCGCCGTGCCATATTTGATAAGTTTGCCGAACTGAACGGGCGCATCGTTATATTTTAGCTGAATGCCCAGACCTTTTGCTGTCGAGTTGCTATTTAACCCCAGTACGCCGTTGGCTGGATCGGCAAGCGGGCTGACGTTATCCAGAGTGACATTTACTGCGGTCTGTTCACTACAGATAAGCGGTATGGAAAACGTCACCGAATTTTGGGTGCTGCCCACGCCATTGAACTTCGGCAACTGCGCAATACCCATATTAATATTCAGGTTTTTATCTTCAATCTGACAGGATGCGGTGCTGATATTCATCGGCGAAAATATATACTTATAAAGCGGCAGGCGTTGAATGTTATTACTGACCGGCGTGCTGTATTCCATATTTAGCGTCAACGCGGGTATAGAGCCCGTTAATGGGGTGGTGCTGGTTTTGATCAGTTCAAAGGTATCTGTGAAGGTTGATACCCCATTCTGAAGGATCCCTCGCCTCCAGCTCGCGTTATTCAGGTTCATCCTGGAGACAAACTCGCTGGTTCCGGTAGTGCTGGAAAAGTTTTTCCATCGGATGCCGATGCCCGGGACCACCGTCGCCCGAACGTTGGCCAACGGAGAGGCGCCATAATCCGCATTTGCTCCAGAGAGCTGAATAAACCATGAGCCATCGTATCCAATTTGCTGCCCCTCAGGGTCACATTTTATGGGATTACGGGTGGTTAGCGTTGCTAATACCGTCCCTACGGGCGCATCTCGCTGAACGACGATATTGTGATCGAAGTTGACCGTTACGTCGTTTGCAGAACACAGCGCAAAAGCATTCATAGAGATAGCGCAAACCATAGCAGCCGTCGCGATTTTAAATACGGTGGACATCATATGTTCCTTCATTTTAGGCGAGGCGTAAGCCTTCTCTCGCAAAAGTAATAATGCGAATCAACGCAATCAGAAAGTTAACGACATGTCGCGGTAGTACGATGAATTTTACCCGGTAATACGTTCAAGGTTATTTTGGCGCGGCAGGTTTTTGCTCCCCACTGTACCGTTATGCCATCACCGTCGTTCAGGCCACTCATATAGACTTCGCCGTCATTCCCCACAATGCTCATCGCATCGCTTTCGTTGAGCTTTACCATCGCGCCAAAGGGCACAGGCGTGTTCTGATACATCAGCGTTATCAAGGCACGGACTCCCGTTCGCGCCTTGAACGTAGCGCGTACCACGGCACCGCGCGTAGGCACAACCTTGACCACGGATTCGGCAACATCCACATCAGCTCCCAGTGAACCGGTGTCAATTGCAATACGGTTTTCCTGATAGGCACTGGCATAGGGCACCACTGCGTATCCGCGCCAGTCCGTTTTCACGCCGGGGTTATTGCGAACTCTCACGCCGGATGCACCCTGCGCTTCCAGTAGCACAACGGTATCTCCCAGCGGCTGAGAGAATGTCACGCCATGGTTATGGCCGACGATCCCACCCTGCAGGCCAAAATTCAGCTGGCTGTTCTGTCGGCTGTGGTTGTAGCCCGCGCTCACGGTGCCGTAGCCGCCCTTATAGGTACCACTCAGAGAGCTTCTCGATTCCCCGCCCGACGAGGTATAACCCTGCTGGACCAGGTAGCTCAGGTTATTATCGGCGAGCGCGGTGCCGCTCAGTCCGACCTGGTGCGTCTCAGCGCCGTTCTTTTGCATATTCACGCTGTAGCTGGCCCAGCTTTGCGGCAGCCATTTGCTCAGCGGCACCTGCAAACTAAAGGCTACAATCTGATCTTTACGGTCTTTGCCCGGCGTTTCGCTGTAGGTGTAGCCGAGCGAGTAATTAATATCGCTAATACTGGTGTTAAAACCGGTGCTGACGTTGCGTTCATAGCCCCGCTGGCTCCAGTAGTCTTGTTGGTATGCCGAAATATAAAAGTTACCCCAGGTTTGTAGCGACTGGCTAAGGTTGAGCTGCAGGCGGCTCCGCTTGTTGTAGCGCTGGCTGCTAAATTCATTCACTTCCTGAAAGGTATAAAATCCCTCTGTAGAGTAGCGATAGCTGGCGAGCGTCACGGTGGTGTCGGTTGTGGCCACCGTTTTAGAATATTGCACGCGATAGGACTGTCCCCGGCTGCGGCGTTTTTTCTCATCAACGAGTTGGCTATCGGCAACGGTTATGTCGGCCGACAGTGAGCCTATATCGCCAAAGCTTAAGCCGGTACCCAAAACCCCGGACGCATAGTTACTCGCTCCCAGGAGGCCGCCGTACAGCGTGAGATTATTGGAGAGGCCATAGGCCATCGTGCCCAGACCGAATGAGGGCGTTTGGGCACCACTCTTCGTGGTTCGGTACTCTCCTCCGCTCAACGCATACTTTACGCGTCCTTCCCGCAACATGACGGGAACCGCAGAGAAAGGCTGCACAAAATGCTGGACGCTGCCGTCGGCTTCGGTGACGGTTACGTCCAGATCGCCGCTCGCCGACGTAGGATAGAGATCGCGAATTTCAAAGCTGCCGGGCGCCACGTAGGTTTGATAAACCGTGTAACCGTTTTGCTTCACGGTAACCGTAGCATTGGTGCGGGCTATCCCCCGAATGATAGGGGCGAAGCCGCGCAAGCTTTCCGGTAGCATCGTGTCGTCAGAAAAAATCTGTGCGCCGCGAAACATCACGCTGTCAAACACGTCGGCGGGAGTACTGGTTTCCCCCAGTTGAAACTGCGCTCTCAAAAACTGGACGTCGCGGCTCAGGGTGGTATTCAGCGACGAAAATGACTGTTTTCCGTTGTTCTTCGTCGCGGTGCTGTAGTTACGCAGGCGCCACGGCCCAACGTTAATGCCGCTTTGCAGGTTGGTGTAAAACTGATCCTGGGTATCACCGTCCCTGCTCCAGTTGCGCGATCCATTGATGCTGTAATTGACCAGCAGTGCAGAAATGCCCTGGTTCCAGAGCGACGTGTCAACGGTGCCGCGCGCGCGCGCGCTAAGCGCCGACTGAGGAATAGAGATATCCAGTCTCTGCTTGTCAAAATTCAGCCGGGTGGTGGCATCCGGTATAAATGCGCCGGGATCGGTAATAATGGCCTCGGCCGGCAGCATGGCTAATTCAGGAAATGCATCAACCCTGGCGCCGAGTGATTCCAGCATTCCACGGTTAAGCTCAGGCGCCAACCCGACTCCGTTTACAGGTATAAAAGAGATATTTTCCGTTCGAATATAATTTTCATTAAGCCATATTTCTACCCTGTAGGTACCGGGTAACTGCTCTCCACGCTCGAAGCGTGCCAGATCGATGCCCTGGGACGTCGAGTGTGTTTTTTCAAGCGCATCTGCCATGAAATAAAGATCGCCTGCGGCTGCGGGAAAAACGCCCAAAATAAAAGTCGCTATCGCCGAGAGTCGACTTGCGCGGTGTGGCAACGAACCAGAAAAAAATGTATTTCGAGAATAAGAAAAAGTATTCACCTTGCTTACCTGCGAGAGTGACATAACGCGTTGATAATATTTTTCATTTCAGCGTTTGGCGCTTTTCTGTCGTGACGCCACCAAAATCATTTATGGCTTTCCAGCTAACCTGTTTTCCACTGCCAGCCACCGTTTCGGTACTAAAGGGGGAAATCATTGGAGGCTGGGTAATAGTTTTATTGCCAACCTTTAATGAATAAAGCGAAACATAAAACGGCGTCGGATTATTAATTACCAGACGTCCGTCGTGGGACTTAAACGTTAATTGTGTCCATGCCTCATCTGCTTTTTCTGACGCCAGGGCCGCAGGTCGGAAAAAAAGCTTCATCCGCGTCTTAACGGCAATCAGCAGTCGATTTTCATCTGAGCGGGTCATTGAAGGAATAGACTTAACGTTAAGCCAAAAAACAGATTCGCGATTTTCAGGGAGCACTTTCTCGCCTGTATAAATGACTCGCAGCGCATTTTCATGGCCACCATCGAGGCGGAAAAGCGGCGGTGTCACAATAAAAGGAACCTGCTCTTTCGAGTTCTCACTTAACTCAACCCATGACTGAATTAAATAGGGTACAGCATCCTGACTATTGCTCACAGGGAGTGAGGCTTCGTTTTCAGTCTCATTATAAACTAAGCGAGTTCCGCCGACGGTAATGCTGGCCTGACCCATCATGGAGAACAAGCAAGCGCTTAATAATATAATCGTTCGAATAAGTTGACTCATCCTTCTTCCCCGACATTCCAGCAAGAGACAACAGGGCGCACCTAAGGTACGCCCGGCGTATTACTGATAGGTAATGGTAAAATCTGATGTTGCGTTTGCAGTACCCGCAACCACGGCAGCCTGCGTCGCCTTATATTTCGCCACGAAAGTCATCTTATTACTGTTAGCGACTTCTTCGCCTGCGCTAGTGTCAAGCGTGATGCTCCTGGATTGGGTAGCCAGCGGAATCGCGGTGATGCCATCTTCTTCATAAAACGCAACGCCAACGCCTTTCGCCGTTTGACCGCTGTTCAGCGCAAGAATACTGGTGTCCGAACTGTCCGCATTCCCATCAAACTTGATGGAGGCAGAGGTCACGGCCGCAGGGCAGTTGTTCAACACAATGCTGAAGCGGGTTGCGGCAGCAACGGCCCCGGCCGCGTTGAACGAGCTTTTCGGGATTTTGCCGAGATTGACGGTTTGATTTGCCGTATTGGTATCAATCGTACAGGCCGAATCCAGAATGGTACCGGTAAAATTGATCTGTCCATCGGCTGCGACGGCTGCAAAAGTGATTCCAGAAACGGCTGCAGCCGCGACCATATTTCGAAAGACACTACTTAACTTCATTTGCATAGCTATATATCCTCAGGATTGAAGGTATCTGCGCAAAATTAAATTTTGCGCAGGAAGGGCGGAACAAGGCCGCAAAATAAGAGTTTTTCGTTCGATGCAATGAATGATGATTATTTATCTATTAGCACCTCAGGTTTTGCGTTGATAAAAGTAATATAAGCTGTTTCATCTCCAGTCCATTGCCTAATGCCAGACGATTTCGCACGTAGTAATTCTTATTGGTTTCATATTTATTTCTTATCCGATACTGGCTCGTCGATTCATCATAAACCCTCAGTAGAAAATTTAAATGATCGTCTGACAGTCGCATCGATAGCCTCTGGTAAAGCATGTCTTTTAATACGCATGGACTTTCTGTTGTCCGATGTTTAGAGGCGCGCTCGCACAATTGCTTAAGATCTTTAAGCGTGGTGACGAGTCGGAAAATTTTTAAAAAAACGTTCCCCGCATTATCCTCAGGCGCAATAAAATAGGTTAGGCGTAGCAGCCCCCTTGCCGCGAGTCGGTAATAGAGCCATCGAATGTTCTCGCTATTTTCTCCTATCGTATCGATAAGAATGTAGGACTTGTCCAGGATGGTCGCGCTTACTAAAAATTCCAACCGGTTGTCAAAGTAGAATACTTCCCCCCTGGCTGAGGTCAACGAAGTAATTGCCTGCCTCATTGGGAAGTTTCGTGAAAAAACTAATAGCGCCGTCAAAATTCATTCCTTATGTAATTTTTCATTGTCATTGTGAAGAAGGTTTGAAAACATATATGCGCTCTAAAGATTCGCAGTCTATTTTGTACGCTTTCCCATACATTCTTGTAAAAGGGTATCGTTCAAAGCCCACGGTATTAAACGCGTTCTGGATTTTTTTCATCATGGACAACAAATAGGATTTCGAGCACCGGAGTCCATAATCATCAAAAACGTGTACGATAATGTCATTATCGTACACAATTTCACTATCCATCCCCGCCAGGAGATACTCGAACAGTCTCGCTTTCGTCGTACCGAATCTTTTAATACGTCCATTCTTGGTATTGATAAGCGTTCTTGTTGAAAGCCGATACTCAAGATGTTGGAAAATCGTATATCCATACAGAAGCTCGTCAGAGACAAAAGGCACAAAGACTCCTTAGAAGTTTATCTTTCCCATTTCCATGTCGGCGCCTTCTCCATTCGAAAGGTTTTCGGTGTTCATCTGATGCAATGAAATGTTATTAAAATGGAGAAAATGTGACAATGGGACTAATTTATCAAAGTAAAACACTGCAAAAGGCATTAAATGCGACGCAAAAATCCATTTGGTGAGATTATTTAAGTTTAAAAACACAAATGTTGCATTGATGTTTCAAGGTATCGCATTGTAGAACATAAAATTTACAAAATTATTTTTAACTAAAATTCACATATAAATAGCAAAAAGACCTGCAAAAAATAAACAACATTTTTAAATCAATAAGTTACAAAGGTAACCTAATTCTGTTAAACCTAATCTTAATAGGGTTAATTTAGGATTTTTCATGACAATTTTTGCGATTTTTCCAAGCGAAAACTGACAAAAGTTGAAATTTATTTACATTTTAAAATGCTTTAAGTTCTTCGCAATGCAATAAAAAGCATAAAAATCAATAACATGTTAAGAAAGACCGTCCCGGATCAATTTTCTCAACTCGAATTAACAATAATGACCGATGCGTTTTACAGGCAAAAGCAGGCCAGGCATGTCATCATTTTTGCCCGCAGATCACCGGAGGACGAGTGAAAGGAAGTAGATATTCGGCAGCATAATGCTTTCGCCTGGCACCAACCTATGGGACGAATAAAGTTTATGTGACACTCGTACTGCTCCAGAATGAAATCAGAGCAATAAGTGCAGTCTGGTCTTTCACGTTGATGAATGGAATGGTTTGAATCCGCAGACCTGATTGTAAAGACATGAAAAGCACAATTGTTGCAAACATGTCATCCAGTTCTGGTTTATGAATAACGGGAGCCGTTGGGTTCCCGTTTTTTTATGTCGAACAGACTCGCCAGGGGCAGGGGGCATTCTCTATACTCGACTGCTGGCTTGCACCATTACTCACGCTCACATAAGAGACATGCTATGAACAACGACATTCCACTGAAATATTATGACATTACAGATGAGTACGCGACGGAAGCGGCCGAACCGGTTAATGAAGAGGAGCGTACGCCGCTGGCACACTATTTTCAGCTGTTGATCACGCGCCTCACGGACAGTGGTGAGATTAGCGAAGAGGCGCAAAAAGAGATGGCTGAGCAGGCCGGTATCAAGGCCAGCCGCATCGACGATATCGCTAACTTCCTGAATACCTGGGGCAACGAGTAGGCCATCAATAACCGGTAGGTGAAATGGACGCATCAGACCTGGACGCGCTTTACGAGTCGACCAACTGCCACACGCTGGCGCTGTGGCAAGAGCACGCTGACACCGGCGGCCCGATACCTGCGTACTACGCACCGCATAAATTTGCCCTGGCAACGGGGTTTCAGCCGCCGATGTCGGCGGAAATCGCCGGGCTTTTCACTGCGCTGCATACGCTCACGCACCACGATCCGCGTGCGGATCTTCAGCCCGTGGACGGTTTCCATTTTACCTTTTTACCGTTGACGTTACCGCTTTATGAGGCTCATCAACACCTTCCGTCCCACGTCGAGGCGCTCACCCACGCATGGGCACCTTATGACGGGCAATCCATCAGGATCAACGAATTAAGGCTGGTGGCCTTACCGGGACAACTGCTGCTGGCCGGCATACCTAATCCGACGGCAGTGGCCTGGCGCAAGGCTTTTTGTGAGGCAGTTCTTAACACGCCGTGGAGAGACGAACTGCTCGCCAGACATGAAAATGTGCCCCTGCCAGCGCCGTTCTGGCATACCACGCTGCTGCGCTATCAGGCTGCTCGTATGCCGGAATATCTCAGGGCGTTTTTCCTGCAGCATCGGACGCAGCGCTACGGGGACGTGGTGGAAATACTCCAGCTGGTGCGTATCAATTACAACTGGACGGCGCGCTGGCCCGTCGGGGCCACTTCAGCGTGATGTGCTCGTCAGCCGTTTTGATAATTCTTCAATGGTCAGGGATTTTGAGAAATACCACCCCTGAATCAGGGCGCTGGGATAGCGCCCGGCGATAAAGCGATACTGCGCCTCATTTTCCACCCCCTCAAACACCAGCGTCTTATTGAGCTTTGAGAGCGCGTCGCTGAAAATAACAAAAATGTCCCGCTTGTAATGCTCGTTAATACCATCCACCAGCGATTTATCGATTTTGATCTCGTCGTACTCAAGGTCCGACAGCCTGGCGAGATTCGAATTTTGTACCCCAAAATCGTCTATCGAAATATTCATGCCCGCTGAATGTAGCGCCTTGCAAAACTCCTCCAGAATACCCGCGTGTAACACCGCATTTTCAGACAGCTCGATTTTAATTAACGCCAGCGGGATAGCATTCAGCTGGCACTCACGGCGGATCAGATCGATAAACTGCCCGTCTTCAATTTCCGTCCGGCCCACGTTGAGGGAGATCATCAGCTGATGCTGGCGGGCAAGTGGCGCAATTTCGCAGAGAGATTTTTTGATCATGTTGCGGTAGTAGGTGTTATACAGCCCGATCTTTTTAATCAAAGGAATAAAGAGTTCAGGCGAAACGTCCGTATGCGCGTTGTCCCGCCAGCGGGATAACACCTCTACACCTACGGTTTTATGACTGCTGATTTGCACGACCGGCTGGTAGTGCACATCGATGGTGTTGTTCTTCACCGCCCTGACCAGCGTCCGCTCAAGCGAGGATCGGTCTTCATAGAGCCGAATCGAAAACAGCGTCAGGGAGAGCCAGATAAAATAGAAAACCACGCACAGGAGAATAAAGACCGCAACGGACAAGGAAGCCAGACCGGCATCATGATGTTTTACCGTCACGCAGAGATCCCAACGCGTACTGCACTGCGTCTCGCTCAGCGTAAATAACGATGACCGTAACCAGCTACGCTGATCCGATGGCGCGGTTGAGAAGAAGGTTCTGCCGAAATCTTTGGTTGTTGAGCTGAGCGAATAGGTTGCGGTGACGGGGCTGAATTTATCGTAGGCGTGTTGCGAGGTGAAAATAATCACATTGTGATAAATCGCCGCGTTGCCGGTGAAAAAATCAGGCTGCGAGAATTGCGCCAGGGTAAAGCCGTTGGGGGTGGTATGAAGTTCGGCTGGAAGCGCAACCGGAGAGGACAGCTTGCCCCAGAAAGCCGTGCAGATGACGTGCCCGTCTTTAATTATGCCAATGTCATCAAAATAGAGGCTGTTGAGCTTTATTTTCCTGAAGCCGTCCAGGCTCGCGTTATCGCACCCCTGCGAGGACGTGCGCTTGAGCGTGCTCGCCACGCTCAGGGTTAGGCTTTCAGAGTAGCGTAAAAACGTATGGGCAATTTCATGCTGCTTACTCTGCTGCTGTTCGACGATAACCGCATTAACAGCGTAGAGAGACAGCAGAACCAGCAGTGTTGAAACGATCGCAACGGCAATGATCTTTTTCATTTTCCTGTGTCCTGTCAGCTCCCTGAGGCCGAAATTTTAACACAGGGCTGAACAGGGACAAGCCTGATGATCCTGGTGGGGAGCGTTGGCTTTTGCCTGGCGGGTGAGGGAGGGCCTTCGCCACGCGATGCGTCAGGCAAAAAAAAGCCCACTAAAAAGTGGGCAAGAAATACTGGAAGCAATGTGAGCAATGTCGTACTGAATACCTGAGTGTTTTGCTCAACTATTCAGTATTGAGAAAGATAATCTTTCTCAACTGAAGATGCAACCCCAGGTTTCGTGTGGAGCACGATTTTTTTTGATAGCTCATTAAACAGGCAGTCAGGCACTGTGATGCTTATCACAAATTTCCTTTCTGAAATCCTGTGCTATGCTTTTCCGTGTTGTTGATTTAACGACAAAAACCATACGGAGAGGAAAGCTATGGGAATTTTATCCTGGATTATCTTTGGTCTGATTGCGGGTATCCTGGCGAAGTGGATTATGCCGGGCAAAGATGGCGGTGGTTTTATCGTCACCGTAATACTGGGTATTATCGGCGCTGTGGTTGGCGGCTGGATCAGCACCCTGTTCGGATTCGGTAAAGTGGACGGATTCAACTTCGGCAGTTTTGCCGTCGCGGTGATTGGTGCGCTGGTTGTTCTGTTTATCTACAGAAAAATCAAAAGCTAAGTTCAAGATGCGTTGAAAAAGGCTGCCTGATGGCGGCCTTTTTTATGCGCGGGCGTTACCACCAGCCAAGCTGCGTTCCGGCAACGGCGACGACAGCCACCAGCAGCATAATAATTGTTGTCTTTCTCATTTATGCCCCCGGCGCGGCGTAACCACCGACAAAAAACCATGCCAGAAAAACTAACGCCGTGATAAAGATCACGACCGGGAAGAGGATTCCGATTCTCATGCTATCACCTGTTTCGGTTTATCAAACGCCCCAGAGTGTACGGGGTTAATCCATCATGAGAAAGCCTGTTTTGCTTTTCCCTTTTTTATCCTGATACATCGCGATATCCACCACGCGCAATGCGCTGTCAGCATCGGTTTTGGCTGGATCGACGGCAATCACCCCAAGACTCGCACCGGGATAAACGATATGTACGTTATCCAGCCGGTACTCACCGGCAATACAGGCGCTCAGTCGGGTTTTAAGCGGAGTAATTTGCGCGTGTTCATCGTCAGTGCCGCTGGTGCTCAGACAGGCCACCATAAACTCATCGCCCCCCAGCCTGCCAATAATATCGTCCTGGGTTTGTGCCGCCGTCAGGCGTTTACCCACTTCAATCAGGAACCGATCGCCGGTTTCGTGTCCATAACGGTCATTAATGGATTTGAAATCATCGAGGTCGATAAAGGCAATAATGACGTGGCGCTTCAGGTGCCGCGCCAGCGAGAACAGGGTGTTGAGGTTCTCAAATATCGCGCGACGGTTGGGTAACCCGGTGAGGGCATCCGTGTAGGAGTGCGCAATAAGCGCCGCGTTGGCTTCCCGTAACTGGGAAAGGAGGGACTCTTTCAGGATGTACTGGGCAATCAATCCTGCAAACAGTCTCAGCACCTGCTCGGCGCGATCGCTGAGCTGCTTTTTCTGCGTGCTGGTCGCGCACAGCGTACCGTACAGCGAGCCATCAGCAAGATAGATCGGGATACTGGCGTAGGTGGTTATCCCCAATGCCTTCGCCGCGTCGCAGTCGGCCCAGCGCACAGCCACCTCGTTACTGAAAATCGCATTGCTGTCCAGCGCCCGCTTGCACAGCGTATCGCCCCAGGGGACGCTCAGTCCTTCGGGGATCTGCATCTGTTTGCTGTTGCGGGCGTACAAAATATGCTGCAGGCGCGCGCTGATATCGACTTTCGTCAGGTAGGTCGACTCCATGTCGGTCACAATCTCCAGCATTTCCAGCAGCTGGCGAACAAGGCTTTCAAGAGATTGCTCGGTAGAGAGGGTTTCAGAGACCCGGGCAAGGATAGTATCCGACATGACGTAGATAGACTCCCATGCAGAAGACGTTCGGACCTGCATGTTATGCTGAAATTTTAGACTTCAGCCATAGTAAAACATGAATATAAGAAATTTTATATATGCAGAAAGGGGGGGCGAAAAGAAAAAAAAGCCCCGATGGTGAACCGGGGCAAAACATCTTGATTACGGAATGATGTTCTCTGGTCATATCGAGAACAGGCATGAGATTACGCATCAAAAGTGCAGTTATGATGGAGAAATCATGGAGAAAGCGCGGCCGACCCGTTACCCTAACGTTCATGAAATTCAGGAGGATGATAATGAAGAGATATTTGCTACTGGCTCTGGCCTTGCCCCTTGCCGCGTGTACCACCCATTCCACACCGCCCGACGCGCCGAAACCGCCGCAGACCATCGGCATGGCCAATCCCGCCTCTGTCTATTGCCTGGAAAAAGGGGGAGAGCAGGTCCCCGTTCAGAGCCCCCAGGGTGTGCGCACCGAGTGTAAACTGCCCGGTGGCGAGGTGATTGAGGAGTGGGAGCTCTTCCGTCGCGATCATCCGCAACCTGCCAGGTGACAGCGGTATTAAGAGTACGCTACACTTCTCTTTAGGATTATTCTTAGCCAGTTTCTGGCCCTTATGACCACGAGAGAAGTATGTTTCAGCTAAAACCGGGCAGCCTCGCGATAATCATCGGTGCCCGCACGACGGCAGGGCGTCGTAATATCGGTAAGTCTGTAGAGTTGTTTGGCCTGTGCCAGCCGGGCCAGCGTTTTGTGAACCCGGTAAACGGCGTGATGACGCAGTTACCCACTACCTCAGAGCGCGCGCTTTGGCTGGTTACGGGCGATGTTTACGCCTTCGATAACCAGCACGGCTTTGCGTTCGTGCGCCCGGAACATCTCATGCCGCTTACTCCGGATAACGCCCTGCAAACGCAGGATGAGCAGGCGCTTACGCGTTCATAAATGACGCAGCCACTCCGCCAGCACCAGGGCGTGATTCTGCGTTTTATCTTTTGCGCCGTAGAGCAAGGTAACGGTCTGATTTTTTGCCCGTTCAGCAAGGCGCTGGCCTTCATCCCGATGGTGCGCCAGCTCCTCTTTGTATGCCTTGCTAAAGGCCGTAAAGTCGATCGTTTCGCTGTGAAACGCCTTGCGTAACTCGCCTGATGGGGCGAGCGTCTTACACCACTCGTTACAGTCGAGGTCGGTTTTTTTCACCCCGCGTGGCCACAGCCTGTCTACCAGCACCCGGTAGCCATCTTCCGCACTGGCCTGCTCATACACGCGTTTAATCTGGATCATTTTCCCTCCTTAATGCCGCAATGTGTTCGCGGGTTCACTATAGCACCTCAGGTATGCCCACCCAATTTAAGGTATTGTGAGAACTGCAAAAGATCGGTAGTCTGAGGTTCCTTATGTTATTGAATACTCCACAGGCGTAAGGAATCCCCCCATGGAACATCTACCGGTTAAAACGACGCTGCGCATTGCGCTGGTCGGTGATTACAATCCCGAGGTTATTGCGCACCAGGCCATCCCGCTGGCTATTGACGACGCTGCCGCCGTTCTGGAGCTCACGGCGGACTACGACTGGATTGCGACGACCGAGCTGATCAGTCCCGAAGATTTGGTTGGCTACGATGCCATCTGGCTGGTGCCTGCAAGCCCTTATAAAAACACGCAGGCGGCCTTTATTGCCGCGCGCCACGCGCGTGAAAACAGCATTCCCTTCCTGGGCACCTGCGGCGGGTTCCAGCATGCGCTGATTGAATACGCGCGTAACGTGCTGGGCTGGGATGATGCGAGCCATGCCGAGACCGACGCGGAAGGGCGATGGGTTATCGCGCCGCTGGCCTGCTCTCTGGTTGAGCAAACCGACGTCATCGAACTGCGCAGTAATACCCTGATTGCCAAAGCCTATGGCAAAGACGAGATCCGCGAGGGATATCACTGCAATTATGGCGTGTCGGCGGAATTTGCGCAGGAGCTGGAGAGCGGCGCTATGCGCGTCACGGGCTGGGATGAAAATGGCGAGGTCCGCGCAGCCGAGCTTGTGGCGCATCCTTTCTTTGTGATCACCCTGTTCCAGCACGAACGTGCTGCGCTTGAGGGACGTCCGGTTGTGCTGGTGCAGGCGATGCTGCGCGCCGCACGGGAATAAAAAACAGGCAGACCACCGGGTCTGCCTGAGTCGTTAGCGGGGCGCGATGACCCGGTCACGCCCGGCAAACACGCCGCACACGGCCATCACTACGGCGGCCAGCGCACAGGCCAGCAGTGGGATGTGCCAGTCTCCCGCCGTATCATGAATTTTCCCCATCAGCGGCGGGCCGGATGCCGCAAGCAGATAGCCAATCGACTGCGCCATTCCCGACAGCGCCGCCGCCTGGTGCGCAGAGCTGGCGCGCAGGCCGATAAACGTCAGGCCAAGGATCATCGTGGCCCCGGAGCCAAAACCAAACACCAGCGTCCACACCACCGCCATATCAGGCGCAAACCAGAAACCTGCCGCGCTGACGGCGCACATCAGGGCCACCAGCCCGGCGATCCCGCGCTGATCGCGCAGCCGATGGAGGATCAACGGCACGGCAAGCCCGGGTACGGCGGTCGCCAGCTGAAGCAGTCCATGCATGGAGCCTGCCTGGGTTTCGCTATAGCCGTGGCTAATCAGGATCGCCGGCAGCCAGCCGATAATGACGTAGTAGATCAACGAGTTGATGCCTAAAAACAGCGTCACCTGCCAGGCCAGCCCCGAGCGCCAGATGGCGCGGTTGTGCAGCGCACCGGCCCCGGTCACCGTGGCGGCAGGCGCCTGACGCCACTGGGGTAACCACAGCAACAGCGCCGCCAGCGGAAAGATCATCAGCATCAGCAACGCGCCGTGCCAGCCCGCGCCACCTAACGCCAGGGGCACAATCAGCGCAGAGCCTAGCGCAGCAGAGGCCCCCATCGTCAGAGAGTAGGCGCCGGTCAGTTTCGCAACCTGGCCCGGAAAATCACGCTTGATAAGCCCCGGCAGGAGCACGTTACCCAGCGCGATACCGCAGCCGATCACCGCCGTTCCGACGAACAGCAGCGTGGCGGACGGCAGGGAACGCACGCCAATCCCCGCGCAGATCAACAGCATGGCGATGAACAGGCTGCGCTCCATGCCGATGCGCCGGGCTACGCCTGCAGCAAGTGGTGATATCAGCGCGAACGCCAGTAAAGGCAGGGTCGTCAGCAGGCCGGTTTGCGCTGTACTAAGGCCATAGTCCTGACGGATGGTGTCGAGCAGCGGCGCGGCACCGGTAAAGGTCACGCGCAGCGTTGTGGCAATCATCAGGATACCTGCGATCAGCAGCGCACCCTGTTTTCCTGAAGTGCGAATAGCAGTAGTCATTATGTTCTCATACGTTCAAGCGAGGGCACACAATACCGATTTTCTGCGCGGTTGAAATCAGGCTAAAATGACAGTTTATCGCTAAAATCGGACAATATGATGAACAGTCTCGGCCTGGATGGCTACGATCCGGACAGCCAGCACGATGCGGCAGTGGCGTTTCGCATCCGCGTCGTCGCCGAGGAGCAGCACATTGCGCTGCACCAGCACCGCAAAGGCCAGCTGATCCTGGCGCTGGGGGGCGCGATAACCTGCGACGTCGCAAACGCCATGCTGATGGTACCCCCGCAGTACGCGGTGTGGATCCCCGGCCAGATGCCCCACAGTAATACCGCCACGCCCGGTGCACAGCTGTGCTTTTTGTTTATTGAACCCGGCACGCTCGGCCTGCCGGAACGTTGCTGCACGCTCAAAATATCACCGCTGGTGCGGGAATTGATTCTGGCCCTGGCGGATAAAGCCCGGGAGCAGCTGCATGAGCCTGCCACCGCGCGGCTGGTGGACGTGCTGTTTGACGAGCTGCCGCTGCAGCCGCAGGAGCATCTCCAACTGCCTGTCTCTCCGCACCCCAAAATCCGCATGATGAGCGAGAGAATGGCGAAAGAGCCGGCGGCCTGGCAAACGCTGGGGCAGTGGGCAAGCCATTTTGCCATGAGCGAGCGCAACCTGGCGCGGCTGGTGGTCAAAGAGACCGGGTTGAGCTTTCGTCGCTGGCGGCATCAATTGCAGCTGATTGTCGCGCTGCAATTATTGATTGGTGGGAAGTCGGTACAGGACGCGGCACAGTCGCTGGGGTATGACTCGACCACCGCGTTTATCACCATGTTTAAAAAAGGATTAGGCCAGACTCCGGCGCGCTACATCGCCAACCTGACTACGACTTCCCAATAAACAGCGAGACAAGACCGGCGGCAATCAGCGGCCCCACCGGTACGCCACGAAAGAGCGCCACCCCCAGCACCGTGCCCACCAGTAAACCGGCCACCAGCGAGGGCTGGCTGCTCATCAGCGTGACGCCGCGCCCACCAAGCCACGAGACAAATACCCCGACCGCAATCGCCACCAGCGATTTCCAGTTGACGAAGGAGTGCAGCAGCGTGGAGGCGGGAAGCGTACCGCTGGCGATGGGAGCCATCACCCCGATGGTCAAAATGATAATCCCGAGGGTAAGCCCCTGTTTTTCTATCCACGGGAAGAAGGTGTTCAGCGGGGTCACGCGTACGATGATCAGCACCAGAATAGAGATCGCAACGGTGGTGTTATGGCTGACAAAACCGAGCGCAGCCAGGGCCAGAAGAATGAGCAGTGTAGGGTCAAACATGACGGGATCCTTGCCAAAAAGAGTAAGCCTGCTAACTTTACGCGCAAACGCGAAAGCAAGCAGGCTTTTATAAAAAAATCCTCTATTTTTTGGGCGCTTGCCCGATCTTAACCTACCAGTTCGCTGACCAGTGGGCTGCCTTCACGGACAAATACCGGGATGGTGTCGAGGGCCGCAGGCACGCATACGCGCGCGCCTCCGGCATAGCGCTCACCGTTCAGGGCAATCCAGTCGTGCCCGGCAGGGAGCCACACCTCGCGTTCACGTTGGCCCGCATGCATCACCGGCGCCACGAGCAGGTCTTCGCCAAACAGATACTGGTCTTCAACTTCCCAGCTTTGTTTCTCCTGTGGATAGTGCCAGAACAGCGGGCGCATCAGCGGGTCGCCGTGCTGGTGGGCGTTTTCATACAGTGCATCAATGTACGGACGCAGTTTTTCGCGCACGCTGAGCCAGTGCTGCATAATGGCAAAATTATCCTCTCCGTAGCTCCACAGCTCATTAGGCGAGCCGCTGTTGCACTGGGGGATGCCGTCCCGGTAGCGTTCCGGCGGCTGAATTTGTGGTTCACGATAGCCGTGCATGCGCAGAACCGGGGTGAACACCGCCCACTGGAACCAGCGGATCAGCAGTTCGTGAAATGCCGGATCGTTAATGTTACCGCCCTGGAAACCGCCGATGTCGGTGGTCCACCATGGGATGCCCGCCAGCCCCATATTCAAACCGGCCGCGAGCTGGTTACGAAACGCGTGGAACGAGGAGTGAACGTCGCCCGACCACGCCAGCACGCCGTAGCGCTGGCTTCCGGCCCATGCGCAGCGCACCAGGTTAACGATGTCGGTTTCACCGTTCGCCTGCAGTCCATCGTAAAAGCCCTGGGCGAAGTCTCTCGGATAACGGTTACCCACCTCCAGCACCGGTCCTGCGTAGTAGCGATAGTTGTCGAAGTCATAGGCCCGGTATTCCGGTTCCGCCTCGTCCAGCCAGAACAGCTTGATACCCAGGTCGTAGTAATTTTTCTTCACGGTGTCCCAGACAAACTCGCGCGCCTGCGGGTGGGTGGCGTCGAAGAAGGTGGTATTGCCCATAAAGTCGAGATTCACCTGCACGCCGCGTTCGCTGCTGACCAGCCAGCCCTTGGCCTTCATCAGCGGATAAAGCGGGCTTCTCGCCTCAACCGTCGGCCAGACCGAGACCATCAGGGCAATGCCCAGCTCGCGCAGTTCATCGACCATTGCTTTGGGATCGGGCCAGTCGAGGGGATCAAAGCACCAGGTGCCCTGATTCGGCCAGTGGAAGAAGTCGATCACCATCACCGAGAGCGGCAGGTGACGACGGCGGTATTCGCGTGCCACCTCCAGCACCTCCTGCTGCGTGCGGTAGCGCAATTTGCACTGCCACAATCCGCTGATAAACGCCGGTGCCTGAGGCGGCGCGCCGGTCGCTTTTACATACTGGCGGGTGATGTCGGCCACCGTATCCCCGGCGGTGATCCAGTAGTCCATCTCGCCCGTCACGCGGGCACGCCATTCGGTCTGGTTTTTGGCGAAGCTGGCCTCGCCAATGGCCGGGTTGTTCCACAGCAGGCCGTAGCCGAGGCTGGATTGCATAAACGGCACGCTGGCCTGGGAGTTACGCTGCGCCAGCTCCAGCGTACAGCCTTTGAGATCCAGCCACGGCTGCTGGTACTGGCCCATGCCGTAGATACGCTCATCCGCGCGCGATTCAAAGCGTACCTTCAGCTGATACTTACCGCCCGCCAGCGGCTTAAATTCACGGCCATCCAGCTTCAGGGCGCTAACGTATTTATCCTGGCTCTTTTCACTGGCGCCGATGCCGACCGTTGAACGTTGCCGCCACATCTCCTCTAACAGCAGTTCACCGCGCGCGTTATAAAATGCCAGCTGGCCCTTCAGGTTGAGCGTGGCAAGAATATTCCCGTTGCGCAGGGTCAGGCGTTCGGCTTCCGCCGTGATCTCGGCGGAACAGGGCGACGCGGGCAGGAGTGCCTGCAGTGCGTCGCTAAAATCCGCAGCGCAGGTTGCCCGGACGCGCAGGCTGTTCTCGCCCCAGGGTTCAATGCGCAGGATCTGACGTTCAAAACGCCACTCAATACTGTTGGAATGTTGAATCAGCTCACTCATAAATAGCGCGTCCTTTTAAACGGGGTGTTTGGCGAGTTGGATAGTTTTCATTGTGTTATCGTCGAGCCTGTACCAGCGCAGCGTGGCAAACGCGCAGAGCGACAGAATGCCGGGCACGAGGGTGAACAGGGCGATGATGCAGTACATCGCGGTGGTGGTCTGTTCCGGGGCGTTCGCCACATAGCCGCTAAAGCCCAGGGTCCAGCCGACGATGGCGCCGCCAATCGCCATGCCGAGCTTCAGTACGGCGAGGAACGTCGAGAAGATCACCCCGTCCATGCGCTTGCCTTGCTTCCATTCGCCGTAGTCGGCTACGTCAGCCATCATCACCCACATCAGTGTAGTGGTGGCCTGGTAGAGCGTGGAGACGATAAAGGTGAGCGGCACCAGGACCAGCACCGATTTAGGGGCAAAGAACAGGCCGATACTTAATACGCCCGCGAGCACTGAGCAATAGCCGAACATCTGCACCTTGCTGTAGTTTTGCGTCAGCCGTTTTGCCAGCGCGCTCCCGGCGGCTTTACCTAAAATATGCGCGCCCAGCATCCAGATAAAATAGCTGGCGCTGCCAAGGTAATAGGTGACGAAATACATCATTGCCCCGAGGCGAATAACCCCAAAGCCAATATTGGTTAATACCAGAACGGCAACCACGCGCCACTGATCGTTACGGAATAAATCCCGGAGCTCAGACAGGTAATTATTATGGGTAGGCGGGGCATTAATGCGTTCACGGGTATTCGCAAAGCAGATCCAGAACATAATCACTGCTACGGTTGCCATAATCGCCATCGCCCAGCGGTAGCCCAGTAATTTATCGTCGCCCCCAATAAATTCTGCCAGCGGCATCATAAAGAATGTCGACAGTGCGCCGCCCAGCGTGGCGAGGAAAAAGCGGTACGACTGCAGGGAAATACGGGCATCGTTATCAGGGGTAATCACCGCGCCCATGGAGCAGTACGGAATGTTAATGGCGGTGTACATCAGCATCATCAGGGTGTAGCTGACGGTTGCGAAGATCATTTTACCGTGCAGGTCGAGTGACGCCGGCACCGCGTACGTCAGCAGGCAGCTTGCGCCAAAAGGCAGGGCCAGCCACAGCATCCACGGGCGGAATTTCCCCCAGCGCGTGCGGGTTCTGTCGGCGATATAACCCATGGACGGATCGATAATGGCATCCGCCGTGCGCGCCAGCAGGAACATGGTGCCGACGAATGCGGCAGGCAGCCCGACGACGTCGGTATAATAAAAGGTGAGAAAAATGATCACGTTATCCAGCCCGATATGGCTGGCCATATCGCCGAGTCCATAGCTGATTTTTTCTTTGCGGGTAATCTTATCGGTCATGGTAATCGCCTTGCCCGTATGAGGTTATTTATGATGTGTTGTCATAACTATGTTTAACCACGCCCGCCCGGTTCACAATTGCGAGATTTGGCAACGGAGTTATGGAAACTCCTTTTCGTGATACCGGTAACAAATTAACGTAACGAATAATGATTTTGCGGCGAGAGCGGGAATGCCATTCACGAATCGTTTCAGCGTCAGCGTCTTTATTCCGTCGTGGAAATGTCATACCGCTGTCATTATCTGGCGCTACAAAAGAGAAAAGTCGCCCCGGAGAGAGAAAATGAACGATCCCGCCTTTGTTGATATGCTCTGTATTTCAGGAACCTTTTTTACCATTGCGGCAATCCTGGTGGCATCAGTATTATTTCTTGAACGCCACGGTTAACCTCCCTTACTGACAAATTCGCGTACCTGCATTACCCTTCTTTTTCAAGTCTCTTATTCACTTCATATTCTCCTCAGTCGTCGTTGTTCCGGGCAGCCCATCCCTGCAAAATTTTATGCCTAAAACTCGTTCAGCCGGACAGCTGTTTTCGGCGGGACATCATTCTTTTATTCCCCGGGCTTACGAATGGAAAACGACCTTTTTAAACCTCATCCGCTGGTATTATCGCTGCTGGTGGCGTTGTCATGCTCTTCGGTTGCGGCAGAGACTAACCCGGCGGCGCAGTTAAACGATGATGATGTGATCACCGTGACGGCACCGGTGCTTTCACCGCTGGAAGTGGTGACATCGCCAAAAACCCCGCGCCAGCCGGTGCCAGCCAGCGACGGCTCGGATTACCTGAAAACCATCCCGGGGTTTAGCCAGATCCGCAACGGGGGCAGTAACGGCGATCCGGTGTTTCGCGGCATGTTTGGCTCACGACTGCGCCTGTTAACCAACGACAGCGAAATGCTCGGAGCCTGCCCGTCGCGTATGGACGCGCCCAGCTCGTATATCTCCCCTGAGAGCTACGACCTGTTGACGGTCACCAAAGGGCCGGAAACGGTACTCTGGGGGCCGGGAAACTCCGCCGGGACGGTACGGTTCGAACGCGAACCGCCGCGCTTTGATAAAGCCGGAATCAAAGGTGACGCCAGCTTCCTTGCGGCCTCAAACGACCGTTTCGACGAGAACGCTGACGTCAGCTTTGGTAATGAAGATGGCTACGTGCGTCTGAACGGCAACAACTCAACGTCTGGCGATTATAAAGACGGCAATGGCGATCGCGTGGCCTCGAAGTGGGACAAATGGAATACCGATATGGCCATCGGCTGGACGCCGGATGCCGACACGCTGCTGGAGCTGACTGCCGGGCAAGGTAATGGCGATGCCAGCTACGCCGGGCGCGGGATGGACGGCTCACAGTTCAAACGTGAAAGCCTGGGGCTGCGCTTCAAAAAAGAGAATATCGGTGAGGTGTTCGATTCGCTGGATATGAGCCTGTACTACAACTACGCCAACCATATCATGGACAACTACTCCATGCGTTCATCATCGGATATGTCTTCCGGCACCATGGGTGGTATGCCGATGGGGACAATGGACATGTCGATGCCAATGGACAAGCAGGTCGATCGCCGCACGGTGGGCGGCAGAATGATGGGTACCTGGCTGTGGTCCGATTTCCAGCTGCAAAGCGGCGTTGATATGCAAACCAATACCCATCGCAGTAACGAAGAGGATGAGGACGCAGGCTGGCAGGAAGATGCCCGCTTCCACGATTACGGCACCTTTGGCGAGCTGACCTGGAACGCCACCGACCTGAGCAAAATCATTGGCGGCGCGCGTCTGGACAAAGTGGAGGTGGACAATTATTCCGGCGTGGGCAGCAGCAGCCGGGATGACACGCTGCCGGCGGGCTTCCTGCGCGTTGAGCATAACCTCGGCTCTGCGCCTGCGATGGTCTACGCCGGTTTAGGCTACACCGAACGCTTCCCGGACTACTGGGAACTCTTTTCCCCGACCTACGGGCCGGACGGTACATCCGATGTTTTCGACAATCTTAAACCGGAAAAAACAACGCAGCTCGATATTGGCGCGCAGTATAAAGGGGAGCACACCACCGGCTGGATCTCTGCCTACGTGGGTCGGATCAACGACTACATCCTCTTCCTGTACGATCCAGACGACAGCCATGTCAGCCAGGCAGATAACGTTGATGCCACCATTATGGGCGGTGAAATGGGCGCGTCATATCAGATGAACGAACAGTGGAAAACCGACGCCACGCTGAACTACTCGTGGGGAGAAAATACCGACGATAACCAGCCGCTGCCGCAGATGCCGCCCCTGGAAGCGCGTCTGGGCCTGACGTGGGAGAAGGGCGACCTAAGCTCAACGGGGCTGTTGCGCATGGTCAGCCCTCAGCACCGGGTGGCGCTGAACGAAGGCAACGTGGTGGGGAAAGACTTTGACCAGAGCGCGGGCTTTGCGATCGTCTCCGCCAATGCGGCCTACAAGGTGAACAAGAACCTTAAGCTGAGTAGCGGCGTCGATAACCTGTTCGATAAAAGCTATAGCGAGCACCTCAACCTGGCCGGGAACAGCAGTTTTGGCTACTCCTCCGACACGCCGGTTAACGAGCCTGGTCGCACCTTCTGGGCGAAAATGAACGTCACCTTCTGAGGCTATCCGGCCCGGCCTACTGGCGGCGAAACGCCACCAGTTCGGGCCGGGCGATACGCAGATAATCCTGGGTATCCATTATGACCGATTTTTCCAGCAGCCCGGCGTTGAAGGCGATTTCATCAAAACGCTCAAACAGCAGCGGATCGGCAACCAGCGTCAGGTCCGGGTGAAAGCTAAACGGCGGGATCGCGCCAAACACGCAGGCGGTGAGGGCATCGACCTCGGCCGGGCTGGCGAGAGAGGCCTTTGACCCGCCGAAATGGCTGGCAAGCTCGCTCAGGTCGGCCTGCAAATCAGCCGCCAGGATCGCCAGAACATGTTTTTTCACGCCGTTTCCCTTCACCTTGCACACCAGCGCTTTTGCGCCCTGGCCGAGCGCAGTGCCGCGGATTTCGCTTACCGCTTCGCATTTTCCTACCGCGTCGTGTTCCATCACGCGAAAGCGCGCACCCTGTGCGGTGAGTAACGCAATAAGCTGCTGGTGGGTGGTTGTCCCCATGGTTTCATCAGACATCGTGATTTCCCTGTTAAACGCCAATACGCAACTGACTACAGTAGCACAGATGGTGTAACCGGGGGGAGAGAGGACAGAGAGTGAAAACAGCCAGCGGAGCCGCTGGCTGTGGGGTCAGGCATTGCTGGTGGCTGATTGTTTCTGGAACAGCTCCCGGAACACCGGATAAATATCATCCTGGTCGCGGATATGCTGCATCGCAAAGTTATCGAACATCGACTGCAGATGTTCATATTCGCGCCACAGCGTCTGATGCGCGCGTCGGGTGATTTCGATATAGCTGTAGTAACGTACTACCGGCAGAATTTTTTTCGCCAGAATGTCGTGGCACAGCGGGGAATCGTCCGCCCAGTTATCGCCATCGGACGCCTGAGCGGCATAGATGTTCCATTGTGCCGGGTCGTAACGCTCTTTTACCACGTCATCCATCAGCTTCAGGGCGCTTGAGACGATGGTGCCGCCGGTCTCCTGCGAATAGAAGAACTCGTGTTCATCCACCTCTTTGGCCTGAGTGTGATGGCGGATATAGACCACTTCCACGTTCTTATAGGTTCTGCTCAGGAACAGATAGAGCAGAATATAAAACCGCTTCGCCATATCCTTGGTAGCCTGGTCCATCGAGCCGGACACGTCCATCAGACAGAACATGACGGCCTGGCTGGAAGGTTCAGGACGTTTTTCGTAGTTCTTGTAACGTAAATCGAAGGTGTCGATAAACGGTACGCGGTCGATCTTCGCGCGCAGTTCAGCGATCTCTTTACGCAGGCGCTCCTCTTCCAGCAGTTGCGCCGGTTCGGTGTTTTCCACCACCTTCAGGCTGGTTTCCAGTTCGCGTAGCGCCCGCCGTTTACCTGCGGTCATCGCCGTGCGTCGTGCCAGCGAGTTCTGCAGGGAACGCACCACGCTGATATTGGCGGGCACGCCGTTGGCGGTGTAGCCCGCGCGATGGGTTTTGTATTCGTTAAGCTGTCGGTGCTGATTCTTTTTCAGGTTGGGCAGGGCCAGATCCTCAAAAAGCAGATCGAGATATTCATCTTTCGAAATCTGGAAGACGAACTCATCCTGACCTTCGCCGTCCTGGCTGGCCTGGCCTTGTCCACTGCCGGAACCGCCACCACCGCCCTGAGGACGTTCGATGCGGTCGTTCTGAATAAAGTGATCGTTACCGGGATGGACGCGATGGCGCAGGCCGCCGCGCCCCTGATGAAACATCGGTTCGCTGATGTCATCGGTTGGAATGGAGACAGATTCGCCGCTGTCGACGTCGGTCACCGAGCGTTTGTTGATGGCCTCGGAGATCGACTGTTTAATTTGCGCTTTATAACGACGCAAGAAGCGCTGGCGATTCACCGTGCTCTTGTTTTTGCCGTTAAGACGCCGGTCAATGAACCAGGTCATAGTTCCCCCGTACTGCATTTGCCAACTTGCATGTTGTCGGCCCGGTAAGCGCGAGCGCTACCGGGCACTTGTTTTAGGACGATTTGCGCACGCGCAGATACCACTCGCAGAGCAGGCGAACCTGTTTGCGGGTATAGCCTTTCTCCATCATGCGGTCGACAAAATCGTCGTGCTTTTTCTGCTCGTCGGTTGAAGTTTTGGCGTTAAACGAAATGACCGGCAGCAGCTCTTCGGTATTCGAGAACATTTTCTTCTCGATAACCGTGCGCAGTTTTTCGTAGCTGGTCCAGTTCGGGTTACGTCCGTTGTTGTGCGCTCTGGCACGCAGAACGAAGTTCACGATCTCGTTACGGAAGTCTTTCGGGTTGCTGATCCCGGCAGGCTTCTCGATTTTTTCCAGCTCGGCGTTCAGGGATTCACGGTCAAACAGCTGGCCGGTATCCGGGTCGCGGTACTCCTGATCCTGGATCCAGAAGTCGGCATAGGTGACGTAACGGTCGAAAATGTTCTGACCATATTCCGAATAGGATTCCAGATAGGCCGTCTGGATCTCTTTGCCAATAAACTCGGCGTATTTCGGGATCAGGTAGCCTTTGAGGAACTCAAGATACCGTTCTGACAGCTCCTGCGGGAACTGCTCGCGTTCAATCTGCTGCTCCAGAACGTAGAACAGATGCACCGGGTTAGCCGCCACTTCCGCATGGTCAAAGTTAAACACGCGGGAGAGGATTTTAAACGCGAATCGGGTAGAAAGACCGTTCATCCCCTCATCGACGCCGGCGTAGTCCCGGTACTCCTGATACGACTTCGCTTTCGGGTCGGTATCTTTCAGGCTTTCGCCGTCATACACGCGCATTTTCGAATAGATGCTGGAGTTTTCCGGCTCTTTCAGGCGTGACAGGATAGAGAAGCGCGACAGCGTTTCCAGCGTTCCCGGTGCGCAAGGCGCATGCACCAGTTCACTGTGGTTGAGCAGTTTCTCGTAGATTTTAATCTCTTCAGAGATCCGCAGGCAGTAAGGCACCTTGACGATGTATACGCGGTCAAGGAACGCCTCGTTGTTCTTGTTGTTACGGAAGGTGACCCATTCTGATTCGTTCGAGTGCGCCAGAATGATGCCGTTAAACGGCAGGGCGGAGATACCTTCCGTCCCGTTATAGTTCCCTTCCTGCGTGGCGGTCAGCAGGGGGTGCAGCACCTTGATAGGCGCTTTAAACATCTCGACGAATTCCATGATCCCCTGGTTCGCCCGGCAGAGCGCGCCGGAATAGCCGTAGGCATCCGGATCGTTTTGCGCGTGGTGTTCCAGCTTACGGATATCGACTTTACCGACCAGCGCCGAGATGTCCTGGTTGTTCTCATCACCCGGTTCCGTTTTAGCGATGGCGATCTGTTCCAGAATCGACGGCCACACCTTCACGACGCGGAATTTGGTGATATCGCCGCCAAACTCATGCAGGCGCTTCGCCGCCCACGGCGACATGATGGTCCCGAGGTAGCGATGCGGGATGCCAAACTCTTTATCGAGGATCTGCGCATCTTCCTGCGGATTAAACAGGCACAGCGGATGGTCATTCACCGGGCTGCGCTCGCCGTTGGCACTGAGCACGTAAATCGGCACGCGCTGCATCAGCGCTTTCAGGCGTTCGGCCAGAGAGGATTTACCGCCCCCGACAGGCCCCAGTAAATAGAGGATCTGTTTCTTCTCTTCCAGGCCCTGAGCGGCATGCTTGAGGTAGGAGACGATTTGCTCAATGGCATCTTCCATGCCGTAGAACTCTTCAAACGCCGGGTATCGGGCAACCACCCGATTCGAAAAGAGACGGGAAAGCCGTGGCTCAAGGGCAGTGTCAACCATGTTTGGCTCACCGATAGCCATCAATAGCCGTTCTGCCGCATTGGCATAGGCACTGCGATCTTGCCGACAAATGGTAAGAAACTCCTGCAGTGTGAACTCTTCGTCCTTGGCAGCTTCGTAGCGCTGGCGATAGTGATCGAATATATTCATGGCATGCCGTCCTTTCGTTTTTTAGCACAGGAAAAGAGCCGTTCGTATGAGTAGTGGAGGCTCCCGGAAGAGTATTTCTCGCACCTCACTGCCAGAGCAGCAACCTGTATGCCAGGTCGAACGCTAAGCACTGCAGGGTGTTCAGCAAAATCTCCTCTTAAATTAAAGCGTAGATGGCATTTGCAAAACTTGCATGCCGGTAAAATCCAATTTCAATGACATATCAATAACTCATCCAAAAAAATCCATGGATGAGATAAGCCGAACGGGCATTTGTCATTACGCGTTCACATGACTGAAAGCAGGCTGTCATCTGAAAAGTAAAAAATAACAGGTTAATTAACGTGTTTAGTGGGTAAAAAATTTGAGGATAGATGTAAATGGCGGTTACACTTCACCCGCTGATTATTTGACTACAGGAAAGAATGGATTGTGACCAAACTCAAACTTCTTGCATTGGGCGTACTTGCCGCCACCGCAGTTAGCACCGCACAGGCGGAAAGTCAGTGGACCGTTGGTGCGGGCGTGGGAGTCATCAACAGCCCATACAAACAATACGATCGCGATGTTTATCCCGTTCCGGTTGTCACCTATGAAGGGGATAACGTTTGGTTCCGTGGCCTGGGCGGCGGCTATTATCTGTGGAACGATACGTCAGATAAACTCTCCATCATGGCGTATTACGATCCTACGCACTTCCGTCCGGGCGACAGCGACAGCCGTGCGCTGCGCGAACTGGACAAGCGTAAAGGCACCCTGATGGCGGGTCTCTCTTACGTCCATAATACCGAGTATGGTTTCCTGCGTACCGCGCTGGCAGGCGATACGCTGGATAACAGCAACGGCTATATCTGGGATCTGGCGTGGCTTTATCGCTACAACAACGGCGCGCTGACCATTACCCCGGGTATTGGCGTGCAGTACAGCAGCGAAAACTATAACGACTACTATTACGGTGTTTCTAAAAACGAATCCCGCCGCAGCGGCCTGAAAAGCTACGATGCGGACGATGGCTGGGATCCGTACCTGGAGCTGAGCGCCAACTACAACTTCCTTGGTGACTGGAGCGTGTACGGCACTGGCCGCTACATCCGCCTGAGCGATGAAGTGAAAGATAGCCCAATGGTCGACAAGTCCTGGTCGGGTATCTTCTCTGTGGGCGTGACCTACAAGTTCTGATGATGCACGGTGAACGTGCATAATGAGTATCAAAACGGGGCGCTTGCGCCCCGTTTGCTTTAGGCTGGTGCAACCAAACAGGAGAGTGATATGAGCGTAAAAACCGTGACATTTTCCGGACAACGTCCGCTGCCTTCCATCCGCTCATCAATGAGATTGCCCATCGGCGTCCATTGAACATGTTAAAGCGAATGCGGGTGCGTTAGATATTCTGCTGACTGCGGCTTTTCCCTCTCCCCGGGGGACTGAGGAATCCCCAGAAATTACAGCCAGGCACAGAATACTCCCTCTCCATTCAGGCAGAGGGCTGGGGTGAGGGGGAACATACGGCTGTGGTGGTTATTCCGTTCACTTTACGAGCCTTGCTACTCTGGAATCACACGACTTGTGAACGTGTTAAGGAGGCTCACCGCCGCCTCCTTAACAATCCGGGCTCCCGGCAAAGAAAATCGCCGCTTCGCGGTGCCTTCGGCTAATCCCTTCCGGCTTATCGGGGACGGGCGGAGGCAACGTCCCTGTAAATCCGCCCTCTCGGCGCATCCCTGCGCCTCGCCCCGGCCGAAAGGCAAACGCCTCAGCGATTTTCAGCCGGACCGGGATGCCGCTTTAACTTATTTATTCTGTAAATAAAATCCTAATCGCTTCCGGTTAAAAATTTTCTGGGGAACCCTCTCCCCGAAGGGAGAGGGGCGTTTCGTCTTAGCGCTTAACGATGCTAATGGTCTGGCCTAAACGAGACGGATTTTCTTCACTGGTTTTCTGCGGCGCGGTCACGCAGGCGGTTTCTACACAGACAAAGGTCTTGTAGCCGTCATCCGGCACGTCGGCTATGCTGACGGAGAGCGCCGGACCAGGGTTCCAGCCCACCACGTTGCTGTGGTGATGGTGTACAACGTTGATAGCGCGATTCAGGGCGCTGTCGTGGATTACGCTACAGGCTTCCGGATGCAGGTACACGCGGTCGGTGCGGTCCGGGAAGGTCTGTACGCCGTCGTCCAGTTTGCCCTCTTTGGCGTTATCCACTTTGTCGATAAAGGTATCGCCGAGTCCACTCACCTTGACCGCGTTGATGTCACCCACGTTGAAATAGGTGTGCAGGGCGCTGGTGGTCTCGAACTCGCCATGAGCTTCCAGCTCGATTTCGCAGGTTTTACCCAGTTTGAAACGCGCGTACAGCGTGAAGTCGTGCGGCCACAAAGCGCGGGTTTCACCATTCGCCTGAAGCTCAAAGGTGAGCACCGCGCCGTTGTCATCATCATTGTGGGCTTTCAGCGTCCACTGCTGGTTGCGGGCAAACCCGTGCGCCGGCAGGCCCTGCTGCGCGGCCGGGCCAAACCACGGCCAGCAAACCGGTACGCCGCCGCGAATGGCTGCGCCTTTTTTAAAAGAGGTCGCTTCGCTCAGCCACAGCGCTTCGTCTTCACCCTCGGGTTTCCAGGAGAGAAGATGCGCACCGTTCAGGGCGATTGAAGCCTTGACGCGCGGGTGGTCTACGACGATCACGTCAGCACCGTCAATCTGACGGCGGGAAAGCACAGGGGTAAGTTGTTCGACTACCGGAAGTGCAAATATTTTATTAATCATTCAGCAATCCTCTGTCTTTAAACAATAAAAAAGGCGACCGAAGTCGCCTTTTTGGATCAGATTCTCATCTCAACTTATTTGGAGATGTGAGCGATCAGGTCCAGTACTTTGTTAGAGTAGCCGGTTTCGTTGTCGTACCAAGAAACCAGTTTAACGAAGTTGTCGTTCAGCGCGATACCTGCTTTAGCATCGAATACTGAAGTGCAGACTTCGCCGTTGAAATC
>Ga0209795_10000119_pt1 | contig 75557 bp, 73 predicted proteins | sample AgamicOrMarz_FD_187166 | JGI IMG/M metagenome (GOLD analysis project Ga0209795, IMG submission 187166) | Agave microbial communities from Guanajuato, Mexico - Or.Ma.rz (SPAdes) (version 2) | ecosystem: Host-associated > Plants > Phyllosphere > Phylloplane/Leaf | place: Guanajuato, Mexico...
TTCTGAGCTGATCGTCCAGGCGATGCAGGCGCTGCTGAACAGCGGCGACGAAATGCTGGTACCGGCACCGGATTACCCGCTGTGGACGGCGGCTGTCTCTCTGTCCAGCGGCAAAGCGGTGCATTACCTGTGCGATGAGTCGTCTGACTGGTTCCCGGACCTCGACGATATCCGCGCCAAAATCACGCCGCGCACGCGCGGTATCGTGATCATCAACCCGAATAACCCGACGGGTGCCGTCTATTCCAGAGAGCTGCTGATGGAGATCGTGGAGATCGCCCGCCAGCACAACCTGATTATTTTTGCCGACGAAATCTACGACAAAATTCTTTACGACGCCGCACAGCATCACTCTATCGCCGCGCTGGCGCCGGATTTGCTCACCGTCACCTTTAACGGTCTGTCAAAAACCTACCGCGTGGCCGGTTTCCGTCAGGGCTGGATGGTGCTTAACGGGCCGAAGAAACACGCGAAAGGCTATATCGAAGGGCTGGAGATGCTGGCGTCAATGCGCCTGTGCGCCAACGTTCCGGCGCAGCATGCGATCCAGACGGCGCTGGGTGGCTACCAGAGCATCAGTGAATTCATTGCCCCCGGTGGCCGTCTGTACGAACAGCGTAACCGCGCCTGGGAGCTGATTAACGATATTCCCGGCGTCTCCTGCGTGAAGCCTAACGGCGCGCTCTATATGTTCCCGAAAATTGACGCGAAGCGCTTTAATATTCACGACGACCAGAAAATGGTGCTCGATTTCCTGTTACAGGAGAAGGTGCTGCTGGTGCAGGGTACCGCGTTTAACTGGCCGTGGCCGGATCACGTCCGTATCGTGACGCTGCCGCGCGAAGACGATCTTGAAATGGCGATCAGCCGCTTCGGGCGATTCCTCTCCGGCTATCATCAGTAATGTAGTCTGTCTGCCGGGTGGCGCGATGCTGACCCGGCAGACACAATCCGCAAATTTGCATCTTGCCTCCCCTCCCCCCACAATGAAGCCTGTCGCAGTGAAGACAAAAGGTAACCTATGAGTCAGAGTCATTTCTTTGCCCACCTCTCCCGCCTGAAACTCATCAACCGCTGGCCGCTGATGCGCAACGTGCGCACCGAGAATGTGTCCGAGCACAGCCTGCAGGTGGCGATGGTCGCTCATGCGCTGGCGGCCATTAAGAATCGTAAGTTCAACGGACGCGTGAATGCGGAACGTATCGCCCTGCTGGCGATGTATCACGACGCGTCAGAAGTCCTGACCGGGGATCTGCCTACGCCGGTGAAATATTTCAACTCGCAGATTGCCCAGGAATATAAAGCCATTGAGAAGATCGCCCAGCAAAAACTGATCGAGATGGTGCCGGAAGAGCTGCGCGATATCTTTGAGCCGCTGATCGACGAACACCAGTACACCGAAGAAGAGACATCGCTGGTGAAGCAGGCTGATGCGCTGTGCGCTTATCTGAAATGTCTGGAAGAGCTGTCGGCTGGCAATAATGAGTTTTTACTGGCGAAAACGCGTCTGGAAAAAACTCTGGAATCCCGCCGCAGCGAAGAGATGGATTACTTTATGCAGGTGTTCGTGCCGAGCTTCCATCTCTCCCTGGATGAAATCAGTCAGGATTCCCCCCTCTGACTTTTCGCCTGTTTTTTGCTGGGTAGCGGCTTCGCCTTACCCGGCCTACGTTTCTGGCCCCACGCTTAAAACGGGAACAGGACCGGGATCAACACCACGCATACCACCATCACCAGCACGGTGAATGGCACCCCAAGCTTCACGAAATCGCTAAATGTATAGTTCCCTGGCCCCAGCACCAGCGTGTTAACCGGTGATGAAACGGGCGTCATAAACGCAGCCGAGGCGGCCATCGCCACCATCATGGCAAACGGATAGGGGGAGACGCCCATAGACTTCGCCATCGCCAGCGCAATCGGCGCCATCAGCACCGCGGTCGCCGTGTTAGAGATAAATAACCCTATCGATGCACACATCACAAACAGGCAAACCAGCATCATATACGGGCTATAACCTCCGCCGATGTCCATCAGCCCTTTGACAACCAAATCCACCCCGCCCGTTTTTTGCAGCGCTAAGGCAAACGGCATCATTCCGACAATCAGGATAATGCTCGGCCAGTGAATGGCTTTATAGGCACTTTCGGCATCAATACAGCGAAATTTTCCCATCAGCAGGCAGGCAATAATCGCCGCCACCGGGTTGGGAATTTCATCGGTGAGCATCAAGGCTACCATCAGCACCAGGCAAAAGATGGCGTGCGGGGCCTGGCTGTGGGCGGGAGAGGCATCGCTCTCCTCGACGGGCATATTCAGCACCACGAAATCACGCCCCATCTGACCGAGCTGGCTAATCAGCTTCCAGTTACCGACCACCAGGAAGATATCCCCCAGCAGTATAGGCTCGTCCACCACCGCGCCTTCCATCGCCACGCCATCGCGCTTGAGGCCCACCACGTTAAGCCCGTAGCGGGTGCGGAATCCCATCTCGCGTACCGTTTTACCCAGCAGTTCCGATTCCGGAATCAAGGAGACTTCTGCCATCCCCACGTCCAGCGCCTGATCGGAGAAGTATTCCCCGCGCAGGACCATCGGTTCCAGCAGCTGTTCGCTGCAGAACTCTCGCAGGTCGACGTCAGCCGTGGACATATCAATAAGCAGCACGTCACGCGCGCGGAATTCCGATACCCCGTTGACGTTGACGATCACCCGGCGAAAGCGCCGCCAGCGCTCAACGCCGATGACGTTTGCCCCGTAGCGTTCGCGCAGCTTGAGATCGTCAAGCCGTTGGCCGATCAGCGGTGAACCGGGACGAATAGCCAGGCGACGTGCGCGTCCGGTTAAACGGTACTCTTTGATCAGGTCGCGAAACGTCCGCCGTTTCCAGCTCTCTTTGCTTTTGTCGTGCTTCTCCCCTTTCAGGGCAAAGCGCGTCAGCAGCATATAGACGACGCCCAGCACCAGGATCACCAGCCCAAGCGGGGTGACGCTGAAAAAACTAAATCCCTGCAACCCTTCGCGGAGCAGTTCGCTGTTAACGACCAGGTTCGGCGGCGTGGCCACCAGCGTCATCATGCCGCTGATCAGCCCGGCAAAGCTCAGGGGCATCATCAGGCGCGACGGCGAGGTCTGCATCCGCATCGATACGCTGAGCACGACCGGAATAAAAATGGCGACCACGCCCGTTGAGCTCATGAACGCGCCCAGCCCGGCCACCGTCACCATCAGGTAGATCAGCATTTTGGTTTCGCTACTGCCCGCCACCTTTACCAGCCAGGCGCCCATGATGGTCGCCACGCCGGTGCGCACCAGGCCATCGCCGATGATAAACAGGGCAGCAATCAGAATAACGTTGGGATCGCTAAAACCGGAGAAGGCCTCAGACAGCGTGAGCGTACCGCTCAGCACAAAGGCGACAATCACAAACAGGGCGACGGCATCCATGCGCACCTTGCCTGTCGCAAAGAGAATGATGGCGATTAAGAGCAGGCTGAGCACCCAAATCAGTTCACCGTTCACAACATATCCTTGTCAGTGGAAGAAGACGCGATTTTGCCATAAAAAAAGCCCCGACAATGCGGGGCTAAATCATAGGATTACATTTTCAGCGAGACGGTTACACTTCCATCCGGTGCCTTCGCGACGTTTAACGCGGCCAGGGAGTTAACCACATAGTCCGCCTCGTCCAGTCGGGGGGAGCCCGCCGGTACGTTAACGGCGATAACGTGGCTTCCGGCATTCAGCCCGGCTAAAACGCCCGCCGCAGCATCTTCCACCACCACGCACTCGGCTGGCGCAAGGCCCAGCATTTCAGCGCCGAGTAAAAAGGCATCCGGTTCAGGCTTGCCGCGCTTTACGCGTTCAGCCGTAATAAAGACCTCCGGCCTCGGCAGGCCCGCGGCCTGATGACGCGCGTGGGCAACGGGAACAGAGCCTGAGGTCACAATCGCCCAGGGGATCTGCGCTTCGTTGAGGTGTTCAAGCAGCTCGCGCGCGCCGGGCAAGGCGGTGATCCCGTCCGTGTCGTTGGCTTCGATCTGTTCGAGGTAGCGAAATTCCGCCTGGATCTCTTCCTCAGAACGCCCGGCCAGGAAGTGCCGCAATGAGGTAATGGCCTGTTTGCCATGGATGAAATTCAGTACGTCCTGATGGTCGATGCCGTGCCTGTCGGCCCAGTGGCACCATGAACGCTCCACTACCGGCAGCGAATCTACCAGCGTACCGTCCAGATCAAACAGAAAACCTTTACACTGCACACGCACCTCCGTCAGGCATTAATGATTTGTTGAATTTCGTTGCTGCTCAAATGGTACTGGCGCGGGCAGGAGTGCCATACGCTCAGCATACGTTGATATTTATCCCACATTGGGGTCTGAGCGTTAAAGCCATGCGTACCCGCATCAAAATGGGTGTAACGCCCTTCGGTATTCACCATAAAGCGTACATAGCTGAGATAGCGCGCTTCCGTCGCGGCATCGAACCCGAGGAAGGTCACGCGGCGTTCGTCGATGGACTCACGGTCTTTCAGGTTGGTCCAGGAAACATGCAGCGCGTGATACATCTCCATAATGTCGATCACGAGGCGGCAGGTTTCTTCTTTTAGCTCGCCGAACTCGCGGTCCAGCTCGCGCATCTGCAGGCCAAACCCGCGTTCGACAATGGTCTGTAAGCGGCTGTAGCGCTCAGCGTTGTCGGGATCAAGCATAGTCATCATCTTGTACTGGTTAGACAAAATCAGACGTTGAGCATGGGTCATTTCCATCTTTCGACTCCTGTAGCGCATGGCACTTGAAAAAAAAGACACGGTAACGTTTGTCACTGTGCCTTCTTTTCGTCGTCGTTTCGATGATCAATCACAAGTCATCGAGGAATGTTTTATCAAGTTGTTTGAAAGCCCGCTTAAGGGTATCGGCCAGCGCCTGATAATCTGGCTTGCCTTCGACGGGTGCCAGCGCCTGCCCGGCCTCTTCAAGTTTTCCACGGACTTCATAAAACCAGTGTAAAATTGTAGGCGGGAGCGGCGTAATGGATCGTTTACCGAGCCACCACAGCCCCTGCATCGGCAGACTCAGCGCGAAAAGCGCCGTGGCAACGGCCGGTCCGAGCTGGCCGCCGAGCGCAATTTGCCAGCACAGGGTAAAGATGGCGACGGGCGGCATAAAGCGAATCGCGTAGCGCGTGGCGCGGATTGTACGATTCTCAATAAACATTGGCGCAAGGCGCTTTTCCATTGGCCACGTCTTTGCGTAATGCTGCCCCCGGCGAAACAGACTGAAGAAGTTCACGGATGGGATTTCGGGTGTCGACATGGCTTTACCTCAACTTCACGTATAAAAATTAAAATTTTTGTGCAAAACCACAACAGGCTATGACAACGTTCAAAATATTTTGTCATCGCTACCCAGTATCAGGTATTCTGTGCCAGCCTGATGCGGCCTTAGACGAGAAACATTAACTCGTCAAATTATCGCATATTATGCCATTGCCTGAAAAATGTTCAAAATGGCATAAAATCATATGTATTTCTTCCGTCATGCCAGAATGTTCGTTTGGCATGATGTTAATCATAAATGTCTGGGTCAGCATGCGTTACGCTTTTAGACTCACTGACGTTTTTTTAGCCACGTATCAATAATAGGTACTTCCATGTCGAGTAAGTTAGTACTGGTTCTGAACTGCGGTAGTTCTTCCCTCAAATTTGCCATCATCGATGCGCTGAACGGTGAAGAATACCTCTCTGGTTTGTCCGAATGTTTCCATCTGCCTGAAGCACGTATCAAGTGGAAGATGGACGGCAACAAACAAGAAGCGGCTTTAGGTGCAGGCGCCGCTCACAGTGAAGCGCTGAACTTTATCGTTAACACTATTCTGGCACAAAAACCAGAACTGTCTGCTCAGCTGACCGCGATTGGTCACCGTATCGTCCACGGCGGCGAAAAATACACCAAATCCGTGATCATTGACGACACCGTAATCCAGGGTATCAAAGATGCTGCGCCGTTTGCGCCACTGCACAACCCTGCTCACCTGATCGGTATCACTGAAGCGCTGAAATCCTTCCCAAATCTGAAAGACAAGAACGTTGCCGTGTTCGACACCGCGTTCCATCAGACCATGCCGGAAGAGTCTTACCTCTACGCCCTGCCGTACAACCTGTATAAAGAGCACGGCGTACGTCGCTACGGCTTCCACGGTACCAGCCACTACTATGTGACGCAGGAAGCCGCGAAAGTCCTGAACAAGCCGGTTGAAGAGCTGAACATCATCACCTGCCACCTGGGTAACGGTGGTTCCGTTTCGGCTATCCGCAACGGTGAATGTGTTGATACCTCTATGGGTCTGACCCCGCTGGAAGGTCTGGTGATGGGTACCCGTACCGGTGACATCGACCCGGCGATCATCTTCTTCCTGCACGACAACCTGGGCATGAGCGTTGATCAAATCAACAAAATGCTGACCAAAGAGTCTGGCCTGCTGGGTCTGACCGAAGTCACCAGCGACTGCCGTTACGTTGAAGACAACTACGACGCGAAAGAAGACGCTAAACGTGCAATGGACGTTTACTGCCACCGTCTGGCGAAATACATCGGCTCCTACACTGCGCTGATGGACGGCCGTCTGGACGCGGTTATCTTCACCGGTGGTATCGGTGAAAACGCGGCAATGGTGCGTGAACTGTCCTTGGGTAAACTGGGCGTTCTGGGCTTCGAAGTTGATCACGAGCGTAACCTGGCTGCCCGCTTCGGTAAGTCTGGCTTCATCAACAAAGAAGATACCCGTCCTGCTATCGTTATCCCAACTAACGAAGAGCTGGTCATTGCGCAAGACGCGCATCGCCTGACTGCCTGATTCCACACCGCCAGCCATGCTGGCGGTGCTGTTTTGTAGCCCGCCAAACGTCGGCGGTAACGAAAGAGGATAAACCGTGTCCCGTACTATTATGCTGATCCCTACCGGAACCAGCGTCGGCCTGACCAGCGTCAGCCTTGGCGTGATCCGTGCTATGGAACGCAAAGGCGTTCGTCTGAGCGTCTTTAAACCTATCGCCCAGCCTCGTGCCGGTGGCGATGCGCCAGACCAGACCACTTCCATCGTGCGTAAAAACTCCAATCTTCCAGCGGCTGAACCGCTGAAGATGAGCCACGTTGAGTCTCTACTCTCCAGCAACCAGAAAGACGTGCTGATGGAAGAGATCATCGCCAACTACCACGCGAACGCGCAGGACGCTGAAGTGGTGCTGGTTGAAGGCCTGGTCCCGACCCGCAAACACCAGTTTGCCCAGTCGCTGAACTTCGAAATTGCCAAAACGCTGAACGCTGAGATCGTTTTCGTGATGTCTCAGGGCACTGACACCCAGGAACAGCTGAAAGAGCGTATCGAACTGACGCGCAGCAGCTTCGGCGGCGCAAAAAACAGCAACATCACCGGCGTTATCGTTAACAAACTGAACGCCCCGGTTGATGAGCAGGGCCGTACTCGCCCTGACCTGTCCGAGATCTTCGACGACTCCTCCAAAGCGAAAGTGGTTAAAGTTGATCCGGCTACGCTGCAGAACTCCAGCCCGCTGCCGGTGCTGGGCGTGGTGCCGTGGAGCTTTGATCTGATTGCGACCCGTGCAATCGACATGGCGCGTCACCTGAACGCAACCGTGATCAACGAAGGCGACATCAATACCCGCCGCGTGAAGTCCGTGACCTTCTGTGCGCGTAGCATTCCGCACATGCTGGAACACTTCCGTGCAGGTTCCCTGCTGGTGACCTCTGCAGACCGTCCGGACGTGCTGGTTGCAGCCTGTCTGGCCGCGATGAACGGCGTTGAAATTGGCGCTATCCTGCTGACCGGTGCATACGAAATGGACCCACGCGTGAGCAAGCTGTGCGAACGCGCCTTTGCTACTGGCCTGCCGGTATTTATGGTCAACACCAACACCTGGCAGACCTCCCTTAGCCTGCAGAGCTTCAACCTCGAAGTGCCGGTTGATGACCACGAGCGTATCGAGAAAGTTCAGGAATACGTCGCAAGCTACATCAACGCAGACTGGATCGAATCCCTGACCGCGACCTCCGAGCGCAGCCGTCGTCTGTCTCCACCAGCCTTCCGCTACCAGCTGACCGAGCTGGCACGCAAAGCAGGCAAACGCGTGGTTCTGCCAGAAGGCGACGAACCACGTACCGTGAAAGCGGCTGCTATCTGTGCCGAACGCGGCATCGCGACCTGTGTGCTGCTGGGTAACCCGGACGAAATCAACCGCGTTGCGGCGTCTCAGGGCGTTGAGCTGGGTGCTGGCATCGAAATCGTTGACCCGGAAGTGGTTCGCGAAAGTTACGTTGCCCGTCTGGTTGAGCTGCGTAAGAGCAAAGGCATGACCGAAGCCGTTGCGCGCGAGCAGCTGGAAGACAACGTGGTGCTGGGTACGCTGATGCTTGAGCAGGATGAAGTTGACGGTCTGGTTTCCGGTGCGGTTCACACCACCGCCAACACCATCCGTCCACCGCTGCAGCTGATCAAAACCGCACCAGGCAGCTCTCTGGTCTCTTCCGTGTTCTTCATGCTGCTGCCTGAACAGGTTTATGTTTACGGCGACTGTGCGATCAACCCGGACCCAACCGCAGAGCAGCTGGCAGAAATCGCTATCCAGTCCGCAGACTCCGCGATTGCCTTCGGTATCGAACCACGCGTTGCGATGCTCTCCTACTCCACCGGCACCTCTGGTGCAGGTAGCGACGTAGAGAAAGTGCGTGAAGCCACCCGTCTGGCGCAGGAAAAACGTCCTGACCTGATGATCGACGGCCCGCTGCAGTACGATGCGGCCGTAATGGCTGACGTGGCGAAATCCAAAGCACCGAACTCGCCGGTTGCAGGTCGCGCTACCGTGTTCATCTTCCCGGATCTGAACACCGGTAACACCACCTACAAAGCGGTACAGCGTTCTGCAGACCTGATCTCCATCGGGCCGATGCTGCAAGGCATGCGCAAGCCTGTGAACGACCTCTCCCGTGGTGCGCTGGTAGACGATATCGTCTACACCATCGCGCTGACGGCGATTCAGTCTTCGCAGCAGCAGCAGTAAGCTTAAGGTCTTGCCGGATGGCGCTTCGCTTATCCGGCCTGCAGGACCGTAGGCCCGGTAAGCGCCAGCGCCACCGGGCAACAAAAAGGCGACCTCACGGTCGCCTTTTTTATTTACAGCAACTCTCGCGCCGCCGACACAATGTCATGTGCCGTCAGGCCATACTCCTTCTGCAGAAAGTCCTGCGTCCCCACCTGGCCGTAACGCTCCTTCACCCCCACCCGCCGCATCGGTACCGGGCAGGTTTCCACCAGCACTTCGGCCACCGCCGATCCCAGCCCGTTATGAATACTGTGGTTTTCACAGGTCACGATGCGCCCGGTTTTTTCGGCGTAGTTTTTCACCAGCATCCGGTCGATGGGCTTGAGGGTGAACATGTCTATCACCGCCGCGCTCACGCCCTCCTGCTCCAGCTGGCGCGCCGCCTCCAGCGCTTCTGCAACCATAATGCCGTTGGCGATTAGGGTAATATCGCTCCCCTCGCGCAGCACGTTGCCTTTGCCAAGGGTAAAGGTTGACCCCGGGGCATACACGCTCGGTGCCTGCTTGCGAATGGTGCGCACCCAGTAGAACCCCTCAAGGTCGATAAGCTGGCGCAGCACATCCTCAAACATCACCGCGTCGGTCACCTCCAGCACCACCGAATGGGCCAGACCACGCACGATGCCCATATCCTCAAACGACATATGCGTGCCGCCGTTGTGACAGGCGGTCACGCCCGCGTCAGAGGCGATAACCTTCACGTTGTTGCGCTGGTAGTCCAGGGACATAAACAGCTGGTCGAAGCAGCGACGGCTGGCGAAGGCGGTAAACGTATGGACGAACGGCTTGCGCCCGGTCAGCGACAGCCCGGCGGCCGTCCCGATCACGTTCGCCTCCATAATGCCGCAGTTGATCACATGCCGGGGATAATCGCGCGCCACGCCGTCCATCGCCATGGAGCTCATCAGGTCGGCTTCCAGCGCGATGATCTCGCTTCCGGCTTCGATCTGTTTGGCTACAAAACCGGCGTAGACTTTGCGCATCTCGATGGCATCTTTCTGTCCTGTGGGTGCAATCTTAATCATGTGAAGCCTCCAGTTGGCGGATCGTCTCGTTAAGCGCCGCTTTGCTCTCCTCTGTTAAACGCAGGTGGTGCGAATTGCCGAGCTGCTCAAGATACGGCACCCCCTGCCCTTTAATGCTGTCGAGGATCACCACCCGCGGGCGCGCATTGGCCTCCGGCACCCGTGATGTAACCTCCAGCAGCGTCGGGATATCGTCGCCTTTCACCGTCACCACGTCATACCCGAAGGCGCGGAATTTGCCTTCAAGGTCAAACGCGCAGATGATTTCATCCAGCTCACCGTCAAGCTGCTGCTTATTCCAGTCCACAAATATCGTCAGGTTGTTCAGGCGATGGTGGGCAATAAACTGGAACGCCTCCCAGCACTGGCCTTCATTAAGTTCACCATCGCCAACAATGCAGAAGACCCGGTTTGACCTGCCCGCCAGCTTGTGCGACAGCGCCATGCCGCCAGCAATGGAGATCCCTTGTCCCAGCGAGCCGGTGGTGGCATCGACGCCGCGCGTTTTCAGGCGGTCCGGGTGGCTGGGCAAACGCGTCCCGTTGTGGTTCAGCGTGCTCAGCTCTTCTATCGGGAAGTAGCCCTTAATCGCCAGAGTGCTATACAGCGCCGGGCCAGCATGGCCTTTCGACAGCACAAAATAGTCGCGCTCGGGCCAGTCCGGGTCGGCCGGGTCGATCTTCATCACTGCGCCGTACAGCACGGCCAGCGTTTCGACGACCGACATGCTGCCGCCATAGTGCCCAAAACCGAGCTGCGTCAGCGCCTTCAGGGTTTCGAGGCGGATATCACGCGCCAGTTGGGTGACTTCTTTCACATTCATGATTTAGCTCCGGTATTTTCCTGCGCGCTCTCGCCCGCGGTTTTGTTTTTAGCGAACACGTTGTACGCCACCAGCAGAGCAAACAACGCAACCACAAGTCCGGTGATGGCAAGCGGCGACAGGAAGCGCGCCAGATTGCCCAGCACAATGCCGACCGCGCCGAAATCAGCGTCGGAGAAGGTGGTGTTGGCAAAGCCGATAGCACCCAGCACTGGCAACAGCAGCACCGGCAGGAAAGTGATCAGCAGACCGTTGGCAAACGCGCCGATCATCGCCCCGCGACGCCCGCCCGTGGCGTTACCAAACACGCCTGCGGTTGCGCCGGTGAAGAAGTGCGGCACCACGCCCGGCAGGATCAGCACCCAGCTGAACTGGCCGCAGATGAACAACCCGACCAGGCCGCCAAGGAAGCTAAACAGAAAACCAATCAGTACCGCGTTGGGCGCATAGGGGTAAACCACCGGACAGTCCAGCGCGGGGCGCGCATTAGGCACCAGTTTTTCGGAGAAGCCGGTAAAGGCCGGCACGATTTCCGCCAGAATCAGACGCACGCCCTGCAGGATGATAAATACCCCGGCAGCGAAGGTGATCGCCATGATGATGGCGTAGACCAGATAGTTCTGGCCGCCGCTGAAGGTGCCCTCAACGTACTCACGACCAGCGCTTACCGCCATGATCAGGTAGATAATCATCATGGTCAGCGAGATGGAGATCGAACTGTCGCGCAGGAAGCTGAGGTTTTTCGGCAGGTTCATCTCTTCCGTCGAGCGCGAGCCTTTGCCGAAGCGGCTGCCAATCCAGCCGGACAACACATATCCCAGCGTGCCGAAGTGGCCGAACGCGATATCATCGGTACCGGTAATCCGCTTCATATAACGCTGGGCGATCGCCGGGAAGAAGGCCATGACCAGGCCGAGGATCAACGAGCCGGTAAAGACCAGCCCCACGCCCTCGAAGCCCGCCACCGTCAGGATCACGCCAATCATGCACGCCATATAGAAAGTGTGGTGTCCGGTCAGGAAGATGTATTTCAGACGGGTAAAGCGGGCAACAATAATATTTGCCACCATCCCGAAGGCCATAATCAGCGCGGTAGAGGCACCGTATTTTTCCAGCGCGATAGAAACAATCGCTTCATTGTTTGGAATAATGCCCTGAATGGTAAAGGCGTGCTCAAACATCCCGCCTAAAGGATTTAACGATCCCACCAGCACGGTGGCCCCACCGCCCAGCACAATAAAACCCAGAATGGTTTTTATTGTCCCTTTGACGACGTCAGAAAAGGCTTTTTTCTGCGCAACCAGACCAATTAACGCAATTAATCCCACCAGCACAGAAGGGACTTTTAAAATATCAACAACGAAATTCAGCGTTTCAAGGATAAACATATCCACCTCGCCTAATCAGGATTATTGTCTGTCGAACCAGGCGCGCAGCTGCGCTTCGAGTTCGTTGATATCGATGATGTTGTTGATCACCACCAGCTGGCTTTCCGGCACGCTGGCGCTGGCCGCGATATCCTTTGCCATCACAAAGAGATCGGCCGCCCCCGGCGTAGCGGAAGAGAGATCGGAGTGCTCTACCTCCGCGTCGATCTCCAGTTTTTTAAGGACTTTTTTAATATTCATTTCGACCATGAAACTGCTGCCCAGGCCAGAACCGCAAATAGCCATGATTTTCATTGTTAGCCCCTTTTTTGGTGTAGAGTACGCCCCATCACGCTGGTGCGTAATGTTCTGAATAATCGGATGAAATCAGTAAATCAGAAGCGGTCGACGATAATTTTTATCTCCTCCAGCGTATTCGCCTGGTGTAATTTGGCCATGTCATCCTCGCTGGAAAATAATTCAGCCAGCGCGGAGAGTGCGTCGATATGGCTATTTTTGTCCGGTGCCGCCAGCATCACTATCACATCAACCGGGTCGAATTCTCCCGCGCCGAATGAGACGCCCTGATTCAGCTTTAATAATGACAGCCCCAGCCCGTTAGCCCCTTCCTCTGGCCGCGCATGCGGCATCGCCAGTCCTGGTGCCAGCACATAGTACGGCCCTAAGGCGTGATGCTGCTCGATGATGGCCGTCACGTATGCCGGCGAAATCACCTGCTGCTCCAGCAGCGGTTGCGCGCACAGCGCCAGCGCCTGCGACCAGCTGTCGACGCTATCCCTGAGCGTGATGGTTGTCTCGTTTAGCCACGTTTTGAGCATTTCTCCTCCCGCCATACCCCAAAAGATGAGCAAACTTTATTCAACACCTGCGCTATTCGCTGCGATCGCGGTCACAAAGATAGCGCTACCAACGACGAACATGCAGAAGTGTGATAGCGCTATCAAATTGTAATCATCGGGTTAAATCACAGCAAAAAAAGGGATTTAAGGCGTATACTGCGTTTCACGTGAAGCGAAGGATGACAATAAGAACGCGTCTGGTCAGCAGGAAGGTGTATGTCTCTAACCCGAAAACGGCGCAGTACTGGTAAAGTGACACTTGCCGATGTCGCACAGCTTGCCGGTGTAGGCACAATGACCGTGTCCCGTGCGCTCCGCACGCCGGAGCAAGTTTCCGATAAACTGCGTGAAAAAATTGAAGCCGCTGTGCAGGAACTGGGTTATATGCCCAATCTCGCTGCCAGCGCGCTGGCATCGGCCTCGTCATGGACGATTGCGATGGTCGTTCCAAATCTTTCCGAAGCAGGCTGCTCGGAAATGTTCGCCGGGCTACAGCAGGTGCTGCAGCCTGCCGGATATCAAATCATGCTGGCGGAATCTCAGCACCGGCTTGAGCAGGAAGAAAAATTGCTGGAAACGCTGCTGGCGTCGAACATTGCCGCGGCGATTTTACTGAGCGTCGAGCATAGCGACACCGTGCGCCACTGGCTGAAAAATGCCTCCATCCCGGTGATGGAGATGGGTGCTATGCGCGCCGACCCGATTGATATGAATATCGGGATTGATAACGTGGCGGCCATGTATGAGCTAACAGAAATGGTAATTAAGCGCGGCTACCAGAATATCGGCCTGCTGTGCGCCAACCAGGAACAGTGGATTTTCCAGCAGCACCTGCAGGGCTGGTACAAGGCCATGCTTCGCCATCATATGTCGCCCAACCGGGTGATTAACGCCGCCATGCCGCCCGTCTTTTCCACGGGTGCGGCGCAACTGCCGGAATTTCTGTTGGCGTGGCCGGAGCTGGATGCGCTGGTCTGCGTGTCGGACGAACTGGCCTGCGGTGCGCTCTACGAGTGTCAGCGTCGACGCATCAAAGTACCGGATGATTTGGCCGTAGTAGGCTTTGGGGATAGCGACGTCAGCCGCGTCTGTCAGCCGCCGCTGACAACCATGGCGGTACCGCATCGGAAAATTGGCGTGGAAGCGGGGAAAGCCTTGCTGGAACGTCTGAATGACGGAGACTGGCGCGAGCATAAACCCATCGCGTCCAGTCTGTGTCTGCGGGAGAGTTGTTAAGGCTTATTCAGCCTCTTCTTCTTTTTCCGGTCGGGTGGATTCATTTTTGGCGTTGCGGGTCATCCACAGCGCCAGCGCTTTTAACGAATCGGGCGTGAACTCATCACAGCGTGCGGTGATCTCTTCTGGCGTCATCCAGCTGACCTCGCTCACCTCTTCTTCCTGCAGCGCGAACGGCCCGTGGGAAACGCAGCTGAACAGCCCGCCCCAGACGCGGCAATGTTCGTCTTCGAAATAGAACTGACCGTGCTCGGCAAACGGCACGCCAGCGATCCCTAACTCTTCTTCCGCTTCACGGCGCGCAGAATCCAGCAGCACTTCGTCTGCCTGTACCACGCCGCCCGCGGTGGCATCCAGCATACCGGGTAGAAAATCTTTGGTGTCCGTGCGGCGCTGGACCAGAATTTTGCCCATACCATCATGCACCACGATATACGTCGCACGGTGACGCAGGCGCTCCGCACGCATTTGTGCGCGGCTGGCCTGCGCGATCACTTCATTTTCTTCGCTGACAATGTCAACCCATTCTGTACTTGCCAAATGACTCTGCTCCACCATCGGGAAACCTTCTCGTCTAAGCGCTCTTTCGGCGCGTTTGCAGTTGAGGTGTAACTTACGGATTAATCTCTACCTGCGCAATAACTTGCTGATCATTAAGTGCGATTACGCGTAATGAATTCTCATCCAGCATGCCATAGCTTGCAGGGTATCCCCCTTTTGGGATGCTAACCGAACCGGGGTTAAAGTGATAAATCTCGCCACGTTTTTCCGCGACCGGAATATGAGTATGGCCGTAAACCAGGACATCGCCAGCCGCCAGCGCGGGAAGCGCATCCGGGCCAAAAAGGTGTCCGTGGGTTAAAAACAGACGGCATTTTTCCAGCAGCACCTGCTGCCAGGGCGCGGTGATGGGAAAGTGCAGCAGCATCTGGTCCACTTCGCTGTCGCAGTTGCCGCGCACGGCGATAATGCGCGACGCACAGGCATTTAGCTTTTCAGCGACCTGCGCCGGGGCATAGCCTTCCGGCAGCGCGTTTCGCGGGCCGTGATTCAATACGTCGCCCAGAATGATGAGCCACTGCGCCCCGCTTTGGGCGAACAGAGAAAGAACACGCTCGGTCGCGGGCAGCGATCCATGGATATCCGACGCAAACATGAGTTTCATCAGTCATTCCTCAGGAAAATAAAACTGCCCCTATCATACCTTATGCGTCAGGGCTTATCAGCCCGCGCGCTTAGCGGAGAGTGCCACAAAACGCTGCACTGACGCCCGCTGCCACTGGAACGCCGCATAATCCACCAGCAGCTGCGGCACGGCATCGCCGTTAAGGATCAGGCGATTGAGCATCAGGGCAAGATCGGTGTCGGCGATGCACCATTCGCCAAAGAGATTCGGATTACCGTGAGCCAGCAGTGACGATGCCGTATCGATCAGCTTTTGCGCGCTGAGCAGCCCCTCTTCACTGAGCGTGGGCTTTTTCACGCCGGCAAACACCACGTCGGTTGAACGTTCGACGCGAACTGGCACCAGATCGCTGCGCAGCCAGGCCTGGATCTGGCGGGCGCGGGCACGTTTTTGCAGATCGTGTGGATAAATGCGTTCCCACTCCGGTGGTGCAAAGCGATCTTCGAGATACTCATCGATCGCCGAGGATTCGCTCAGCGTGAAGCCGTCGATATCCAGCATCGGTACGCGTCGCGTTTGTGCGTACCCCTGCCATTGCGGTTTAAGATGCTCACCGCCGTCCAGATCGACGGTTTTAAGGGTAAAAGAGAGCCCTTTTTCGGCCAGCGCCACGTAAGCGCTCAGAACATAGGGTGAAAAGAAATTCGCATCGGACCACAATGTGATTACGGGCTGGTTCATAACATCCTCATCGGCTGATCGGTTTTCACTCAACATATAATCTCTTTGCTTCGCTGTCACTTGATGAAAACTCACGATTTTCAACATGCACCTATACTCCTTTTATGGCATTACGGTTTGCAATGACAGGAGTTAAGAATGATAGATCTCTATTATGCGCCCACCCCTAACGGCCATAAGATCACCCTTTTTCTGGAAGAGGCCGAACTCGATTACCGGATCATCCGCGTGGATATCAGCAAGGGCGATCAGTTCCGGCCCGTTTTTCTGGCGATTTCGCCAAACAATAAAATCCCGGCCATTATCGATAACCTGCCCGCTGACGGAGGGCGGCCGCTGAGCCTGTTTGAATCCGGCGAGATTTTGCTTTATCTGGCGGAGAAAACCGGTCAGCTGCTGAGTGGGGAACTGCGCGAGCGCCACCATACGCTGCAATGGCTTTTCTGGCAGACGAGCGGCCTGGGGCCGATGCTCGGGCAAAATCACCATTTCACCGCCTATGCCCCGCAGCCGATCCCTTACGCTATTGAGCGCTATCAGGTGGAAACGCAGCGGCTCTACGGCGTGCTTAATCGTCGGCTGGAGAAATCGCCGTGGCTCGGGGGCGATCACTACAGCATTGCCGATATCGCCTGCTGGCCGTGGGTGAATACCCATGTGCGCCACCGCATCGATTTAGCCTCTTACCCGGCCGTCAATAACTGGTTCGAGCGCATCCGGACTCGCCCTGCGACCGAGCGCGCGATGCAAAAGATCCAGCAGATTTAGGCCTGTGCCCGGTTGGGTGCAGGTCAGGCTCTCATGTATGATGGGGAGGCATGACTGACACGGAGAAGACCTGCAATGTCGCAGCAAGACGCTATTATTCGTATAAAAAATCTACGCTTACGCACGTTCATCGGTATTAAAGAGGAAGAGATCGTCAACCGTCAGGATATCGTGGTCAACGTGACCATCCATTACCCGGCGGACAAGGCGCGCGCCAGTGAAGATATTAATGATGCGCTGAACTATCGCACCATTACCAAAGAGATCATCCAGTACGTTGAAAGCAACCGTTTCTTCCTGCTGGAAAAATTAACTCAGGATGTGCTCGATATCGCACGCGAACATCACTGGGTCACTTATGCTGAAGTCGAGATCGATAAACTTCACGCTCTGCGCTACGCCGACTCCGTCTCGATGACGCTAGGCTGGCGGCGCGACGCGTAAACCTGGAGGTTATATGAAGATTCTGCTGACCGGCGGTACCGGCCTGATTGGTCGTCATCTCATCCCGCGCCTGCAGGCGTTGCATCACGAGATTACCGTGGTGACGCGCAACCCGGAGAAAGCGCGTCAGGCGCTGGGTAGCGGCGTTGAGGTCTGGAAAGGGCTGGCGGATAAGCAGAATCTGGACGGCTTTGACGCCGTCATTAACCTCGCGGGTGAGCCTATCGCCGACAAGCGCTGGACGCAGGAGCAGAAACAGCGTTTGTGCCACAGCCGGTGGAACATTACCGAAAAGCTGGTCGAGCTTTTCCGCAATAGCGACACGCCGCCATCGGTGCTGATTTCCGGCTCGGCGGCAGGTTATTATGGCGATCTCGGCGAAGTGGTGGTCACCGAAGAGGAGCCGCCACACAACGAATTTACCTACAAACTTTGCGCGCGCTGGGAGCAGATCGCCTGCGGCGCGCAGAGCGACAAAACCCGCGTCTGTCTGCTGCGCACTGGCGTCGTCCTGGCCCCGAAAGGCGGCATTCTGGGCAAAATGGTCCCTCCCTTTAAGCTCGGTCTCGGTGGCCCCATCGGCAATGGCCGTCAGTATCTCGCCTGGATCCATATCGACGATATGGTCAACGGCATTATCTGGCTGCTGGATAACGACCTGCGCGGGCCGTTTAACATGGTCTCGCCATACCCGGTTCGTAACGAGCAGTTTGCGCACGCGCTGGGACATGCCCTGCATCGTCCGGCGGTGCTGCGCGCCCCTGCCACCGCAATTCGGCTGTTGATGGGCGAATCGTCGGTGCTGGTGCTGGGTGGTCAGCGCGCACTGCCAAAACGGCTGGAAGCGTCCGGGTTTACGTTCCGCTGGCATGATCTGGAAGAGGCTCTGGGGGATGTGGTGCGGTGAATATGTTACATTTATACGCCTGTTCAGCTGACCGGGCGTAATAATGGCAACCATCACAACCTCCCGACTTTCACTCACTCCTTTCGAACCCTCTGACTGGGCATTCTTCCGCAGCCTGCGTGAAGACCGCTCCGTTATGCGCTTTATGGCCGCAATCGCCCCGGAAAAAGAGACACGACGCGTTTTCGCCGCGCGTCTGACGGCGGGGCATGTGTTTGTCATTCGTCTGCATGACGACGACACCCCGCTCGGCGACATTGGCCTGCAAATTAGCCCTGAAAACCGGGAAGAAGCGGACATCGGCTATACCGTCGTCCCGGCCGCACAGGGGAAAGGCATTGCCAGCGAAGCGCTGCACGCGGTGTGTGATTATGCGTTTAACCAGACGGGCGTGAAGGCGATTAACGCCTGGGTGCTGGCAGATAACACCGGATCGGTACGGGTGCTGGAGAAAGCCGGGTTTGTGCGCACGCAGGTGCTTGAGAAGGCATACGAGATTGACGGCGTGCGGTATGACGACTGGGGATATCGGCTGGAGCGCGGTGCGGTTTGAGTATCGTGGGCCCGATTTATCAGGCCCGGTAAGCGAAGCGCCACCGGGCGACTGACTGCGCTGCGGCCTGATGCCCTCACCCCGGCCCTCTCCCACAGGGAGAGGGCGTATTCTGGGCCGGGCTGAAATTTCTGGGGATTCCTCAGCCCACGGGGAGAGGGAGAAAGGCAAAAATTACTTCAACGATCCTTTCAAAAATTGCTGCAAGCGCGGGCTTTGTGGGTTCGCTAACACATCGTCCGGGTGTCCCTGCTCCTCAATTTTCCCCTGATGCAGGAAAATGACGTGGTTCGAGACGTTACGGGCAAAGCCCATCTCATGCGTCACCACCACCATCGTTTTACCCTCTTCGGCCAGCTTCTGCATGATGCGCAGCACTTCGCCAACGAGTTCAGGGTCAAGCGCCGAAGTGGGTTCGTCGAACAGCAGCACCTCTGGCTCCATTGCCAGCGCGCGGGCGATAGAGACACGCTGCTGCTGGCCGCCGGAGAGATGCACCGGGTATTTGATCTGCTGGCGTTCATCAATACCCACTTTCGCCAGATATTTCACCGCCCGCTCGCGCGCTTCCTGCTTGCTCAACCCCAGCACCTGGATCGGCGCCTCCATCACATTCTCCAGCACCGTCATGTGGCTCCAGAGATTGAAATGCTGAAATACCATGGTCAGGCGCGTGCGCAGCAGCCGCAGCTGGTTTTTATCCGCCACCTTCAGCTGGCCGTCTTTGTCACGGACCAGATTAATGTTCTGTCCGCTCACCACAATCTGGCCTTCACTCGGTTTTTCGAGGAAGTTAATGCAGCGCAGGAAAGTACTTTTACCGGAACCGGATGAGCCGATAATACTGATCACGTCGCCTGCATCAGCCTGCAGCGATACCCCTTTCAGCACTTCGTGTTCGCCGTAGCGTTTGTGCAAATCAATTACGTTTAATTTGTTCTCAGCCATCATCATTCTCAGTGCGTCGAAGAAGGTTTTATATGCTGCAGCCAGCGTTTTTCCGCCTTGCGGAACAGGCTAATCAGGACGTATGAAATAATTAAATAGAGCACCGCTGCAATCCCGAAGGCGGTAAAGGGCTGATAGGTCGCGGAGTTAATATCACGGGCAATCTTCAGCAGGTCCGGGACCGTTGCGGTGAAGGCCAGCGCGGTTGAGTGCAGCATCAAAATCACTTCGTTGCTGTAGGCAGGCAGCGCAATGCGCAGCGCCGACGGCAGAATGATGCAGCGGTAAAGCTTAACCGACGAAAAGCCGTACGCGCGCGCCGCCTCAATTTCACCGTAGGGTACGGAGCGAATGGCACCAGCGAAGATCTCGGTGGTGTAAGCGCAGGTATTCAGCGTTAACGCCAGCACCGTACAGTTCAAACCGCTGCGAAAGAAGGCGTTCAGCATCTCGGTGCCTTTCACTATCTCCAGCGTATACATGCCTGAATAGAACACCAGCAGCTGCACATACAGCGGTGTACCGCGGAACACGTAGGTGAACAGCCAGATCGGGAAGCGGATGTATTTATTGTTCGACACGCGGCCAATGGCGAGAAAAATGGCCAGAATGCCGCCCATCACCACCGAGGAGATCAGCAGCCACAGCGTAATCGCCACGCCGGTAAAACGGTAGCCATCTGTCCACAGCAGCGCTTTCCAGTATTCCTGAATAATCTCAATCACAGGTCAGCCCTCTTCACACCCACGGAGTAGCGACGTTCAAGCAGAAGCAGCACGCCGTTGGAGGCGGTCGTAAAGACCAGATAGATCACACCGCAGACGACGGCAAAATAGAAGGGTTCCCAGGTGCTCTTGCCCGCCAGTTGAGTCGCTTTCACGACATCTTCCAGGCCGAGCAGGGAAACCAGCGCCGTGGCTTTGAGGATAACCTGCCAGTTGTTACCGATGCCCGGAAGCGCATAGCGCATCATGGCCGGGAACATGATCCGGCGAAACGTCTGTGAGGAGGTGAAACCGAATGCGGTCGCCGCTTCGATATGGCCCTTCGGCACCGCCATGTAAGCGCCACGGAAGGTTTCGGTGAAGTACGCCCCGTAGATAAAACCGAGAGTAATGATACCGGCCACCATCGGGTCAATATCAATCTGGTCCATGCCGATGGCATCCGTTACGCCGTTCAGCGCAATCTGCAGACCGTAAAAAATCAGCAGCATCAGGACCAGATCAGGCACGCCGCGAATCAGCGTGGTATAGCCTTCAAAAATCAGCGCGAGCGGTTTATTTGCCGACAGCTTTGCTCCCGCCCCCGCCAGTCCTATCAGCACGGCGAGTACCACGGAGCTAAGAGCCAGCTCCAGGGTGACAAGCGCGCCCTGTAAAATAACGCCAGAAAATCCGTACAGCATACCGCCTGCCCTGTCGTGTCGTGAGTGGTGAAACCGTGTCTTTTCCCCTCCCACACGGGGAGGGGCCGCACGTTATTTGACGGAGCGATTAGCCGCCGTAAACATTAAAATCGAAGTATTTTTTGGCCAGTTTGTCGTACGTGCCGTCAGCACGCATTTCCGCGAACGCTTTGTTCAGCGCTTCACGCAGTTCGTTGTCTTCTTTGCGCAGGCCCATACCGGTGCCGACGCCAAAGAGTTTTTCGTCCTTAATAGACGGACCGCCGAACTTATAGTCTTTACCCACCGACTGCTTCAGGAAGCCTTCGCTCGCCGCGACTTCATCCTGGAACGCCGCGTCGATACGGCCTGCCGTCAGGTCAGCGTAGATGTTTTCCTGGCCCTGATAGGAGACAATCTCAATACCTTTCGGTGCCCAGTGCTCATTGCCGTAGGTTTCCTGCGTCGTGCCCTGCAGAACGCCGACGCGCTTGCCTTTCAGGGAGTCAAGGGTTGGCTGGATATCAGAGGATTTCGCCACCACCAGTCGGGAATCTGCCGCATACAGCTTGTCCGTAAAGGCAATCTCCTGCTGGCGTTTTTCGGTGATGGAGAGAGAAGACATGATAACGTCGATTTTTTTCGCTTTCAGCGACGGGATCAGCGCATCCAGCGGGTTCTCAACGTAAGTACATTGCGCTTTGATGCGTTTGCACAGCTCATTAGCCAGATCGATGTCAAAACCGACCAGTTCACCCTTCGCATTCTTCGATTCGAAGGGGGCATAGGTTGGATCGGTACCGATACGAATTTTTTGCGGGATCGCTGCGAATGCCGCGGTAGCGCTGGAAAAGGCCAGCACCAGAGAAAGGGACAACACCAGTTTTTTCATATCTATCCTCAACAGACTGTCTTCATACGGGATTTTTACGACGACGGGGTGCCGTTAATGTGCCATTAATCCCCTCTGTCAGGCAAAGATTAATGCCTTTCGGGCGGTATTTTTTGCATTATTAGTGCTTAACTATGCACGAGCCGAACCAATATGGTGCACATATTGCACCATATTGGCCCATTCGCGCCCCGAAGCGCACCGTTTCGGGGCATCACCGTCCGTCTTAATCACCGTATACGTTGAAGTCGAAATACTTCTTCGCCAGCTTGTCGTAGGTGCCGTCTTTGCGCAGTTCGGTAAACGCTTTATCAAAGGCGGCTTTCAGCTCGGTGTCGTCCTTACGCAGGCCGATACCGGTTCCGTCACCAAAGTATTTTTTATCTTTAACCGAGGGGCCAGCAAAGGCGTACTCTTTGCCCGCAGGCTGTTTCAGGAAGCCTTCGCTTGCAGCGACTTCATCCTGGAACGCAGCGTCCAGACGCCCGGCAGTCAGATCCGAGTAAATCAGATCCTGGTTCTGATAAGGCACCACGTCCACGCCCTTCTCGCGCCAGTTGGCATTGGCATACCCTTCCTGCGTCGAGCCCTGAAGCACACCCACGTGCTTGCCTTTCAGCGAGTCGATCGTCGGCTGGATCGGCGAGCCTTTGGCAGCAATCAGACGAGAATCCGCTGCATAGAGCTTCTCGGAGAAAGCAATCTCCTGCTGACGTTTCTCGGTAATGGAGAGTGAAGAGATAATGGCGTCGATTTTCTTGGCTTTCAGCGACGGGATCAAAGCGTCGAAGTCGCTGCCCACCCATGTGCATTTCACCTGCATGCGTTTGCACATCTCATTTCCCAGGTCGATATCAAAACCGACAAATTCACCTTTCGCATCCTTCGAAGAGAATGGCGCGTAGGTGGCGTCCGTACCGATACGTACCGTCTGTGGAAGCGCTGCGTAGCTGCTCGCAGCAGCGCTTAATCCCACCAGCAAAGACAGAGCCAGAACCGTCTTCTTCATACATTTACCCTCAAGTACCGTGATTTTATTATGGTTGTGTTGTGTGTTGTCGTGCAGGGCTTCTCTTGCAGGTCTTATGCCATTTTGACGTCGGGTCAATTTTTCGACGTTAAATATGTTAATAAAACGTTGCGATATTGCCTTAATGGTGAAAGATAGCAGGTCTGCCGAACGAACCGCAGAGAGAAAAAGGGAAAAAACGAATTAAATGTCGAGGATATGATCGCGGTTGCAGTTTTGCCCTGAAACAGGGCAACTTGTCTTCTCATGCACTCAGGCGGTGCAGCGACTCACGCGCCCTGCCAGCGGGTAAAGAGATCTTCAGGCAGGTCAATGTCAAACTGATCCAGCACGCGGTTGACCGTCTGGTTAATCACATCGTCAAGGTTTTTAGGCCGATGATAAAACGCCGGGACCGGAGGCATGATCACCGCACCCAGCTCCGCAGCGGCGGTCATTAACCGCAGGTGGCCCAGGTGCAGAGGCGTTTCACGCACGCACAGCACCAGCGGACGGCGCTCTTTCAGCACAACGTCGGCAGCGCGGGTGACGAGCGTGTCGGTATAACTGTTCACAATGCCCGAGAGGGTTTTGATGGAACACGGCAGGATCACCATGCCCGCCGTTTTAAACGAGCCAGAGGAGATGCTGGCGGCAATATCGCGGGCATCATGCACGACATCAGCCAGCGACTGTACGTCACGCAGGGAGAGATCGGTTTCAAGCGACAGGGTCTGACGCGCCGCCTGGCTCATCACCAGATGCGTTTCTACTTCAGGTACGTCACGCAGCACCTGCAACAGGCGCACGCCGTAAATGGCACCGCTGGCACCGCTAAGCCCGATAATGAGTCGTTTCATGATTTTTGCCCTTGCTGAATTCAGGGCTGACTGTGCAGGATTTTACAGGGAGTTGCAAGTGAGGGCACCCGCCCTCACCTGCTCAGGCGTTAGCCTTCGTTGTGCATCTCTAAACTTTCGAGATCGTTTTGCAGCTGGACGGCTTTTGCGTCGTCGTTACGCAGCGAATCAAGGTAGTCGAGATATTGCTGATCAACGTCTTTGGTTACGTAGATACCGTTAAACACCGAGCATTCGAACTGCTGAATATCCGGGTTCTCGGCACGTACCGCGTCGATCAGATCGTTGAGATCCTGGAAAATCAGGCCGTCGGCCCCGATGATCTGACGGATTTCATCCACTTCACGGCCATGGGCGATCAGCTCGTTGGCGGTTGGCATATCAATGCCGTACACGTTCGGGAAGCGAATTTCCGGTGCCGCAGAGGCCAGATACACTTTCTTCGCCCCGGCTTCACGCGCCATCTCGATAATCTGCTCAGACGTCGTGCCCCGCACGATGGAGTCATCCACCAGCAGGACGTTCTTGTCACGGAATTCGGCGCGGTTGGCGTTCAGCTTGCGGCGCACGGATTTACGGCGCAGCTGCTGGCCCGGCATGATGAAGGTGCGGCCAACGTAGCGGTTTTTCACAAAACCCTGACGGTACGGCTTGTCCAGAATACGGGCAATTTCCAGCGCGATATCGCAGGAGGTTTCCGGGATGGGGATAACCACGTCGATATCCAGATCGTCCCACTCGCGGGCAATCTTTTCACCCAGTTTGGTTCCCATGTTCACGCGGGCGCTGTACACGGAAATCTTGTCGATGAACGAGTCCGGACGCGCGAAGTAGACGTATTCGAACAGGCACGGGTTGCTGACCGGGTTGTCGGCACACTGGCGGGTAAACAGCTGCCCCTTCTCGGTGATGTACACCGCTTCGCCCGGTGCGACGTCGCGCAGGAATTCAAAGCCCAGGGTATCAAGCGCCACGCTTTCGGAGGCGACCATGTATTCGGTACGACCATCGCCGAGATCGCGTTTGCCGAGCACCAGCGGGCGAATGCCGTTTGGATCGCGGAAGGCCACCATACCGTGACCGATAATCATCGCCACGCAGGCGTACGCGCCGCGGATCAGGCGGTTGGTCGCGGCCACGGCGGCAAAGATGTTATCGGCTTCCAGCGGATAGTGACGGAAGTTATCCAGCTCGCTGGCAAAGATATTGAGCAGGATTTCAGAATCAGAGGTGGTGTTAATGTGGCGACGTTTTTCTTCGAACAGCTTTTTACGCAGCTCGTGGGCATTGGTCAGGTTGCCATTGTGGGCAAGCGTGATGCCATACGGTGAGTTGACGTAAAAAGGCTGAGCCTCAGAGGCGCTGGAGCTGCCAGCAGTAGGATAACGAACGTGACCAATCCCCATATTACCTTGCAGGCGCTGCATATGGCGGGCTTCAAACACATCGTTTACCAGGCCGTTTGCCTTACGTAAACGGAAGCAGTTGTGTGCATCAATGGTGATGATACCCGCAGCATCCTGACCACGGTGCTGAAGCACCGATAATGCGTCATAAATAGACTGGTTAACCGGCATGAAACCGGCGATACCGACAATACCGCACATTCGTCTTTTCCTCGTTAAGCCACATCTCAGAGCCAGTCAGGCTCTGGGCAAGAAACTCGACGAGCTTTGCAGATAGTCAAAGAACCATCTGATGATGAAGCTGAACTCCGGAATGAGCTGCGATTTTTGCCAGTCTTCGCTTTTTGAGAACCCGGTAAAGGTATCCAGGAAGAACAGTATCGCGGCCACAATCAGCACGCCTCGTAACGCCCCAAAACAGATCCCGAGTACCCTGTCCGTTCCTGACAGACCGGTTTTCTCGACCAGCTGACCTATCACGTAATTGACGATAGCGCCGACAATCAGCGTCGCGATAAACAGCACCGCGATGGCGATTCCGTTTCGGACCAGTTCATCTTCAAAGCCCGTGAACCAGACAGACAGGTAAGTGTAGTAATGACTGGCAACAAAGAAAGCACAACCCCAGGTTACCAGCGATAACGCTTCACGAACAAAGCCACGGATCAGGCTAACCAGACAGGAAAAACCAATCACCGCAATGATGGCGTAATCAATCCAGACCATATGTGTCCCACGATTAAACGCCCTGTCATCCAGTTCGGGGCGAATTCTAACAGAAAAAGAAAACGTTTGCGTAGGGATTTCCTTCCCGCGCGTAAATAAAAAAGGCGCTGAAAAAATGCTCAACGCCCCCGTCCTTTTGACGTCTCTTTGAACGTCTGCTCTCCCTCACTCCGCCCCTAGCCCTTTTGGGGAGAGGGCCGGGGTGAGGGGTAGATCTAATCAGTTCGCGCTGTAGTTCATCACCACGCCGCTCAGACCGGAGATCTGCTTCAGCTCGCCCAGCGAGCCCTTCAGCTTATCTTTCGAAGCATCCGGACCAACGAGAATGCGGGTAATTTTACCCTGCACCGGCGTGGTCGGTGAAGTGTAAACGCGGTATCCCGCGCCGCGCAGTTTACTCACCACCTCGTTGACTTTATCCGCATTTTTCAACGCACCGAGCTGAACAACATAGGCTTTTCCGGTCGGTGCCGCGTCCTGTTTTGCCGGCGGTGGCGTTTCTGAGGCAGCAGCCAGCTGCTCGGCCGCTTTATCCCGCTGCGGTTTCGGCTGCGGCTTCTCTACCGGCTTCGGTTTTTCTACAGGCTTAGGCTGCTCTACCGGCACCGGATCAATCTCGATGTTACTGTTCGCAGCCAGACGCGACGGATCGAGCGACGGTGCGGCAGCATCCCCTGCACGTACCTCTTCAGCCGCGCCTTCCGGCGGCTGAGCGGGCAACGCCTGCGTTGCGGCCGGCAGCATGTCCGGCTCATCACGATCGCCCGCCTTCGGGACTAAAGGAATGGCTGCAAACTCATCCTGATAATGCTTCTTCTGCCCGTCGAGCAGCCCCGGGAGGATAATCACCCCGAGCGCGACCAGCACAATAGTTCCTGTTAAACGGTTCTGAAACTTACTCGCCACCGGTTCTCCCCGCGTCCATCACTTCCATGACATGTGCCACGGTGTGGAACGACCCACACACCAGCACGGTATCTTCTGGTTTAGCCTCCGCCATCGCGGCATGCCAGGCCTGCGCCACGCTGCCGTAGATTTCGCCCTTGCCGAGATGTTCCATCAACTGTTCAGCAGTGGCGCCGCGTGGCCCTTCCAGAGGAGCACAATACCAGCTATCGACCACAGTCTCCATGCAGGCCAGCGTGCCGCCGATATCTTTATCATGAAGCATACCGATAACCGCCAGCACGCGCCCGGTTTTTGGTAACGATTTGAGACGTCCTGCGAGATACGCCGCCGCATGAGGGTTGTGCGCCACATCCAGAATCAGACGCGGTGATTCGCTGACAATCTGAAAACGCCCGGGGAGGATAGCGTTCTGAATACCGTCGCGGATCGCCTGTTCGCTCACCTTCAACCCGCTGACGCGCAGTGCCGCCAGCGCGGTTGCGGCGTTAGGCTGTGGAACCTGCGGCAGCGGCAGGTTATCCAGCGCGCCCTGCGCATCGCTGAAACGCCAGCTGTTATCCTGTACCTCATACTGCCAGTCAACGCCGCGACGCAGCAGCCGGGCGCCCTTTTCATTGGCTACGTCCGCAATAGTGTGCGGCATATCGGGCTCACCGACGACCGCAGGCTTACCTGCGCGGAAAATACCGGCCTTCTCGCGCCCAATGCTTTCACGGTCTGGCCCCAGCCAGTCCGTGTGATCGAGCGCAATACTGGTGACAACAGAGACGTCGGCATCGACCATGTTGGTTGCATCAAGCCGCCCGCCCAGGCCCACTTCCAGAATCACCACGTCCAGCTGCGCCTGCTTAAACAGCCACAGCGCGGAAAGCGTACCGTATTCAAAATAGGTTAATGAGGTCTCGCCGCGCGCGGCTTCAATAGCGGCGAACGACGCCATATGGGCCGACTCCGACAGCTCGGTATTCTGCACGCGCACGCGCTCGGTATAACGCACCAGGTGGGGAGAGCTATAAACGCCAACCTTATAGCCCGCCGCCATCAGCACCGATTCCAGCGTACGGCAGGTTGTGCCTTTACCGTTCGTTCCGGCGACGGTAAACACAAACGGTGCGGGCTTTAGTACATCGAGACGCGCGGCAACCTGGCTTACGCGGTCAAGCCCCATATCGATGGTTTTACTGTGCAGGTTTTCCAGATAAGAAAGCCACGCGGCCAGGGGCGACGTGGCTTGAGGAATGCTTTTATTTTCCATGATGCCCGGTTGTCTTTAACAGTTTAGAAAGCAAAAGGGCAGCGCCAACCGGCCCTGCCCTTTTCAGTTATCAGGCCTCGGGTTCCTGATCCGGTACGACCACGCCTTCGCGCGGCTCATCCGGGTTAGGCGCCGGCAGATTCATCAGCTTCGCCAGGACGCTTGCCAGTTTCAGGCGCATTTCCGGGCGGCGAACGATCATGTCGATAGCGCCTTTCTCGATGAGAAACTCGCTGCGCTGGAATCCCGGCGGCAGCTTTTCACGTACGGTCTGTTCAATAACGCGCGGGCCGGCAAAGCCGATCAGCGCTTTTGGTTCAGCAATGTTCAGGTCGCCCAGCATTGCGAAGCTCGCGGAAACGCCGCCCATGGTTGGGTCGGTCAGCACGGAGATGTACGGCAGACCGCGTTCCTGCATTTTCGCCAGCGCGGCAGAGGTTTTCGCCATCTGCATCAGAGACATCAGCGCTTCCTGCATACGTGCACCACCAGAGGCGGAGAAGCAGATCAGCGGACAGTTGTCCTCCAGCGCCTGCTCAACGGCACGCACGAAACGCGCGCCGACCACAGAACCCATTGAGCCGCCCATGAAAGCGAACTCGAAGGCTGCGGCAACAACCGGCATCTCGTGCAGGGTGCCCTTCATAACGATCAGCGCGTCTTTCTCGCCGGTCTCTTTCTGAGCAGAGGCCAGACGATCTTTGTATTTTTTGGAATCGCGGAACTTCAGCACGTCTTTTGGCTCAAGTTCGCTACCCAGCTCTACCAGAGAGCCTTCGTCCAGCAGGCTATGCAGGCGGTTGCGCGCCGACATACGCATGTGGTGGTCACATTTCGGACACACTTCAAGATTGCGTTCCAGCTCTGCGCGATACAGAACCTGGCCGCAGCTATCACACTTCGTCCATACCCCTTCAGGAATGCTCGCTTTACGCGTTGGGGTAATGTTGCTTTTAATTCGTTCAATCCAGCTCATTGATAACCTTTCTGCCTGAACCTGGTCGTATGCCAGTTTTGCTGTAAGAGGCGAATAATGCCATTTTTGCCTCCAACAGACCATGAATGTTGCACATTAAAACATAACAGCCCGAAACTTTGGATAAAAAAGTGGTCGAACCGCCAGAGTGCTGTTACTTCGCTTGTTTTGCCGCCGCGCGCTTATGGCGAATAATTTCGATAACGCCAGGCAGGACGGAAAGCACAATAATCGCTACAATCAGTAACTTAAGGTTTTCCTGAACCACCGGCAGATCGCCAAACAGATAGCCCGCGTAGGTAAACAGCAGGACCCACAGCAGCGCCCCCGCCACGTTGTACATCGCAAAGTGACGATAGGACATATGTCCCATTCCCGCCACAAAGGGTGCAAATGTACGCACAATAGGCACAAAACGCGCAAGGATAATGGTTTTACCGCCATGACGTTCATAGAACGCATGGGTTTTATCCAGATAGCTGCGGCGGAAGATTTTCGAATCCGGATTGCTGAACAATCGTTCACCGAACACCCGCCCAATGGTGTAGTTGACCGCATCGCCGACAATGGCGGCAATAATCATCAGTATCACCATCAGATGCACATTCAGATCGTTGGTGGGCAGCGCAGAGAGCGCACCGGCCACGAACAGCAGCGAATCTCCCGGCAAAAACGGGGTAACCACCAGCCCGGTTTCGCAAAAGAGGATTAAAAACAGAATGGCATACACCCAAATGCCGTACTGAGCGACCAGTTCAGCCAGGTGAACATCAATATGCAGAATGAAATCAATCAGAAAACGTATTACGTCCATATCGTCTAAGCCTTAATAGCACCGTTGATTAGTCCGCTAAAAACAGCGGACCCATTGGCGGTTTTGGAAGATCGAACCGGTCCGGATAATCCACCGAAACCAGATACAGCCCTTCCGCTTTCGCCGTTGCTGCCGCAAGCGTTCTGTCCTTCGCTGCCAGCAGCTCAGCAATCCAGCTCTCCGGCTGGTGTCCGGCACCCACTTCCATCAGGCTGCCCACAATATTCCGCACCATATGATGTACAAAGGCATTCGCTTTGATATCCACCACCACATACGCGCCATAACGACTGACGTTTATGTGCATCACGTTACGCCACGGCGTGCGGGACTGGCACTGCACCGCACGGAACGACGTAAAGTCATTTTCGCCAATCAGACACTGCGCCGCGCGCTGCATGCGTTCTGCATCGAGCGGTTCATAGAAATGCGTCACGCCCTGGCTAAGCACCGCCGGACGCAGACGCTGATTGTAGATGACATAGCGGTAACGACGCGCCGTGGCGCTGAAACGCGCATGAAAATCATCGGGCACATTTTTGACCCAACGCACCGCGATGTCTCCAGGCAGATTCGCATTCACGCCCAGGGTCCAGGCAGCATCTTTACGCACGGCGGTGGTTTCAAAATGAACCACCTGCCCCGTGCCGTGGACACCGGCGTCCGTCCGCCCTGCGCAAAGAACGTTAATCGGTTCGTTCGCCACCTGAGAAAGCGCTTTTTCCAGCTTTTCCTGCACGCTGCGCACTTCGTTCTGACGCTGCCAGCCATAGTATTTACTGCCATCGTACTCAATGCCGAGGGCAATTCTATGGACCGGCTTGTGTTCCACTTCTGACATCAGTACAGATACTCCTGCACCAGTTTCTCAGCGATTTTGACCGCCATCAGCGCACCGCCAAAACGAACGTTATCCGCCACCGACCAGAACTGAACCTGCTCCGGCATGCCGTAATCATTGCGCACGCAGCCGACTGAAAGATGCGCGCTTCCGGTTGCATCACCCACCTGCGTCGGGAATTCGCTCTCTTCCGAGAGGACGATGTCTTCACCCCGGCCAAACGCATCGCGCGCCTCTTCGGCCGCCAGCGGACGCAGCGCCTCAAAGCCCACCATCTGCGCATGGCCATAGAATACCGGTGACTGGATACAACTGGCGGAGATCATCAGGCCGTCATCCTGCAGGATTTTGCGCACTTCATCGACGATACGACGCTCATCACGCACGCTTCCTTCACGATCCGGCAACAGTGGCAGCATGTTGAACGCCAGCTGGCGGCCAAAATAGTCGTCTTCGTCAATCGGAACACCGTTAAGCAGTTTCGCGCTCTGCCCGGCCAGCGCATCGACCGCTTTCTTGCCGTTAGCAGAGGCTGACAGCAGGCTGGTCACGTTGATACGCGACAGACCACCGTCGTCAATCAACGGCTTGAGCGCGGTCAGCAGTTGGCTGGTGAGGCTGTTCGGTACCGCAATAACGTTGCGGTTACGGTAGTCAGCCAGGACAAACGGGTTCACGTCCGGCACCACCAGTGGGACGTCTGGCTCCAGTGAGAACAGACCGCTCAGATCAATCACCAGGCAGCCCGCGTTAGTGGCGTCTTCAACGTAGGATGCGGTGGCTTCGGCACCTGCGGCGAAAAATGCCAGCTGAGCCTGCGTCCAGTCGAACTCAGCGGCGTCCTGGACCCTCACGGATTTACCGTTATAACGCAGATGTTCGCCCGCGCTGTCAGTACGCGCCAGCGCGTAAATATCGCCCACCGGGAACTGACGCTCAGCAAGGGTTTCGAGCAGGGCTTCGCCCACGGCGCCGGTGGCACCCAAAATGGCAATGTTCCAGCCTTCAGACATGGTGGTTTACTCCAGAAATAAAAAAGCGTCCCTGTCAGAGTATCCGACAGGGAGCATGAAGAAGACATTAACGCGCCGGGTGATGAACCGCGTTAAAACCCAGTGCGTGCAGCAGCGTCGCCGCTGAAGCATCATCGCAAATCACATACAGGGAAGACCATTCGCGACGCTCAACATAATTTTTGCGCAGCGCGTCAAATTCACCCGGGATCCCTGCCACCTTACGCAGCAGCGCGTCATCGCGGCGCACATCATACACCAAATGCACCAGCCTTTTCAGCGTTGGCTCATCAAGCGGGCCGTGGAGGGTAATACGCCCAAACTCGGGCGCGGGCAGCAAAGTATCCAGCGCAACCTGCTGCGGATGGCCGATAAAGGCGCTGTAGGCCTCAAAGACCTGAGTGGTACCCCGCGCTTTACCTTCAAGGGTATAGCCCGCGATATGCGCGGTGGCAACGTCTGATTTATTCAGCAGAGCTACGTTCAGGTCTGGCTCTGGCTCCCAGACATCCAGCACCACGCTCAGATCCTGCCCCTCTTCCAGGCATTTCAGCAGCGCGGCGTTATCAACCACCGGACCACGGCAGGCGTTAATCAGAATAGTGCCAGGCTTGAGACGGCGGATCAGCGCCTCGTCCGCCAGGTGCAGAGAGGTATACGGCCCCGTTTTAAAGAGCGGCGTGTGGAAGGTGATTACGTCGCAGGCCTCAACCAGTTCGTCCAGCGTGCGGAAATCCCCTTCATCGCCATTATCCTTACGCGGCGGGTCACACAGCAGGGTGCGAATGCCTAAGGCTTCGAGGCGTTTTTGCAGACGCCCCCCGACGTTGCCCACGCCGACAATGCCGACGGTGCGGTCTTTCAACGCGAAGCCGTCGCGCTCTGCCAGCATCAGCAGTGAGGAGAAGACGTATTCCACCACGGCGATGGCGTTACAGCCGGGCGCGGCGGAAAAGCCAATGCCCGCCTGGTTGAGCCATGCGTCATCCACATGATCGGTGCCGGCCGTTGCCGTCCCGACAAATTTAATCGCTTTGCCGGCAAGCAACGCCTCATTTACTTTGGTTACCGAGCGCACCATCAGGGCGTCGGCATCCTCCAGCTCGTTTACCGGGATCGGGCGACCAGGAACAGCCTTAACATCGCCCAGGCGGCTAAACAGCTCACGGGCGTAAGGCATATTTTCATCAACGAGGATTTTCACGTCTGAGTACCTGTTTGAGAGGAAGAAAACCTGCCAAGTGTGCCATAATCTCGCCGCCGGGCATATATGTCTGCCCGGTTTAGGCAGAGTTTTGACTTTAAGGATTTTGACGATGCAGCCCATTTCAGGTTCGCCGCCTCGCCCTCCGGGTGAAGGCCCCGCAATGCCCAATGTCGCAGGCGAACAGCCGCTCTCAACGCAACAGCGCACCGTGCTGGAGCGTTTGATTACGCGTCTGATCGCGCTGACCTCACAGCAGAACGCTGAAGTGTGGGCAGGGGTTAAGCATGATTTAGGCGTCAGGAACGATGCGCCGCTGCAATCGCGCCATTTTCCGGCTGCCGAGCAGAACCTGAATCAGCGTATTACCGTTGCGCAGCAGAATCACGCCACCCGCCAGACGGTCTCGCAGTTAACCGAGCTGCTGGGCCAGGGCAATAACCGCCAGGCGGTGAGTGATTTTATTCGTCAACAGTTCGGTCAAACCGCGCTGAGTCAGCTTACGCCAGACCAGCTGAAAACGGTTCTTGCGCTGCTGCAGAACAATCAGCTTTCCATTCCGCAACCGCAACAGCGCCCAGCCACCGAGCGCCCGTTGCAGCCAGCGGAACATAACACCCTGAAGCAGATGGTGGCCCGGCTTGCCGCTGCCACCGGCGAACCCACGAAGCTTATCTGGCAATCGATGCTGGAGTTATCGGGTGTCAAAACCGGCGAGCTGATCCCGGCTAAGCAGTTTACCAACCTGGTGACCTGGCTGCAGGCGCGCCAGACGCTCAGTACCCAGGCGACCCCGACGCTGCACACGCTGCAGGCGGCACTGAAACAGCCGCTTGAGCCGCGCGAGTTTGAAGCGCTTCGCGATTACGCCCAGCAAACCTGGCAGGCCACGCCGCAGACGGTGCTGACGACCGCGCAGGTTCAGGATTTACTTAATCAGGTATTCACGCGCCGCGCCGAGCGCGAAAGCGGCGTACCGGAAGTGCGCAATATCCAGCCCATTTTCAGCCCGCTGTTTGCCCCGGTGGTGGACACGTTTAAACATCTCTCTGCCCGCCCCGGGCTGATGTTTGTCGCGTTGATGATTGCGCTGGCGCTTTTCTGGCTCGTCGCGTAATACCCGCCGGGTGGCGGTTTCGCCTTACCCGGCCTGTAATGGCACACATTGCAGGCCCGGTAAGCGCAGCGCCACCGGGCAAAACTTACTCCCGGTGAAATGCCAGGAGTGTTACTACAATCCCGACAACTGCCGAAATTGCCCCCGCCAGGAACACCGACGGATAGCCAAACGACGTGGCTAACAGCCCCGCCAGCGGCCCGGTCACGCCATAGGAGATATCCTGAAACGCCGCGTAGCCGCCGAGCGCCGTGCCGCGTACCTGCGGCGCAACGCGTTTCACGACTTCAACGCCCAGCGCCGGGAAGATCAGCGAACAGCCGCAACCGGTTAACGCGGCACCCAGTAACGCAACGGACGCGGTGGGTGCCTGCCAGAGCAGCACCAGACCGACAGTCTCGATCACCAGCGACGCCACGGCGACCTTCACGCCGCCGAAGCGATCCGGCATCCAGCCAAACAGCACACGCATCAGGACAAACGCGCCGCCAAATGCGGTGAGGGTAAAGCCCGCCATCGCCCAGCCGCGGCTCATAAAGTACAGTGAAACAAACGTGCCGATCACGGCGAACCCTACGCCCTGCAGCGCCAGCCCAAGGCCCGGCTGCCAGATTTGCCCCACCACGCTCCACAGGGAGGGACGTTCACCTTTATGCGCCGGCACTTTGCGCACCGAACCGTTAAACGCCCAGGCTAACAGCGGCAGCGCCATAGTGGTGGCCGCCAGCGCGGCAAAACCCAACTGACTGTGGATCAGCAGGCCCAACGGTGCGCCTGCGGCAAGTGCGCCGTAAATGGCCATGCCATTCCAGGACATCACTTTACCCGAACGCGCAGGGCCAACCAGCCCCATCCCCCAGGTCAGGGTGCCGGTCAGCAGCTGGCTTTCGCCAAAGCCCAGAATCAAACGTCCGACGACCAGCAGCGCAAATTTGTACATCGGTTCCACCGGCAGAAGCGCCGCCAGTAGCCAGGCACCGCCCGCCAGGGCGCAGGCAAACATCCCCTGCAGCGCCGAACGCTTTGCGCCATGCTGGTCGGCCAGGCGTCCGGCGTAGCCACGGGTGAGTACGGTCGCTAAAAACTGAATACCCACGGCGATGCCGACCATGGTGTTACCATAGCCCAACTCCTGGTGAACAAACAGCGGGATCACCGGCAGCGGCAGGCCAACGGTCATGTAGGTCAGGAATACCGCAAATGCGATACGAAACAGCGAGACGTTCGCTGAAGAGGATGTTTCTGTTTGGGTTGCTGCAGTCATGCTTTACTCCAGAATGAAGAGTAAGGCGGGGAAATGCCACGCCCCCTCTACCTGATTATCAGGATTAAGGTGCGTTGGTTGACGTTAAACGCTTACGCATTATCGTGAGGATAATGTTGAGATGTGGATTTTGCCTGCCAGTTCAACTGCTTGTCAATGCATAAAAAAAGGAGCCTGTAGGCTCCTTTTTACCGCTGCGTCAAACTCAGTCTTTCAGCTTACGCATTACCAGCGTGGCATTAGTACCGCCGAAGCCGAAGCTGTTGGACATAACGGTTGTCAGCGTCGCATCGGTTGGCTTAGTCACGATGTTCAGGCCTTCAGCCTGCTCGTCCAGCGCTTCAACGTTAATGCTTGGCGCAATAAAGCCGTGCTCCAGCATCAGCAAGGAGTAGATGGCTTCCTGCACGCCTGCAGCACCCAGAGAGTGACCGGTCATGGCTTTGGTCGCAGAGATCGCCGGGCTCTTATCAGCGAACACTTCACGGATTGCACCGAGCTCTTTCACGTCACCAACCGGGGTGGAGGTACCGTGGGAGTTCAGGTAGTCAATTGGCGTATCAACGCCGTGCATCGCCATCTTCATGCAGCGCACCGCGCCTTCACCGGATGGTGCAACCATGTCTGCGCCGTCGGACGTTGCGCCGTAGCCAACGATTTCAGCATAGATGTGGGCACCACGTGCCAGAGCGTGTTCCAGCTCCTCAACCACAACCATACCGCCGCCGCCAGCGATAACGAAACCGTCACGGTGCGCGTCGTAGGTACGAGACGCTTTTTCCGGGGTTTCGTTATATTTGGTGGACAATGCGCCCATCGCGTCGAACTCGCAGGCCATTTCCCAGCCCAGCTCTTCGCCGCCGCCTGCAAACACGATGTCCTGTTTACCCAGCTGGATCTGCTCAACCGCGTTACCGATACAGTGTGCGGAGGTCGCACAGGCGGAGCTGATGGAGTAGTTCACGCCGTGGATTTTGAACGGCGTTGCGAGGCAGGCGGAAACCGCTGAGCCCATCGCTTTGGTCACAACGTAAGGACCCACCGCTTTCAGCCCACGTGGGCTACGCATGGCATCGGCACCGAACACCTGAGCTTTAGACGAACCGCCGGAGCCGGCGATCAGGCCAACACGCGGGTTGTTCTGGTAAACGTCTTCGCTCAGACCAGCATCAGCAATCGCTTCCTGCATGGACAGATAGGCGTAGATAGAGGCATCGTTCATGAAACGAACCACTTTACGGTCAATCAAACCGGTGGTGTCCAGTTTAACGTTACCCCATACGTGGCTACGCATTCCCGAATCTTTAAACTCTTCAGAGAAAGTGATCCCGGAGCGTCCTTCACGCAGAGATGCCAGGACTTCCTGCTGGTTATTACCGATGCTGGAAACGATGCCCAGGCCAGTAATCACTGCACGTTTCATTCAATACCTCTGTCAGTCGCACTATAATAAGTTTCGAGTCGCACAATAGCGTACACTTGTACGCCGAACAAGTCCGATCAGCCAATTTCTGCGGAAATTTGCACCAATGGACACACATCGTTAAGATCGTGCCACTGCCTGTCAGACGAGTAACTTACGTGAAACAAAACGCTATACAACCCGCCAACCTCGAATTTAACGCTGAGGGTACACCTGTTTCCCGAGATTTTGGTGACGTCTATTTTTCTAATGATAACGGACTTGAAGAAACCCGTTATGTTTTCCTCGAAGGAAATCATCTCAGCAGCCGTTTTCCGCGTCACCCGCGTAATCTTTTTGTGGTGGCAGAGAGCGGGTTTGGTACCGGGCTCAACTTCCTGACGCTCTGGCAGGCCTTTGATCGTTTCCGCGCCGCCCACCCAGAGGCTACGCTCCAAAGATTACATTTCATCAGTTTCGAAAAATTTCCGCTTACGGCAGGCGATCTTGCCCTGGCGCATCAGCACTGGCCGGAACTCGCGCCGTGGGCAGAACAGCTTCAGGCCCAGTGGCCACCGGCAATTGGCGGATGCCACCGTCTGCTGCTGGACGGTGGGCGCGTTACCCTCGACTTATGGCTGGGGGATATCAATACGCTCACCGATAGCCTTGATGACTCGATGAATCAGCAGGTAGACGCCTGGTTCCTGGACGGTTTTGCTCCTGCCAAAAACCCGGATATGTGGACGCCGCATCTGTTTTCCGCCATGGCGCGGCTGGCCCGCCCCGGGGCAACGCTTGCCACCTTCACCTCCGCCGGTTTTGTCCGCCGTGGTTTGCAGGAAGCGGGCTTTACCATGCGCAAAACCAAAGGGTTTGGCCGCAAGCGCGACATGCTGGTCGGCGAGATGGAACACCCACTGACGTTTCCCGCACAGACGCCGTGGTTTGCCCGCAGCCCCAGCGCATCGCGCGAAGCCGCCATCATCGGCGGCGGCATTGCCAGCGCCCTGCTTTCGCTCGCGTTGCTCCATCGCGGCTGGCAGGTGACGCTCTACTGCGCTGACAGCGCGCCCGCGGCAGGGGCATCCGGCAACCGTCAGGGCGCGCTCTATCCCCTGCTGAGTTCGCACGATCCGGCGCTGTTCCGGTTTTTCCCGGCGGCGTTCACCTTTGCCCGTCGCCTGTATGACCTGCTTCCCGTGGCGTTCGACCACGACTGGTGCGGCGTCACGCAGCTCGGCTGGGATGAAAAGAGCCAGCAAAAAATCACGCACATGCTGTCGCTGGGCCTGCCGGATGCGATCGCCCACGCGATAGACGCGCAGCGCATTGCCGACGAAGCTGGCATTGAGACAGGCTGTGACGGTATCCACTACCCGTCCGGGGGCTGGCTGTGCCCTGCCGAACTGACCGCAGCGGCGCTATCCCTCGCGCAGTCACGCGGCCTGACGGTACATTACGGCCATAAGGTTGAGTCGCTCAGCCGGAATACGCACTGGGAGGTGCGTTTTGACGATGGCAAGCAGGCGCAGCATGCCAGCGTAGTGCTGGCTAACGGCCATCACATCAGCCAGTTTGTGCAGACGGAAACGCTGCCGGTCTATCCGGTCGGGGGACAGGTGAGCCACATCCCCGCGACGGCGGAGCTGGCTAAACTGCGTCACGTGCTCTGTTACGACGGCTATCTGACCCCACAAAACCCGTCTAACGGGCAGCACTGTATCGGGGCCAGCTACCATCGCGGTCAAACCGACATGCACTACAGCGAAGAGGATCAGCAGCAAAATCGTCAGCGGCTGATCGACTGCTTCCCACAGGCAACGTGGGCAAAAGAGGTTGACGTCAGCGCGGGTGATGCACGCTGCGGCGTACGCTGCGCGACGCGCGATCACCTGCCGATGGCCGGGAACGTGCCGGACTATGACGCAACGCTTGAGGTTTATCATGAACTTGCGGACAACCGCGATTCGGCGGCACGCGCGCCGGTGTATCCGGAACTCTTCATGCTGGGCGGGCTGGGGTCGCGGGGATTATGTTCTGCCCCGCTGCTGGCTGAAGTGCTGGCTGCGCAAATGAGCGATGAGCCACTGCCGCTGGACAGAACAACGCTGGCAGGGCTGAACCCGAACCGGTTATGGGTGCGCAAACTGCTGAAGGGGAAAATGGTCAAATCGTCGGCCCGGTAAGCGCAGCGCCACCGGGCATCAGGCAGAAGAGCCGTTTTCACGCCGGGCGGCGCATATGCTTGCCCGGCCTGCCTATCCGAACGCTAACTTATGATGTCAGGCTGGCTTTCTGAAACAAATTGTCCCACATGCCTAATACCAGAGACTGATCGCGTGGGGAGAGTTCCCCGGCCTGGATCGCTTTCTCCAGGCTGCGGGTGACTTCATCATGCACCGCCTCGGCGGAGTGATCGTCCCCAGCTTCCAGTTCGGCAACGGCCAGCGTCAGGTGACCACGCAGATAACCGCTGGCGAACAGCTCATCATCGCTGGCGTGTTCCACCATGTCATCAATTAACGCCAGAATGCGTGATTCAAATTCTGCGATCATCTTCTTTCCTCTGTTAAATATCTTCCGGCCACGGGAAGCAGTCCGCCGTGATCTCCGGCGTGTGGTAATAATTCTGTAAGGCCTTGATAAAGCGCGCCGGACGTTCCGGAATGCCGTTTTCAAGGTAGTCCATCACCTGCGCGTGAACGCGGCGCTGGAACACAATACGGTCTGGTTCGAAGTCACCTTCGAGGTTGTCACAGCTGACGTTAAACGGGTAACCTGCCGCGACGCAAAACAGCCAGTCGAACGCCTGGGGTTTGACTTCCACATCTTCAAACTTGCCCTGCGTTGCGGCGTCGCGCCCGTCCGGGCAGTACCAGTAACCAAAGTCCACCAGCTCGCGGCGCGCTTTTCCTGCAATGCACCAGTGGGAAATTTCATGCAACCCGCTGGCATAAAAGCCGTGCGCGAACACAATCCGGTTATACGGAACCTCAGCATCAGCAGGAAGATAGATCGGTTCGTCGTCGCCTTTAATCAGACGGGTATTAAAATCTTCAGCAAAGCAGCCATCGAAAATCTCGATCAGCTGTTCGTAATTATGCGTACTGTTCATTAGTTCATCCCCAACCAGTGGAGGATCTCCTGTCCGTGGCTGTCATAAAGAAGTTTGGCGCTCATCACCGCGGATACAATCACGATCATCGGACGAATGAGCTTCTGCCCTTTGCTTAATACCAGACGCGAGCCTGCGCGCGCGCCTAAAAACTGCCCTACCATCATCACAAAACCGGTCGCCCAAATCACCTTGCCGCCGATAATAAACAGCAGCAGGCCGCCGACGTTAGAGGTGGCGTTTAAGACCTTTGCATGCGCGGTGGATTTTGCCAGGTTAAAGCCCGCGAGCGTAACAAACGCCAGCGCGTAAAAAGAGCCGGCCCCCGGCCCGAAGAAACCGTCATAAAACCCTACGCAGCCGCCGGCAATCAGCGCAAACGGCAGGCCGTGCAGCCGACGCTGGCGGTCTTCTTCGCCTAATTTTGGCATCAGCAAAAAATAGAGGCCAATGCAGATAACCAGAATCGGCAGGATCTGGCGCAAGATGTCAGACTGAACGTGCTGCACCAGCAGTGCACCTGCGGTTGAGCCAATAAAGGTCATCGCAATATTGAGCTTTTGATCCGCAAGATTGACCACTTTGCGGCGAATAAAATAGAGCGAGGCGGAGAGCGACCCGCCGCAGGCCTGCAGTTTATTGGTCGCCAGCGCTTGCGCCGGGCTCATTCCCGCTGCCAGCAGCGCGGGCACCGTTAATAACCCACCGCCGCCCGCCAGGGCATCGATAAAACCGGCCAGCATCGCCACAAAAAAGAGCACCGCCAGGAGCAGCGGTGACACCATAAACAGATCGACGAAGTTATCCATTAAAGTACATGCTCATCCAGTAGCGCCTGGCAGGAAGGCGGCAGCGGAGGCGGTGTCTTCTTCTCAGGCTTAGAGGTTCCAGGCTTGGCTGGTTCGAACCAGCTTTGCAGTTCGTAACCACAGCCATCGCCAGGCGGCGGCAGCGGCTGATCTTCACATTCCAGGCTGTTCGCCGGGCAGCGCAGACGAACGTGCATATGCGCACGATGCTGGAACCACGGGCGCACTTTGCGCAGCCAGTCGCGATCCGTCCCCGCATCCAGGCAGAGCTGCTGCTTGATGGCCGGGTTCACAAAAATTCGCGTCACGTCGTTATCTTCCGCCGCCAGCTTGATCATGCTGGAGACGTCGCGCGTCCAGAGCGAGGGCACCACGCTTTTGCCGTCGCGCGCGACCAGATCCAGCGCCTGCGGCTTCAGCAGCTGCGCCGAACTCCAGCGCGTTTTTGGCAGCTGCAGGAAGATATCAACGTCCAGTCCGGTCTGGTGGCTGGCGTGCCCGCCGTTGAAGCGGCCCCCGGCAGGCATGCCCATATCGCCAATCAGCATCGTCCCCAGCCCCAGGTTATGCACCTGACTTCCCAGACGCTGGATAAACAGCACCAGATCCGGGTGACCAAAATAGCGGCGCTGATCGGTACGCATCACCTGATACGTATCGGATTGCAAGGGCAGTTCCTGCGCCCCCACGATACAGCCGTTGGAGAACGCCCCAATCGACTGCGCGCTTCCCGCCACCGGATGGGTGATTTTTTGCCACGGCGTGGCGGCCAGACTGGCTCCGCTGGCGAGCAGCGCCAGCAGAGCAACAACGGTTTTTTTCATGTTTACCAGCGTGGTAGTGTGGTCGTCACATCCGCATTCTGCGCGCGCTGGCGCAAGAAGTGATCCATCAGCACGATCGCCAGCATCGCTTCGGCGATCGGCACGGCGCGGATCCCCACGCAAGGATCGTGACGTCCTTTGGTGATCATCTCAACTTCTTCGCCAGAGCGGTTAATCGTGTGGCCTGGCACCGTAATGCTCGAGGTTGGCTTCAGCGCAATGTTGGCGACAATCTGCTGGCCGCTGCTGATCCCGCCGAGGATGCCCCCCGCGTGGTTGCTCTGAAAGCCCTGTGCGGTGATTTCGTCGCGATTCTGGCTGCCGCGCAGCTGAACCACATCAAAACCATCGCCGATTTCCACGCCTTTCACGGCGTTAATGCTCATCAGCGCGTGGGCGATGTCAGCGTCCAGGCGGTCAAATACCGGCTCGCCCCAGCCTGGCGGCACGCCGTCGGCTACGACGGTAACTTTCGCCCCAATGGAGTCGCCCTCTTTTTTCAGGCCGCGCATCAGCTCGTCCAGCGCGTCCAGCTTATCGGCATCGGCGCAGAAGAACGGGTTTTGCTCAACCAGCGCCCAGTCGTTGATAGCCAGCGGAATGTCACCCATCTGGCTCAGACAGCCGCGGATCACGATGCCAAATTTCTGCTGCAGGTATTTTTTGGCGATGGCCCCTGCCGCGACGCGCATCGCGGTTTCACGTGCCGAAGAGCGTCCGCCGCCGCGATAGTCGCGAAAGCCGTATTTTTGCTCGTAGGTGTAGTCGGCGTGACCCGGACGGAAGACGTCCTTGATGGCGCCGTAATCCTGGGAGCGCTGATCGGTATTTTCAATCAGCAGGCCAATGCTGGTGCCGGTGGTGCGGCCTTCGAAAACGCCGGAGAGGATTTTGACGCTATCAGGCTCGCGACGCTGCGTGGTGTAGCGAGAGGTTCCCGGACGACGGCGGTCAAGGTCGTGCTGTAAATCGGCTTCGGTCAGCTCAATGCCGGGCGGAACGCCGTCAACAATGCAGCCAAGTGCCAGCCCGTGTGACTCACCAAAGGTCGTCACGCGGAATAATTGTCCAATACTGTTTCCTGCCATCACGGCTCCGATGTCGTTATTTGTGTGTGAGCGTTGTGAAACGGGCCGAAGCCCGCTGGATTAATCTTTGTAAATGCTGAAGTATTCGCGCGCGTCGAGAAGCTGCGCTTTGGTCAGCATAAAGACGCCGTCACCGCCGTTATCGAACTCAAGCCAGGTGAACGGCACATCCGGGTACTGCTCTATCAGATGTACCATGCTGTTGCCCACTTCACAAATCAGAACGCCGTCGTCGGTCAGGTAATCCGGCGCGCAGGCCAGAATGCGACGCGTCAGTTTCAGACCGTCAGAACCTGACGCCAGGCCGAGTTCCGGCTCGTGGCGATATTCGTTTGGCAGATCGGACATGTCTTCCGCATCCACGTAAGGCGGATTGGTGACGATCAGATCGTACTGCAGCGTTGGCAGGTCGCGGAACAGGTCAGAGCGGATTGGCGTGACGTGATGGATCAGACCGTGCTCTTCAATGTTGTGCTCGGTCACGGCCAGCGCGTCGGTGGAGATATCGACAGCGTCCACTTCCGCTTCCGGGAAGGCATAGGCGCAGGCGATTGCGATGCAGCCGCTGCCGGTACACATATCCAGAATGTGCTGCGGCTGGTGTTGGATCAGCCCTTCAAAGTGGTTGTTGATCAGCTCGCCAATCGGGGAGCGCGGCACCAGCACGCGCTCATCGACGAAGAACTCGTGACCACAGAACCAGGCTTTATTGGTCAGATAGGCAACCGGAATACGCTCGTTCACGCGGCGGATCACGCGCTCAACGATGCGGTGCTTTTCGCTGGAGGTCAGGCGCGCGGTACGCATGTCTTCAGGAATATCCAGCGGCAGGTAGAGAGACGGCAGCACCAGCTGAACCGCCTCATCCCACGGGTTATCGGTGCCGTGACCGTACCAGATATTGGCGGCGCTGAAGCGGCTAACCGACCAGCGCAACATGTCCTGTATGGTATGCAGCTCGTTTACTGCTTCATCGACAAAAATTTTATCCACTCTTTCCTCCAGGGCATGCTCGCATAATTTTCGGCGGCTAGTTTGCCATGAAGACGGCGATAAATCAGCAATGACGCGTACCGCTTGAGGTTAAAAAATGCGTTTAGTCAGGTACACTGTGGGAAATCAGAGATGAGACGGACCAATGAAAAAGAAAACATCGCTCAGCGAGGAGGATCAGACGCTCTTCCGGCAGCTTATGACCGGGACGCGTCAAATCAGACAGGACACCATTGTCCATCGACCTCTGCGCAAAAAAGTCACTGAAGTTCCGGTCAAACGTCTTCTCCAGGAGCAGGCGGATAACAGCCACTATTTTTCAGACGAATTTCAGCCGCTATTGAACACACAGGGCGCGGTGAAGTACGTGCGTGAAGACGTCAGCCACTTTGAGCTGAAAAAGTTACGTCGCGGGGATTATTCGCCGGAGCTGTTTCTGGATTTACATGGCTTAACGCAGATGCAGGCGAAGCAGGAACTGGGGGCGTTGATCGCCGCCTGCCGCCGGGAACACGTTTTCTGCGCATGCGTGATGCATGGACACGGGAAACATATCCTGAAGCAACAAACGCCGCTTTGGCTGGCTCAACATCCACACGTAATGGCTTTTCACCAGGCACCGAAAGAGTATGGCGGAGATGCAGCATTACTGGTGTTGATTGAAGTAGAGGAGTGGCAGCCACCGGAGCTGCCCTGACGGTCAGGCGGGCGTCGCATGCTGCGCCCCGCCTCATCGCACGTCACATCAGATAGCTTTTGCCATCTTCAGATTGCATGGACTCATTTGCCAGTTAAACACCCCTTTGCCCGTTTCGTCGAGAGTGACGTTGGCAATGGCGGAGGTCGTGAACATTGGCGGCGTTTCGCCCGGGCACAACTCAGAGACCAGGTAGCCGACCAGCGGCAGGTGGGAGATCACCAGCGCGGACGCGACACCTTCGTTGCACAGCGCCTGAAGGTAGGCACTGACCAGCCCAACATCGCCGCACGGGGTAAGCTCGGGCAACACATCCACCTCAGACGGCAGGTTCATACACTCCCCCACCACCTCCAGCGTCTGTTCTGCGCGCAGGAACGGACTTACCAGAACGCGTTCGATGTCCACTTTTTGACCTTTAAGCCAGGTAGCCATCTGACGAGATTCGTCGCAGCCACAGAGGGTCAAAGGACGTACTGAGTCACTGGCGGCATCGAGTGCCGCGTCGCCGTGACGCATGATAAAAACTTGCATATTGCACCGCTTTTGTTAACCAGGATCACCAGCGTTAACTACCTGCGCTAACATCTTTGAGGTAGAAAACCCGATGGCCGGGCATTGTGCCTGATCCATTCGGTGAATGAAACGCCGTTTTTTACCTCATTGGCGTAAGTATAGTCAATCTCTGTTTACAACTTCGCCAGAACAGGTTCATTCACCACAGGATTTACCCTTCTTTGACCTCAGCTTACGAGGACAGTTTCTCTTGCAGGCCAAAATGTCTGGCCCCGCTCCGCCATCTGCAATAATTCGTCACACGGTGTAAAGCGCGGACCATACTGCGAGGCAAGACGTTGCAGAATTGCAACTACTTCACCCGCACCGAGGGTATCCATGTACCGGAACGGGCCGCCAAGGAAGGGCGGGAAACCTATACCAAATACGGCACCGATGTCGCCATCGCGTGCGCTTTTGACAACCTGCTCACCGAAGCAGCGCGCCGCCTCGTTAAGCATCATCATGACGCAGCGTTCAGCACACTGAGCCGCCGACAGTCTTCCCTGCCCTGTGGTCGTAATGAGCCCATAAACTGAAGGGTCGACCTGTTTCTTGCTTTTACGCCCTTTTGCAGCGTAAAGATAGAAACCGCGTTCATTTTTTCTGCCTTTGCGATCGTCCTTCAAAATTGCAGAAACAATATTTGCAGGCGGGCTAAACCGATCGCCGTAAGCGGCTTCCAGTACAGGTATAATTTTAGTGCCGGTGTCGATTCCTACCTCATCCAAAAGTTGGATTGGACCAACGGGGAAGCCAAAGTTAACCAGCGCCTCGTCGACGTGTTCGATCTTTTCGCCCTCCGTCAGCAGCCGCATCGCTTCATTGATATACGGTGCCAGGATACGGTTGACGTAGAAGCCCGCTTTATCCGCTACCACAATGGGCGTTTTACCCTGCTTTTTCGCCAGCTTCACCACCGTAGCGACCGTTTGCGGGCAGGTGTTGGCGTGCGGGATGACTTCCACCAGCGGCATTTTTTCGACAGGGCTAAAGAAGTGCAGCCCAATCACCTGCTCAGGACGTGCGGCGTTGGCCGCAATCTCCCCAATCGGGATGGATGAGGTGTTCGACGCAAAAATGGTGTGCGGCGCACAGTGCGCCTCGACATCCGCAACCATTTGCTGTTTGAGCGCCAGGTCTTCAAACACGGCCTCAATCACCAGATCGCGATGCCTGAAGCCGCTGTAGTCCGTGGTGCCCGTAATCATCGCCAGGGTTTTATCCCGCTCGCTCGCCTTGATATGGCGGCGTTTGACCTTGCGATCAAGGTTCTGCCAGCTGTACTGCAGCGCGTGGTTTATCCCCTTCGCATTGATGTCTTTGATACGTACGGGCAATTTGCCTTTACTGGCGGTAACAAACGCAATGCCGCCCCCCATCAGCCCGCCCCCCAGCACGCCAACCGCCTGCAGCGGCGCGGGTGCCGCATCGCTACCGGGATCTTTTTTTACCTCCGTGCTGGCAAAGAAAATATTGCGCAGCGCCTGAGATTGCGGCGTCATCGCCAGCTCGCCAAAGGCTTTTGCTTCGGCGGCATAACCGCTGCTGGCACCTTGCGATAACCCGGTTTCAATCACTTCCAGGATCCGCTTCGCCGCCGGATAGTTACCTCGTGTTTTTTGCTCGGTTTTCTTGCCTGCCAGTTTGAACAGCACCGCACGCCCCAGCGGCCCGGCCAGAATGCGCTCGCGCACCGGCAGGGGACGTTTTGCCTGTCGTCCTTTTAGCGCGCGTTCAACGGCGGCGTCGAGCAAAATTGCCTGCGGGACCACCTCATCCACCAGGCCGGTTTTCAGCGCCTGGCGGGCGCGAAGCTGTTTTCCGGTGAGGATCATCTCCAGCGCGGTGCTCACCCCCACCAGACGCGGCAGTCGCTGCGTTCCGCCGGAGCCGGGTAGCAGCCCAAGCTGAACTTCAGGCAGGCCCAGCACGGTTTTCGCATCGTCGGTACAGATGCGGCTATGACAGGCTAACGCCAGCTCCAGCCCGCCGCCCAGGCACGCGCCGTGAATCGCCGCAATGACGGGGATCGGCAGCGCATGAATTTCTGCCATCACCTGCTGCCCCTGACGCGCCAACGCTTCGGCTTCCTGAGCGCTTTGCGCGCGGGCAATCATGTTGATATCCGCTCCGGCGATAAAATTATCCGGCTTGGCGGAGATAAAAACCAGGCCGCGCAGGGCTTTGTTCTCGCGAACGTGCTTTAGCATCTCGCGCACCTGCACGCCAAACTCTGCCTTCAGGGTATTCATCTTTTCATCAGGCACATCGATGGTGATGACGGCGACGTTATCGAGGCGTACAACCAGATTAAATGCAGATGTCGTGTCCATTATTCCGCCTCCAGAACCATTGCCGCACCCAGGCCGCCCGCCGCGCAGGCGGTCACCAGACCAAAACCACCGCCACGGCGGCGTAGCTCATGTAACGTTTGCGTGATCATTCGCGCGCCCGTCGCCGCAAACGGATGACCGTAGGCGATGGAGCCGCCGAGAACGTTAAACTTGCTCTGATCCACCTCGCCGGTCGCATGCGTGCGGCCAAGCACATCGCGGGCAAAACGTTCGCTTGCCAGCAACTGGAGATTTGCCAGGGTTTGGGCTGCAAAGGCTTCGTGCATATCAATCAGGGTTAAATCAGAGAGCGACAGCCCGGCGCGTTCCAGCGCCAGGGGCGTTGACCAGGCGGGGCCTAGCAGCATGTCCTGCCAGACATCGATGGCCGTGAACGCGTAGCTGCGTAAATATCCCAACGGGGTGAGTCCCAGCTCTTTGGCGCGGGACTCGGTCATCAGGATCACCGCCGCAGCACCGTCAGTTAGCGGCGTACTGTTGGCGGCCGTGACGGTGCCGTGCTTGCGATCAAACGCCGGGCGTAATTTTGCGTAATCCGCCAGCGTCGAGGCTCCACGGATGTTGTTATCTTCCACGAGCGGCTCGCGGTAAGGTGGCGTATAGGCCGCCATGACCTCATCAGCCAGCTTGCCTTCTGCCCAGGCTTTTGCGGCGAGCTGGTGCGAGCGGTGCGCCAGCGCATCCTGTTGCTCACGCGTGATGCCGTAGGTTTTCGCCATCTGTTCAGCGGTGTCGCCCATGCGCAGCCCGGTGGAATACTCCGCTACGGCGGGGGGAACCGGCATGAGATCGCGTAACCGTAAACGCGAGAAAAGTTTGAGTTTCTGTCCGGCAGTGCGCGCCTTGTTGGCATCTACCAGGATCCGCGCCAGCTTTTTACTCACGCCAATCGGCAGGACTGAAGATGAATCCGCGCCGCCGGCAATCCCGGCTCGAATGGTGCCCGCCATCAGGCTTTCCGCGACGTTGGCGACCGCCTGGAAGCTGGTCGCACAGGCGCGGCTGACGCTGTAGGCATCGGTGTGCACGTTCATGCCGGTTCCAAGAACGATTTCGCGCGCGATATTGGGCGCTTCCGGCATCTGAACGACCTGGCCGAAAACCAACTGTTCAATCACCTCGGGGGGGATTTCGCTGCGAGCCAGCATTTCACCCACTACCATTTTCCCCAGATCGACTGCCGGTACTCCGTGAAATGCGGTTGCCTGGCGCGCAAACGGCGTGCGTAACCCGCTGACAATGGCGATGCGGTCACCGTGTCGGGTGATAAGCGGTAATGCCTGACTCATAACACTCCCCTGTAAAATTTTTATGCTGACGCGCAAAGTGGTCTGACCTGATAACAGTCTTAACCATTTTTTTACATTGAGCCAATCGGGGAAACGAAAAAGTGCGAGCTAAAACACAGAGAAAGAAAAGAAAATGCCTCTGTTGAGCAGAGGCATTGTTGCGGTTTTTGCCCTCTCAGGTAAAAGAAGGCCGCAGACTGGTGGAATTAACGCAGACCCAGCTGGAAAATCAGGGTTTCGGCTTCGCAGGCGAAAACAAAATCGATGTCCAGCTGCACGCCGCCATCCACTTCAGTAAAGGTGGACGTAATTTCGCACGGATCGGATTCCACCTCGCGCGCACGCTGGCTCAGCGCGGCCAGGGTTTCTTCCGCTTCGGCACGGTTGCTGAACACACGGCTGTAAGACGCGGTGCAATCGGTGTTGTCCATAATGGTTCCAACATCCATACAGCAGCAAACCGGGGTTTCATCAGCACTGCATTTACTCATAGCTCAATTTCCTCTGTATTCGCGTAAGACGCGAGATAAACACGTTGAGGATATTTTACGCCCCGGCGCAGCCTCTCTCCAGCCGTTAATGAGGCAAAATGAGATAAGTGACCGATATCACACTAAAAAATGATCTAAAACAAAAATCCCCTTTTCGGACGACGCCCTATGGTCACATTTTTGCCAACCAGATCTCGTTTCTAGAAACATGTTTGAAAATATTAATAAACATACTTGCAACATTCCAGCTGGTCAGACCTATACTCTCGCCACTGGTCTGATTTGTCTGCGGTACCTCAGACCCTACACTTCGCGCTCCTGTTACGGTATGTAACAAATATTGAATAAAAATAACTCAATGAGGTTATGGTCATGAGCCAGAAAACCCTGTTTAAAAAGACTGCGTTAGCAGTTGCAGTGGCAATCGTCTCAACGTCCGCCTGGTCAGCGGGCTTCCAGTTAAACGAATTTTCTTCCTCTGGCCTTGGCCGTGCGTATTCCGGGGAAGGTGCAATTGCCGATGACGCAGGCAATGCCAGCCGCAACCCGGCGCTGATCATGATGTTTGATCGCCCAATGTTCTCCGCAGGCGCTATTTTTGTCGATCCAGGTGTGGATATCACCGGGACCTCGCCTACGGGCGCCAGTCTGAACTCTGATAACATCGCGCCAACCGCGTGGGTACCTAACCTGCACTTCGTCGCGCCTATCAACGATCAGTTCGGCTGGGGTGCATCCGTTACCTCAAACTACGGTTTAGCAACCGAGTTTAATAATAACTACGCGGCCGGTGCTTACGGTGGTAAAACCGACCTCGAAACGCTCAACCTGAACCTGAGCGGTGCATACCGTCTGAACAACCACTGGAGCTTCGGCGTTGGCTTTGATGCGGTATACGCCAGAGCGAAAATCGAACGTTACGCGGGTGACCTCGGTCAGATCGTGGCAGGCTCAGGCGTTCTGCCGCCCATCCCTGGCCTTGCGCAGCAGGTTGCGGGACTGCCTGCAGATACCCAGATTGCGCACCTGAAGGGTGATGAGTGGGGCTTTGGCTGGAACGCTGGTATCCTGTACGAAATCGACAAGGATAACCGTTACGGCTTTACCTACCGCTCTGAAGTGAAAATTGACTTTGATGGCGACTACAAGAGCAGCCTGCCTTCCGCTTATAACCAGATCCTCGGCAGCTTCGGTCTGCCTATGGGCACCGATGGCCGCACCACGGGCGGTTCTCTGAGCCTGCATTTACCTGAAATGTGGGAACTGTCGGGTTATAACAAAGTGGCACCGCAGTGGGCCGTTCACTATAGCCTGACCTACACCAGCTGGAGCCAGTTCCAGGAACTTAAGGCCACCAACAGCAACGGCGATACCCTCTTCTATAAAGATGAAAGCTTCCGTGACGCGTACCGTATCGCGCTGGGGACGACCTACTATATGGATGACAACTGGACATTCCGTACCGGTATTGCCTTCGATGACAGCCCGGTACCAGCGGATAAGCGCTCTATCTCCATCCCGGATCAGGACCGCTTCTGGCTGAGCGCCGGTGCGACCTATGCCTTTAACAAAGATGCCTCTATCGATGCGGGCGTCTCTTATATGCACGGTCAGAAAGTGTCGTTCCAGGAAGGCCCGTATGAGTTCTCTTCTGAAGGTAAAGCCTGGCTGTACGGTATGAACTTCAACTACGCGTTCTAATCGCGCGCAGATCAAAAAAAGGTGAGCATTGCTCACCTTTTTTATTTATTCCGAGTCGATATCTTTTAGCTCGTTCTCGATGGCTTTCGCGTTTGGATTGTCTTCCGGCTTCAGCTTGCCGCCATTGGCAATAAAGTCGTGATTCTGGAAGTAGGCCTCACGCACCATGATGTACGGGTCTGAGGACTGACGGAGCAATCCGTCTGAATCCAGCAGCTGCGCACGCGTTTCGACGCCTTCAATCGTCCATTTACCAATCGACAGCGGCCAGGTCAGCCACGACAGCACCGGATAAAGCGTATCCACCATATCGCCGCCATCATCACGCACGGTGAAGCTGCCATAGAATGGCAGATGGACATACGGGCCGTACCCTACGCCATAGTGACCCAGCGTGCTACCGAAGCGGTGCGGCTGTTCACGCTGCAGCTTCTGGTTAGCCATGCCTGCCACATCAATGAAGCCGCCCATCCCCAGCAGGGTGTTCAGGAAGAAACGGGTGAAATGCACCATCCCCTGATACGGATCCCCTTGCAGGAAGTAGTTCGCCATCACCGCGGGTTCTTCCAGGTTGCTGGTGAAGTTACTGAGCCCGTTACGCGCAGGTTGGGGAACATAATCGCGCCATGCTACCGCTACAGGGCGAACCACGTACGGGTCCAGCACGTTGTAGTTGAAGTTATACATTGAGCGGTTAAATCCTTCGAAAGGATCGGAGCGTCCCGTTTGCTCGCCAGAGCTGGCGCAGCCCACAAGCATCGTTGCGCCCAGCGCAAGCGCCGACAGCCGAAGTTTCATAAATTTCTCCCTGTTCAATATGGCTATCGTTGATTGCCATCCGTAACGGAGCAGGTGGCGCTCCGCATGAAAACGTGCAAATGATTGTAACAGCACGTTTCCCGATGTCTACGAGCACACGTACGGGCAGGCGTTAGCGTGACTCTGATCTCAGCATAGCCTGTCTTTCACAATTCGTTTCGCTGGCAATTTTATCCTGTCTTTACAGGAGGAGTATCACCTTTGTTGTCATTTCCGGCAATTTAAGAGCATCCCCACGGGGTTTTTGTTAAATGCCGCTACGCTTAAAAGAAAAGGTTTTCCTCAAGGAGCGGTTATGAAAGACATTGGTGAAGAAAAAATAGGCGAAAGTCATGAGGAGCATGAGATTGAAAGTGAGGAAAAAGATCGCGGTGAGGAGATAGAGATTGACGAGGATCGCCTTCCCTCGCGCGCGATGGCGATCCACGAGCATATTCGTCAGGACGGCGAAAAAGAGATGGAGCGCGACGCCATGGCGCTGCTCTGGTCAGCCATCGCAGCCGGTCTGTCGATGGGGGCTTCTCTGCTGGCTAAAGGGATTTTCCACGTTCAGCTCGAGGGCGTGCCCGGCGGATTTTTAGTCGAAAACCTCGGTTATACCTTCGGTTTTGTCATCGTGATTATGGCGCGTCAGCAGCTGTTTACCGAGAACACCGTCACCGCCGTTTTACCGGTGATGCAAAACCCTACCCTGAGTAATTTCGGCTTACTGATGCGCCTGTGGAGCGTGGTGTTGCTGGGTAATATCATCGGCACCGGCATCGCCGCCTGGGCATTCGAATATATGCCTATTTTCGATGAACCCACGCGCGACGCCTTCGTCAAAATCGGCATGGACGTTATGAAAAACACGCCGTTAGAGATGTTCTCGAATGCCATCATTTCCGGGTGGATCGTGGCGACCATGGTCTGGATGTTCCCATCGGCAGGCAGCGCTAAAATTGTGGTAATCATTCTGATGACATGGCTTATCGCGCTGGCGGACACCACGCATATCGTGGTCGGTACTGTGGAAATCCTTTATCTGGTGTTCAATGGCACCCTGCACTGGACCGAGTTCTTCTGGCCGTTTGCGCTCCCTACCCTTGCCGGAAACATCTGTGGCGGCACCTTTATCTTTGCCCTGCTGAGCCATGCGCAGATCCGTAACGACATGTCCAACAAACGCAAGGCTGAGCGCAAGGCGCAGGAAAATAAGGACAAATCGGCAAAAAAACCGGCCTGAGTGGCGACTCTTTAAGCAGTCAGGCGGCAATGCGCTTAACGCAAAGTGTAAATAACGTTATACTCGTGCCGCCTCGTCCCCTTAGTTAAATGGATATAACGAGCCCCTCCTAAGGGCTAGTTGCAGGTTCGATTCCTGCAGGGGACACTTCACCCATTTTCATCCCATCCCAATAAAAACCACACATCCCGTACCACGCAAGGTTTTGAACCATAATTCATTTCCTTCCATTTCCGCGAATAGCACCCATAAACACAACCTAAAGTGTCCCTATAAAGTACCCTCTCGCCGTTAGAACTTCCGGAAGGATACATGCCCCTAAGCGTCCCATAGGCGAGATTGAGCCGCTGGAACTGTTCGGGTTGCGACGCAAGATAGCGGATCGCAGCGCCAACGAACTCGCCACTAAAGTACGCCGCCGCTGCGGAGAGGTTTACGCATACGCTAACGTCAATGGTCGAGCCAAATATAACCCTGCACGTGACCTCGCCACTGCTATGCAACGTTTCCAGCGCGGACACTATGCCTCTCGTGATGGGTCGGAGCTGCCTGCATTCCTGACAGCGCTGGAGACGACCTCCGGAAATATCATGGTTAACTTCGCCGTCCGTCTGCTGATGTTCACAAGGCTTCGCCCCGGCGAACTGCGTAAAGGCAAATGCCGGAAGATAGATTTCGATAACGCCTTATGGGAGATTCCCGCCGAACGCATGAAAGCACGTCGCCCTCACCTTGTGCCCCTATCAAGCCAGGCTATCGATTTGCTTCGTTCCGTTCACGATTTAGCAAGGCGCAAAACTAAGGCTGAAGCTGAAGCTGAGGCTGGCTCTTACTATGATTCACGGGTTGCAGCTCACCTGAGCAAATTCGACGATCCCGAAGAAGCATGGCGCCATTCGATGGATGATGATTTTTAATGCCGCTTGCGCGGGGTTTTAAATCTCACGCGAATCATCCAGTAAAGAGCATGAATGCCCCCTCTGCGGTAAGCGTAAATTCCCGGTTAGTATTACCGGCGCTAATGCTGGGAGGTATATCTGCACCTGCGGCGTCAAAGGCTGCGGATTTCTCAACCTCATCGCCCGTAAAGAGCTGGGCACATCATCTGATGAGCGCGTTTCCGGCTGGTGTGGGGAGACAAACAGCATGTAGTAATACAGCACAGTAACCTGCTGGAGGGGAGACGCTGGATGCGGTGCGCCGCCAGCTAAAGCAAAGAGGATAAGTTAGGATTGGATCGCCAGGGTGCGCAAAATAGCTGACAGTTGCTCTACTGTTTTTTCACCGGTTGCGGCCTGAACGGTTAATTCTTCCAGTTCTGTTCCTTCGTCTAAGACCAGCACACCGTTGCGGCGCAAAAACGCCATTGTGACAAAGAACGATGTACGCTTGTTCCCGTCGTTAAAAATCTGTCCACGAGCAATGGCAACCCAATACGTTGCAGCCAGTTCGAAAATGTTATTTACGCCTTCGTAATGGGCGCGGTTCTGGACACGGTAGATAATGGCGTCGGCTCTCCCGGCATCAGGCATACCGTCTACGCCGGGAAGATAACGCAATATACGGTCATGAAATGCAATAACCTCCTGGGCGCTAATCCATTTCATCGGTCAGTTAGCGCCTTGATGGTTCTGCCATGCCGTTGCATGATGAAATCAAACTCATCATCCAGCTTCGCTGCCTGATATGCTTCAAACTCAGCCTTGCTGATCACGACAGCCGCCGAACCATCCCGCCGTGTAATCTCTACCGGCTCTCCGCTGGTAGCACTTTCTAAAACCGCTGAGATATTGGCTCTGGCCTGCGTTGATGTATAGGTAATCATATTGCCCCCTGATATGTACATCTCAAATGTACATGTGGAATGTGTGGAAATCAACCAGCTCAACTTTCTCAAAAACGCACGGTTTTGAGACAATGAAATCCCCCTCGAAAGGGTGACTCAAAAAATAGCCTGATGAGTTTTAAGACAACTTGATATTTACGCGCCACATTTCGGCATCGCACAACAAAGTTTGTGGTTTGGGATTGATGATGAGGTCGATGATTTCATACTGTCACTTGCTGCAGGTTTTTATTACGTAAAATTCCCTCATGTTAGCCCTCGCAAAGCTCTAACAAGTTAATATCTTTTTAGGCTGGCTAGTTCTGGGCGTCATGTATTCCTGCAGGGGACACTTCCGATTCGCCTCCGATCATCACCGCCTGGTACACAGGAATGCGTCGCGTTGTGCCGGTGAGCGTATCGAAAACGTCCCTTTCTGATGTGACTATCCTCATCCCTGCTTTCCTTAGTCTCTGAATGTCAGCGGCAATCCGCTGAATGCCGAACCAGAAAAGCCCGTCCAGTGCGGTGACTTCAAGCCCGCTCTCCAGCGCTAGCTTAAGCCGTTCACGCGGCAGTTTGACCTGCTGAGCAATATGCCGGTAGGCCGCTTCCGTGCTGCCCGTTGCGTCGATTCGTCGGATGCGGGTGGTCAGGTGATACTGAAATTCATCGGGTAGGGTGGCGAGATCGCTTTTGATGCTCCAGACGCAGCCGAATCGTTTGCCGTTGAAGGTGACGTTCTTCTGATTCACCTGCAGTTCATTTCGCACGGTGGCAATCAGCTGCGGCGTGCGGATAAGCAGCAGGCGAAAAGGAAGCTCAAAGCTGGTGACATAATCGACATTCAGGAGGGCAAAACGTAATCGCTCTTCCGCGCCCAGCCTGTTCGCCTGACACTCGTTAAGGACATCTGACCATTGCTGTTTCAGGCGAGGCGGTTCATTCGCTTCTGAAAAGCTATATTTTTCGATTTGATAGTCGATGCGCACGCTCACCTTTCGCCCCTGCTGGTCAAATTTTTTGCGGATAATCCTGACTTTATCAGCACCCGTTAGCGATCGGAAGATGCGTCAGATAGTTAAAAATCAGATTCTGTAATAGAAAATAACGCGCTAAAATGGTTTCCGTTTGTGATTAAAAGCCAGCGAAATCACTCGGCTCACGAAGCGCCGCTTTTTTAATCAAAAACGTTTCATAGCACATAGCGTATAACGGTGCTACATTATGCCGCCCACCCAACGTCAGCACTGGCCAGGCAACGCCGTAAAGTTCGGTAAAGCCTGCAACCCTGCCCAAGTTCTACGGTCTAATTGGCACGTGGTATCGCGAATTGGCGCTACTTTCACAGGCTTTACATAGGTTCCACTATTTTGTCTCAATCCAATTTCAAACGCGCGTTTTTGCACCCGCGTTACTGGTTTACATGGTTTGGCCTTGGCGTTCTTTGGCTGCTGGTTCAGCTCCCTTACCCCGTCATTCGTTTCCTGGGCTCAAAGCTCGGAAGCGCATCGCGCCATTTTCTTAAACGCCGTGAATCTATTGCCCGTAAAAACCTCGAGCTTTGCTTTCCGCAATACAATGCGCAAGAGCATGAAAAGCTGATTGCTGAAAACTTCAAATCCATCGGCATGGCATTGCTTGAAACCGGCATGGCCTGGTTCTGGCCTGATGAACGCGTCCGTAAATGGTTTGACGTTGAGGGTCTTGAAAACCTGAAACGCGCGCAGTTGCAAAACCGTGGCGTTATGGTCGTTGGCGTACATTTTATGTCGCTTGAGCTGGGTGGCCGCGTCATGGGTCTTTGTCAGCCGATGATGGCAACCTATCGTCCGCACAACAGCGCCCTGATGGAATGGGTGCAGACGCGGGGGCGTATGCGTTCCAATAAGGCGATGATCAGCCGCAACAACCTGCGTGGCATGGTCAGCGCGCTGAAAAAAGGCGAAGCCGTCTGGTTCGCGCCCGATCAGGATTACGGGCGTAAAGGCAGTAGCTTTGCACCTTTCTTCGCGGTTAAAGACGTCGCGACGACCAACGGCACCTTTGTGATTTCACGCCTCTCCAGCGCCGCCATGTTGACGGTAACGATGGTGAGAAAAGCGGATAAGTCAGGCTATCGCCTGCATATCTCTCCTGAAATGGCGAACTACCCTGAAAACGAGTGCGAAGCCGCTGCGTTCATCAACAAAATCATCGAGACAGAGATCATGCGTGCGCCTGAGCAATACCTGTGGATGCACCGTCGTTTCAAAACGCGCCCGCTCGGTGAAAGCTCACTCTATATCTGAGTCCGGTTAACAGGTTAGTTTTGTAGAGAAATTAACCTGTTAATTCCCTGTAATGACGATGCGTTATCGGTTTAGTGGGCGTCGCTCAATACGAATTTATTTCTCACCGAAATCATACTGTCGCCGTTCCACGACACTTGTAAGTCACGGAAAATATTTAAAAAAATCTCACTTGTCACCCCCCATATTTAGGCGTACATTAGCGCCGTCTGTTGATGGGAATGTACAGAATTCTGAGCGGAAGTCGGCGGCGTAGCGGGATAATTCTTATTTCCGTTTAAGTGCGATTTCCACTCTCTATACTCAAGTGGACTCTGTTTGTTAATGCGTACCAAAAGATACGCGGAGCGATGAAACGTGAAATATTTCTTTATGGGCATTTCGGTGATTGTATTGGTTTGGGCCGGAACCTTTGCCCTGATGATCTAGTCGAGCACATGCATAAAAAAGGCGCCCAGGGCGCCTTTTTTACTTTTCAGCCTGGTTACTCGGCTGTGTTTCTCGACACGAGTAGCCCGTCCGCCCGGAACATACTCTTGATGCCCCTCACCGCCTGGCGAATACGGTCGCTGTTTTCAATCAGGGCAAAGCGCACATGGGTATCGCCATAATCACCGAAGCCAATCCCCGGTGAGACGCAGACCTTCGCATCCTGCAGAAGCTTCTTAGCAAACTCCAGCGAGCCCATCGCCGCGTAAGGTTCAGGGATTTTAGCCCAGACGTACATTGAGGCTTTAGGCATCTCGACCATCCAGCCCGCCTCGTGCAACCCTTTGACCAGCACGTCGCGACGGCGCTTATACTGCGCAGCAATATCCTGGACACACTGCTGGTCGCCTTCCAGCGCCGCAATCGCGGCTACCTGCAACGGTGTGAACGTGCCATAGTCGTGATAGCTCTTAATCCGCGCCAGCGCACTCACCAGCGTTTTATTGCCCACCATAAAGCCAATGCGCCAGCCGGCCATGTTGTAGCTTTTCGACAGCGTAAAGAACTCCACCGCGACATCACGCGCGCCTGGTACCTGCATAATGGAAGGCGCTTTCCAGCCGTCATAGACGATATCGGCATAGGCTAAGTCGTGAACCACCAGCACATCGTAACGTTTTGCCAGGGCGACCACTTTCTCGAAGAACTCCAGCTCAACGCACTGCGCCGTCGGGTTAGACGGGAAGCCCAGGATCATCATCTTCGGTTTCGGGTAGCTTTCCCGAATGGCGCGTTCCAGCTCGTTAAAGAAATCCACCCCTTCCACCAGCGGCACAGAGCGCACCTGCGCGCCAGCAATAACGGCACCATAGATATGAATGGGGTAGCTGGGATTCGGCACCAGGACGGTGTCGCCGTGATCCAGCGTGGCCAGCATCAAATGCGCCAGCCCCTCTTTTGAACCAATGGTGACAATCGCTTCGCTCTCAGGGTCGATCTCGACGCTGTAGCGTTCCTGATACCAGCGCGAGATCGCGCGGCGCAGTCGGGGAATACCACGCGAAGTCGAGTAGCCATGCGTGTCGGGACGCTGGGCGACCGTACAGAGTTTCTCGACGATGTGCGCAGGCGTTGGGCCATCAGGGTTACCCATGCTGAAATCGATAATGTCTTCGCCGCGCCGACGCGCAGCCATTTTCAGTTCAGCAGTGATATTAAAGACATAAGGGGGAAGACGATCGATACGCGTAAAACGGCGTTCAGGACTGGAGTCAGCCATATATTCCTCAGATTAACGTGAGCGCCCGGACCGTCCGAGCGACGCTGCCACCGATGTGGCGAGCTTAGAAAATAACCTGAATAAAAAGCGGCTGTCGAGAGGGAAAATAAAAAATACGTTCTGGTTTAAAACCGGAAGTAGGGATTTGCGAAAAGCGGAAGCCAGACAGCGGAAAACATTGCGTGATATCTTTCGGTTAACACCATGATATCAATAAATTTACGTTATACCTGTCGCCACCTCAGAGCGCAGGATTTTTCAGCCACCTGACAACAATCCCCTTTGTAAATTATGGTTTTTCCTCATTTGATAAACCGGACGGATAGCTGGTCATTGAGTCGCAGGTTTTTTATCATAGCGTTTTCCCCTTTCCGTGGTTAACCCGTGCACGAAATATTCAACATGCTCCTGGCGGTTTTTGACCGCGCGGCATTAATGCTGATCTGCCTGTTCTTTCTCATTCGCATTCGCCTGTTTCGCGAGCTTTTGCACAAGTCTGCACACTCGCCTAAGGAGCTGCTGGGCGTTACGGCTATTTTCTCGATGTTCGCCCTGTTCAGCACCTGGTCCGGCGTCCCGGTAGAGGGATCATTGGTCAACGTGCGAATCATCGCCGTGATGTCGGGCGGGATCCTGTTCGGCCCATGGGTAGGCGTGATTACCGGCATCATTGCAGGCACGCACCGCTACCTGATTGATATCGGTGGCGTGACGGCCGTTCCCTGCTTTATTACCAGCATTATTGCCGGGATATTGTCAGGCCTGATTAACCGACGCGTGCCGAAAAAACAGCACTGGCGCGTTGGGATCATCGCGGGCATGGTGTGCGAAACCCTGACGATGATCCTGGTTGTCGCCTGGGCACCGACCGTGGCGCTGGGTCTCGATATTGTGTCAAAAATCGGTATTCCGATGATCCTCGGTAGCGTCTGCATCGGCTTTATCGTGCTGCTGGTACAAAGTGTCGAAGGGGAAAAAGAGGCGCTCGCGGCCCGTCAGGCCAAGCTTGCGCTGGATATTGCCAACAAAACGCTGCCGCTGTTCCGCCATGTAAACGCCGAATCGTTACGCCAGGTATGCGATATCATTCGGCGTGATATACACGCCGATGCCGTCGCCATCACCAACATCGACCGCGTGCTGGCCTACGTTGGCGTGGGTGAAGATAACTATCGTGACAATGACGACACCATTAGCCCGACCACGAGAAAAGCGATCAACTACGGGAAAATCATTATTAAAAACAATGATGAGGCCCATAGGACGCCCGAAATTCACTCCATGCTGGTGATCCCGCTTTGGGAAAAAGGGGTGGTCACCGGTACGCTGAAAATTTATTACTGCCACGCCCACCAGATAACCTCCTACCTCCAGGAGATGGCTATCGGGCTGTCGCAGATTATCTCCACGCAGCTCGAAGTTTCCCGCGCGGAGCAGCTTCGTGAGATGGCAAATAAGGCAGAGCTTCGCGCGCTGCAAAGTAAAATAAATCCCCATTTCCTGTTTAACGCCCTGAATGCCATCTCCTCTTCCATTCGGCTTAATCCGGACACCGCGCGTCAGCTGATCTTCAATCTGTCGCGCTATCTTCGCTACAACATAGAACTGAAAGACGACGAGCAGATCGACATCAAAAAAGAGCTGTATCAGATTAAAGACTATATCGCGATCGAGCAGGCGCGCTTTGGTGACAAACTCACGGTCATTTACGATATTGATGAAGAGGTGAACTGCGTGATCCCGAGCCTGCTTATCCAGCCGCTGGTCGAAAACGCGATCGTTCACGGTATTCAGCCCTGTAAAGGCAAAGGGGTAGTGACCATCAGCGTGACGGAAAGCGGCAATCGGGTACGCATTGCGGTGCGTGATACCGGCCACGGCATTGATGCGCAGGTGATTGAGCGCGTGGAGTCCAATGAAATGCCGGGGAACAAAATCGGGTTACTGAACGTGCATCACCGCGTCAAGCTGCTGTATGGCGATGGCTTGCATATCCGCCGCCTGGAGCCAGGCACTGAAATCGCCTTTTACGTCCCGAATGAACGCTCGGCCGTTCATGCGCCCTCTTCACTGCTGCCATAGGCCGGAGTAATACATGAAAGTCATCATCGTGGAAGATGAAATTCTGGCTCAGCAGGAGCTGAGCTGGCTGATTAAAACCCACAGCCAGATGGAGATCGTGGGAACGTTTGACGATGGCCTGGACGTGCTGAAATTCCTGCAGCACAACCGCGTCGACGCCCTGTTTCTTGATATCAACATTCCCTCCCTGGACGGCGTACTGCTGGCGCAAAACATCAATCAGTTCGCCCATAAGCCGTTTATCGTGTTTGTCACCGCGTGGAAAGAGCATGCGGTTGAAGCCTTTGAACTTGAGGCTTTTGACTACATCCTTAAGCCGTATCAGGAATCACGGATTGTGAGCATGCTGCAAAAGCTGGAATCGGCCTGGCAACAGCAGCAGGCCGCGCCGGTCAGCGCCAGCCCTGCCGCGCGCGAAAATGACACCATTAACCTGGTCAAGGATGAGCGGATCATCGTAACCCCTATCAATGATATTTATTACGCCGAAGCGCATGAGAAAATGACGTTTGTTTATACGCGGCGCGAATCGTACGTGATGGCGATGAATATCACCGAGTTTTGCAGCAAACTGCCTGCGGCGCACTTCTTTCGCTGTCACCGGTCGTTTTGCGTGAATTTAAGTAAAATCCGCGAGATCGAACCCTGGTTCAACAACACCTATATTTTGCGCCTGAAGGATCTGGATTTTCAGGTGCCGGTAAGCCGCAGCAGGGTAAAAGAGTTTCGCCAGTTAATGCATCTGTAACGAAAAAGCCCTCTCCGGGTGAAGAGGGCTTAACATGTCAGAGGATCTGACCGAGAACCTGACGCAAATGCGCGCCAGAGCCAAGCAGGCCCGGGTTATCGTGCACAATCAGGTAAACCGGAATGTCCTGAATGTAGCTTCTGAAACGCCCTTTATCTTCAAACCCGCCACGGAAACCGGACGCTTTAAAGAAGTCGAGGAAGCGCGGGACGATCCCGCCCGCGATATAAACGCCGCCGAAGGTGTTGAGATTCAGCGCCAGGTTTCCGCCGAACCGTCCCATGATCACGCAGAACAGCGACAGCGCGCGACGACAGTCGGTGCAACTGTCTGCTAACGCGCGTTCAGTGACATCTTTCGGTTTAAGGTTTTCCGGCAGACGACCGTCGGATTTCACAATCGCACGGTACAAATTCACGAGGCCCGGCCCGGAGAGCACGCGCTCTGCCGAGACGTGCCCAATTTCCGCCCGCAGCTCTTCAAGGATGATTCCCTCTTCCTCACTGTTAGGCGCGAAATCCACGTGACCGCCTTCGCCCGGCAGGCTGACCCAACGTTTATCCACATGCACCAGGTGAGCCACCCCCAGCCCGGTGCCCGCCCCGTAAACGGCGATTGGCTTGCCTTCAACGGGCGCGGTGCCGCCAAACTGTATCAGGTGGTCTGGCTTCAGCATCGGGATCGCCATGGACACGGCGGTGAAGTCATTGATGATTTCCAGATGTGCAAAACCGAGGTTTTTTTGCATTTCGGCAATAGAGAATGCCCACGTGTGGTTGGTCATCGCCACCCAGTCACCGGTAATCGGGCAGGCAATGGCAATGCAGCCATCTTCAACCTGAACGTTATGCTCGTCCAGGTAGACGCGCACAACGGCTTCCAGGCTTGGATAATCCAGCCCTGAATAGGTTTTCGCCTGCGTTATTTCACCGGTATTGATATCGCACAATGCCAGCCGTGCGTTGGTGCCGCCCACATCACCCACTAAAGCATACTTTGTCATTCTTCTACTGCTCCGCTAAAGTCAGAATAAATCTTTGGGACACTGTAAATTCAAGGCGTCATAACAACAACGACCAGAAGATGAATGCCCCAGGATAATCGATCTTCGTCACAGAATAACTTTACCGTTTCAGCACCTTTTACACTATTGCCACAATGCTGAATACGCAAAGTCACGTTAGGCCGTTTTGTACAAGGAAATTATCATGCTCCACCCGCGAGCCAGAACCATGCTGTTATTGGCCATCCCGGCGCTGATTATTGGCATAGCGTCAAGCCTGGTGCTTATCGTCGTCATGAAAGTCGCCGCGGTACTGCAGACGATGCTGTGGACAGCGTTGCCGACCAGCCTGGGGATGAACATTGATTCCCCGGCGTGGATTATCGCCATGCTGACGCTTACCGGTATTGCCGTGGGGCTGGTGATCCGCTTTAGCCCAGGCCACGCCGGGCCGGATCCGGCGCTGGAACCGCTGATCGGGGCACCGGTTAACCCGTCGGCCCTGCCGGGGCTCATCATCGCGCTGATCCTGGGCCTGGCGGGAGGCGTGAGCCTCGGCCCGGAACACCCGATCATGGCGGTGAATATCGCTCTGGCGGTGTTTCTCGGGTCGCGTATTTTTCCGCGCGTTGATGCCCTGGACTGGACGATCCTGGCCTCCGCAGGCACCATCGGCGCGCTGTTTGGCACCCCCGTTGCCGCCGCGCTGATCTTCTCTCAGACGCTCAGCAGCAATAACGATGTTCCGCTGTGGGATAAGCTGTTTGCACCGCTGATGGCCGCCGCAGCGGGCGCTCTCACCACCAGCCTGTTTTTCCATCCCCATTTTTCCCTTTCGCTGCCTCACTATGGCCAAATGCAGCTTGCCGATATCTTCAGCGGCGCAATCGTGGTTGCTATCGCCATTGCGCTGGGCATGGTCGCGGTGTGGTGTCTGCCGCGCCTGCATCGTCTGATGCACAAACTTAAGCATCCGGTTTTGATTCTGGGCGTCGGCGGTCTCATTCTGGGGGTTTTGGGGGCAATCGGCGGGCCGGTAACCCTGTTTAAAGGGCTGGACGAGATGCAGCAGCTGGCGTTTAGCCAGGTATTTAGCGTTTCGGATTATCTGCTTTTCGCGCTGATTAAGCTGGCAGCGCTGGTGGTGGCGGCAGCATGCGGTTTTCGCGGAGGCCGTATTTTCCCGGCGGTGTTTGTCGGGGTGGCGCTGGGGCTGATGTTGCATGAGCACGTTGATGCCGTACCGGCAGCCATTACCGTCTCCTGCTCTATTCTGGGGCTGGTGCTGGTGGTCACACGTGATGCCTGGCTAAGCCTGTTTATGGCCGCCATGGTCGTGCCGGACACCACCTTACTCCCGCTGCTCTGCATCGTGATGTTGCCCGCCTGGCTCCTGCTGGCGGGCAAACCGATGTTGATGGCCTGGCGTAACGATAAGTGATCAGGCGCTGTTTCGCGCCTCCAGCGCTTTGGTAAGGGCGGCCAGCAGCGGCGGGATATCGGCTTTGGGGAGCATCACCTCAATCAGGGCCAGGCGCTCGTGGTGCGCCACTTTGTCCAGCACGTCCGCCAGCTGTTCCGCCTCACTGACGCGCCAGCACTCCGCCTGGGGATCCAGGCTGAGCGCCTGCGGGATCTGCGTCCAGTTCCACAGCGCGATATCGTTATAGCGCTGCTCTGGCCCGTGGATCGCCCTCTCCACCGTGTATCCTTCGTTATTGAGCACCAGCACGATGGGATGCTGTTTATCACGCAGCATTGACCCCAGCTCCTGAATAGTCAGCTGCGCTGCGCCATCCCCGGTCAGCACTATCACCCGGCGGTCCGGGCACGCCGTTTGCGCTCCGAAGGCCGCCGCCAGCGTATAACCAATAGACCCCCAGAGCGGCTGGACGATAAAGTTCACGTCCGCCGGCAACTGGAGATCGATGGCCCCGAAGGCCGACGTACCCTGGTCGGCAAGTATAATATCGCCAGGGCGGATAAAGGTTTGCAGCGTGCTCCAGAAGTTCTCCTGGGTGAGCGAGCCTGTCTGCACGGAATGGGCATCACGGTGCGCGTCACCGGAGATCCGGGCGTGATGCACATGCTGTTTGCACAATTGCGTCAGGGTTTCAATCGCCTGCTGCATGGTAATGCCGGTATACCAGACGTCGCCCACGCGTGAAGCATGTGGCTGCACTTCTATCGTCTGCGCCGGCGTGAGCTGATGGGTAAACCCGGCGGTCAGGGTGTCGGTAAACCGGGTCCCGATGCACAACACCGTATCCGCCCCCTCAATCGCCTCTTTCACCGCTGCAGCACTCGCCGAACCGCTGTAGGTACCGTAAAAACCGGCCTGGTGCTCATCGAAAATGCCTTTGCCCATCAGCATAGTGGCGTGCGCCATCGGCACCTCGTTTACCCATTTTTGCAGCGCCTGTTTTAGCCCGTGGCGAAGCACTAAAAAATCGGCCAGCAGCGCGGTGCGCCTGGTGGCGGCCAGGCGCTGTTGCGCGGCGTCGCGAAACGCCTGCAGGCACGCATCATCTCCCTCGGTAGCGCGCAGCGTGAGAGCGTTTACAGGTGGCGTCGCGGCTTTTTTGGCCACATCGGCGGGCAACATCAGATAGCCCGGACGGCGCTCACGAAGCATCGTCGTGAGGACGCGGTCAATTTCATAGCAGGCATTTTGTTCGGTCAGGATCGCCTGCGCCACAGTGATCGGTTCGCTCATGTGATAGAAATGGCGAAACTCCCCGTCGCCCAGCGTGTGGTGCAATAACTCACCGCGCTGCTGTGACGCCATGCCCGGCGCCCCTACGATATGCAATACCGGTACATGTTCGGCAAAGCTGCCCGCGATGCCGTTCATGGCGCTTAATTCCCCCACGCCAAATGTCGTCAGCAGTGCGGCAAAGCCTTTGCAGCGGGCATAGCCGTCGGCGGCGTAAGAGGCATTCAGCTCGTTGGCACAGCCCACCCAGCAGATGTCCGGGCTGTCTATTACGTGATCGAGAAACTGCAGGTTGTAGTCGCCCGGCACGCCAAACAGATGATCGGCACCGCAATCTGTAAGACGGTCCAGCAGGTAATCGGCGACGCAGTATGGGGTTGTCATAACAGGTGTCCTTCTGACGTTGACCTCCCTCTGAGTATTAGAGAAGCGCGATGACTGTCCAGAAACGCCAATAAGTAGGCCATGGAAAGATTGCTTTACAAAAAATACGGCGTTCTTTCCCTTTTCGTTGAGTTAGTGTAAACGTATACACACATTTTTCTTTTCAACGCCTGAGGTGATGAAATGGGTTATCAGCCGGACAAAAATCGTTATCAGACAATGCAGTATCGCCGTTGTGGACGCAGTGGTCTCAAGCTGCCCGCTATCTCCCTTGGCCTCTGGCACAACTTCGGTGACGCCACGCTACTCGAAACCAGCCGTCAACTTTTACAGCGCGCCTTCGATCTGGGCATTACGCATTTTGACCTTGCCAATAACTACGGCCCACCACCAGGCTCTGCAGAACGCAACTTCGGGCGCATTTTGCAGGAGGATTTCCTGCCGTGGCGCGATGAACTGATCATCTCTACAAAAGCGGGCTACACCATGTGGGACGGCCCTTACGGCGACTGGGGTTCACGCAAATACCTGATTTCGAGCCTGGACCAAAGCCTGAAGCGTATGGGGCTGGAGTATGTCGACATCTTTTATCACCACCGTCCGGATCCTGAAACGCCGTTAACAGAGACGATGAAAGCGCTCGACCATCTCGTGCGTCAGGGTAAAGCGCTGTACGTCGGATTATCCAACTACCCTGCCGAACTGGCGCGTCAGGCGATAACGATCCTGGAGGATCTCGGCACACCCTGTCTCATCCACCAGCCGAAATACTCCATGTTCGAGCGCGCGCCTGAGGCGGGTTTGCTGGACGTACTGAACGAGAACGGCGTGGGATGTATTCCTTTCTCCCCGCTGGCGGGCGGCCAACTGACCAATCGCTATTTGAACGGCATTCCTGAAGACTCGCGAGCCGCCAGCGGCAGCAAGTTCCTCAACCCCGATCAGTTGACCGAGGAAAAGCTGGTTAAAGTTCGCAAGCTGAATGCATTGGCCGAAAGCCGGAACCAGAAGCTGTCGCAGATGGCACTGGCCTGGATCCTGCGCCACGATGCCGTGACGTCTGTGCTGATTGGTGCCAGTAAAACGGCGCAAATTGATGACGCAGCAGGCATGCTCGAGAATCGGCATTTCTCGACAGAGGAACTGGCGAAAATTGACGCGATCCTTAGCGGGTCAGAATAAACCCGTTTTTAGCATTTCGTGCTCTCGTTGACGAATTCGGAGTTGAGGCGATGATACGAGTCTTTACCAACTCGTAATATTGCGTTAACAGGCCACACAAGGCCCCGATCGTGAAGGAGAAAAGTATGTTCAGGTCACTGATTCTGGCTGCCGTTTTACTGGCTGCTGCACCGCTGGTTGCTAACGCGGGCGAAATCACCCTGTTGCCATCCGTAAAATTACAAATTGGCGATCGTGATAATTACGGTAACTACTGGGACGGCGGTGGCTGGCGCGACCGCGATTACTGGCACCACCATTATGAATGGCGTAAAAACCGCTGGTGGAGACACGACAATGGCTATCACCGCGGCTGGGACAAGCGCAAAGCATATGAACGCGGCTACCGTGAAGGCTGGCGCGATCGCGACGACCATGGCGGTGGCAGAGGTCACGGCAGAGGCCATGGTCACGGCCATCATCATTAATGAACAAAGGAGCCTCGCGGCTCCTTTTTCTTTTTGCTTTTTTTTATAACCCCAATGCCGTTCCTGCCAGCAGCCACAGGTTGAGCGCCACCACCACCACCACGATGACCCACCCCGCTCTTTTCACCAGCGTGGTGTTCACTAACTCCCCCATCAGCGATTTGTCACTGGTAAATATCAGCAACGGCACCAGCGCCAGCGCGATACCAAAGCTCAGTAAGACCTGACTCATCACCAGAATACGGGTGGGATCCAGCCCCATCAGAATGACGATGAAGGACGGCAGCATTGTGACCGCGCGACGCACCCAGAGCGGAATATGAAAGCGCACAAAGCCCTGCATTACCACCTGCCCGGCCAGCGTACCCACCACGGTTGAGGAGAGGCCGGCAGCCACCAGGCTAAGCCCGAAGATGGTCGCCGCGGCGTGGCTAAGCAACGGTTCGAGGGTCAGATAGGCCTGATCAAGATCGGCAACGCCCGTATGGCCATTAAAATGGAAAGCGGCAGCTGCGGTTGCCATCATCGCCAGGTTCACAAATCCGGCAATGGTCATGGCGATCGCCACGTCCCATTTGGTGGCGGAGTAGCGGTCTTTACGCGTTCCGCCGTGCAAATCCTGGGTTAATGAAGAGTGGAGATAGATAACGTGCGGCATAATGGTTGCGCCCAGCACCCCTGCCGCCAGGAATACGGCTTCGGTATTAGGCAGGCTGGGGATCGCCATCCCTTTACCGAGCTGCACCAGATTCGGTTGGGAAAATACCAGCTCAACAATATAGGCTGCGGCCACAAACAGCAGCAGACCACCAATCACCTTCTCGAGCGGTTTTTGCCCGCGGCGCTGCAGCATCAAAATCAGGAACGTCGCAATCCCGGTCAGCACGGCGCCCTGCAGTAGCGACACGCCTAAAATAAGCTTGAAGCCGATAGCCGCCCCGATAAATTCGGCGAGATCGGTCGCCATGGCGATAATTTCCGCCTGGATCCAGTACAGCCACACCGCCGGACGCGGATAGTGGTCGCGGATCTGCTCCGCCAGGTTTTTACCTGTGGCGATACCCAGCTTTGCCGAAAGCATCTGGATCAGCATCGCCATGAAGTTGGCCCAGACTACCACCCACAGCAGCTTATAGCCGAAGCTGGCCCCGGCCTGAATGTTGGTCGCAAAATTACCCGGATCGATATAGCCAATAGCAGCAATGAACGCAGGTCCCATTAACGCGAACCGTAACTTGCGCGCTGCTCTGCCACTGCTACCCTCTACGCGACTGTTTGTCATGTCTGCCTCTGGAAATATAGCCTTTGCTATGTTTTATGCTATCAAAATGAGAATGATTATCAAGACCATTTAGATGGTTAAAAATGATTTCATTGATAGCTAAGAACAATAGGTGGGCAGGTGGTGCGACATCACAGATTGTGAAAATGCGCAGTCATTTGTGAAGCGTAGCACACAAACTTAACTTTTCACTCATTTACCTAACATAACAAAAATGTATTGTTGATCACTATTTTTGAGACTCGTCACAGGATGTAACTATAGTGTGGCCTTGATCTCGTTTTCTTTGCGCTTGTTACATAGAATGTGCACGGAAATTAAACCTGCCTCATATTTGGAGCAAATATGGACCGCGTCCTTCATTTTGTCCTGGCACTCGTTGTCGTTACTGCGCTTGCGTTGCTGGTCAGCCATGACCGCAAAAAAATCCGCATCCGCTTTGTTGTTCAGCTTCTGGTTATTGAAGTTTTACTCGCGTGGTTCTTCCTGAACTCCAACGTGGGACTCGGCTTCGTCAAAGGCTTTTCCGAAATGTTCGAAAAACTGCTCGGTTTTGCCAACGAAGGGACCAATTTCGTCTTCGGTAATATGAACGATCAAGGCCTGGCGTTCTTCTTCCTGAAAGTGCTGTGCCCTATCGTCTTTATCTCTGCGCTGATTGGTATTTTGCAGCATATCCGCGTGTTGCCTGTTGTTATCCGCGCTATCGGTACCGTGCTGTCAAAAGTGAATGGTATGGGCAAACTGGAATCTTTCAACGCCGTAAGCTCCCTGATCCTCGGTCAGTCTGAGAACTTTATCGCGTATAAAGACATCCTCGGCAAAATGTCCCGCAATCGTATGTACACCATGGCTGCAACGGCGATGTCTACCGTTTCCATGTCGATTGTTGGCGCATACATGACCATGCTGGAGCCAAAATACGTTGTTGCGGCACTGGTTCTGAACATGTTCAGCACCTTTATCGTTCTGTCTCTGATCAACCCGTACCGTGTTGAAGAGGGCGAAGAGAACCTGCAGATGGCAAATCTGCATGAAGGTCAGAGCTTCTTCGAAATGCTGGGTGAATACATTCTGGCGGGCTTTAAGGTTGCGATTATCGTTGCGGCAATGCTGATCGGCTTTATCGCCCTGATTTCAGCCCTGAACGCCCTGTTCGCGGCGGTGCTCGGTATCTCCTTCCAGGGCATTCTGGGCTATATCTTCTACCCTGTTGCCTGGGTAATGGGTGTTCCGGCTCACGAAGCGCTGCAGGTCGGCAGTATCATGGCCACCAAACTGGTGTCTAACGAATTCGTTGCAATGATGGATCTGCAGAAAATTGCCAGCACGCTCTCTCCGCGCGCAGAAGGCATCCTCTCTGTGTTCCTGGTTTCCTTCGCCAACTTCTCATCCATCGGTATTATCGCCGGTGCGATTAAAGGTCTGAACGAAGAACAGGGCAACGTAGTTTCTCGCTTTGGTCTGAAGCTGGTGTACGGTTCGACGCTGGTCAGCGTGCTCTCCGCCTCTATCGCGGCGCTGGTCCTGTAACCCATACCGTGAAATAAAAACCGGGAGCCTTGTGGCTCCCGGTTTTTTTATACCTGCAATTCGCTTAGCGGCGCGGGTTTGCCGATGAGATACCCCTGCAGATAATCCACCCCGAAGCGCAGCAGCATCTCCCGCTGCTCCGGTGTCTCTACATATTCAGCCACCACGCAGAGCGATTTCGTCTTCGCCAGATTGCAAATTGACTGGACGATCATCGCGTCCATGCTGTCACTACAGATATCTTTGACGAAGCAGCCATCAATCTTAATGATGTCAGCCTGCAGGCGTTTGAGGCGCTCGTAGTTGGCGTATCCCGTGCCAAAATCATCGATTGCTATGCGAAAGCCATACTCCCGAAGCGTCTGGATATTTTTAATGCTCGCGCCGGAATTAGAGAAGGCCTGCTCTTCGGTTATTTCGATGACCACTGCATTTGGGCTGACAAAATAGCGCTCAAAGAGCTGAATAATCTCGCTCGCCGCCTCTTTCTGCATCAGCGTCAGCGGCATCAGGTTGACGGAGAAACGCGTTTCGGCGTGTGGTTCCGGGTGGTTCTTAAGCCATTCCAGAAGGCTTTCAACCACGCTCATATCAAACCGATGGCTCAGGTTAAACTGGGCAACAAGCGGGATAAAGCGGTCAGGAGTGATGATTTCGCCCTCGCTCTCTATACGGGTCAAAATCTCGTAATACCCCTTCCCCTGCGCGTTCTGGATGGGCTGCGCGTACAGACGAAGGCCCCCCTCTTCGAGCGCCCGCTTAATACGGCCCAGCATCAACACCCGATCCGTTGTCTGGCCCGAGACGGTCTCCAGGCTGTTGGTCAGCCCCAGAACGCGGTGGGTTGCGCAGGATTGTTCTGCAAGCCAGCTCAGCTGGCCCAGCATAGGGTGCAAATGCTCACCGCCTTCCACTTCGCCCCACGCTGCACCGAACTCGATTTCCAGCGCCGTTTTGTTCCAGATAATCTTCCGGCTGTTCAGGTGATCCACCATGTACTGGAGCCGCTCGGACGGTTCCGGCCCAAGCAACACTACAACCAGCTCGCTACCGGGTAGCTGAAAGAGCTTTTCCTCTTGTTGCAAATAAGGCTGAAGGGTGGCGGTGACCGATCGTTTGCAATGCACCCGCATCAGTATGCCGTAATGGCGGCTGAGGAACTCCAGGTTGTCCATCCGCAGACAACAGACTTTGGCGTCGGGGTGGTCCTGCAGATAGTCTTCCAGCGCGCGGATGTTGGGTAACCCGGTCAACGGATCGGTGAGCGCCCTTTCCTGCCAGCCCTGCTTCATCCATTCGCTGCGGCGGTAGATCTTCGACATATAGAGCAGGCAGATAGCAAATGAGATCAGCACCGACAAGATAAAGGAGAGCGAGTAGCCCGTTTCTACGCCATTCAAAAAGTTGTAGTTGTAGGTCAGCAACATCAGGGCTGATACAGCCCAGAGCAAGGAGATCAGCGCATAGCTCAGACGGCTTATCCCCAGCGTGAAGAGGATAAAGACGATCGGCATCAGGTAGCCGGCAATAATCGGCGACTCAAAGGGCGCACATAAAATTGCGATAAAGAGAACTAACAGCGTTAACCAGACGATGATAAATAACGGCTTTTTATTGAAAAGAAACGGCTTTACGCTTCGACGCCAGAACACCCTGGCGTAGCCGGGATTCATTATCATTCTTAATGGGTAATAGAACATCATGGTAAATATCAGCGCTGCACAAATCAGGCTTTGAATATCAATGATGTTATAAATGGCGGAGCCTTCTCCGAAGAAAGTGGAGACCGCCACGGGGAAATCAAATAAATAGCCCGCCAGATACATCAGGAGTTTAATCCCGACAGGCACCATAAAGCCGAGCCAAAAAATACGCATCCCAATATATTTATTTGGCACGCTGTGCCGCCAGCGCGGCCCAATCACCAGCCGAAGCAGGCCGCATGCCGCAAACACGGGAAAAGTCTGACAACACACTAAGATAACGTGCTGAAGCGCGGTTAGCTGAAGATTATAAATATTTGTTACAATAATACTTATCAGAACCGGAATAACCGCCCGTCGGCCAAATAATAAAACGGCGGCCAGCATTACGCTCAACGGCAACCATGCCAAATAAACCTCGTAACCGTTAACAACCGCCCGAGGAGAAACATAGCGGGAAAAAGGGACCGTAAACAGACACAATGCCAGGGCAAGCATTATTATCTTTACATTATTGTCAGTTTTTCTTTTCATTAATTTCGACTGTTTATTTACATTTCATCTTATTGACCATCTGGATAATAGGTTTATTAATTGTACGAATCAAGTTGAACGCCATAAAGCGCCAACTTTATTGATATAGATTGAGCTGATGTATAGAAATTCGCGTAGTTGGCAACAAAAAGATCGTAAAGCTGTTACAGACGCATAAAAAAACCCCCGTCTTTCGACGAGGGTTCAAATTTTGGTGGAGCTAAGCGGGATCGAACCGCTGACCTCTTGCATGCCATGCAAGCGCTCTCCCAGCTGAGCTATAGCCCCACATGTTACTTTACCTACCGCACTCTGTTGGGTTCAGAGTTTGGTGGAGCTAAGCGGGATCGAACCGCTGACCTCCTGCATGCCATGCAGGCGCTCTCCCAGCTGAGCTATAGCCCCGTCGTAAAGCTGTCATGTTGACGGGCGGCATAATATGAATTCCGCCGCTGAGTGTCAACGGCAAAATAAGCCTTTAACTTTCAACCGCCGAAAAATCAGTCAAATGAACCACTTTGCGAGCCTGCTCGCAGCCAGTAGTTAAGCCTGTCACGTTTTCACGTAAAACGGTGCTATAAGATGAACCACTAAGTAACCACACGAATACTCAGGAAATTGCATGATCAAGGAACGAATGACGCCAGAAGAATTGGCCTTGCTCACTGGCTATAGCCGACAGACCATCAATAAATGGGTTCGTAAAGAGGGTTGGATTACATCGCCAAAACCAGGAGTTCAGGGCGGTAAGGCGCGTCTGGTACATGTGAATGAGAGAGTGCGGGAATTTATCCGCAGCGCACGTAAGGCTCCAGACACCGCTGAAATGCCGGCAAGCGGCGGCCAGGACGGCGCGCTTCGCACTTTACTTCTGACGCTGGCGAATGAAATGACGCCGGATGAGCAAAAGCAGATGACATCTCTGTTACTGCGGGAAGGGATTACCGGATTGTTGCAACGTTTAGGGATTCGCGACCAGAACTGATATGAAAAGAATACGCAGTAAAATGACCACGGAAGAGCTGGCTGATAGCCTGGGGGTCGCAAGACAAACCGTGAACCGCTGGATACGCCAGAAAGGCTGGAAAACGGAAGGCATCAACGGTGTGAAAGGTGGCAGAGCGCGGCTTATACATATTGATGGACGCGTTAAGGGGCATATCATGAGCCTTCCCGCCGTGCGTAACCGTCAGACGATGTACCAGCTGGCAGAAGCGCCCACGTTATACGGTCAACCGCCCACGTCGGGCCTGCTCCCGCAAATAATCGATTCGCTGGAAAATATGACGCAGGACGAGCAGGAACGTTTGCACGTTTTGCTGGCTCGCGAAGGCATTCATGGTTTTCTTGCGCGACTGGGCATCGCTGAATAACAGGCATAAAAAACGGCAGTGTAAACTGCCGTTTTTTTTTAGCCAAAGCTTAATTACTGCTGGCTTTCACGCTCTGCAATAAAGCCCAGCGCTTTGTTAATACGCGCGACGCTGCGTGATTTACCGATAGCGTGGACGGTGACATCCAGCGCAGGAGACTGGCCCGCACCGGTTACCGCAACGCGCAGTGGCATACCGACTTTACCCATGCCGACTTCCAGCTCATCGGCGGTTGCCTGAATCGCGTGATGGACATTCTCAGCCGTCCAGTCGGTGATGGCAGCCAGTTTGTCACGTACCACTTCCAGCGGCTGACGAGCGACCGGGCGCAGGTGTTTCTTCGCCGCGTCGGCATCGAACTCGTCAAACTCTTCATAGAAATAGCGGCAGCTTTCCGCGATCTCTTTGAGGGTTTTGCAGCGCTCGCCCAGCAGCTTGACCAGATCCGCCAGCTCAGGGCCGGTACGGGTATCGATGTTCGCCTGCTCAATATGCCACTGCAGGTATGTTGCCACATATTCTGGCGGCATGGTGTTGATGTAATGATGGTTCAGCCACAGCAGTTTGTCCGTGTTGAACGCGCTGGCAGACTTGCTCACGGCGTTAAGCGAGAACAGCTCGATCATCTCTTCACGGCTGAAGATCTCCTGGTCACCACTTGCCCAGCCCAGACGCACCAGATAGTTCAGCAGCGCTTCTGGCAGATAGCCATCATCGCGGTACTGCATAACGCTCACCGCGCCATGGCGTTTGGAGAGCTTTTTACCGTCATCACCGTTAATCATGGAGACGTGCGCATACACAGGCACAGGGGCATTCAGCGCTTTGAGGATGTTGATCTGACGTGGAGTGTTGTTGATATGGTCTTCACCACGAATAACATGGGTGATTTCCATATCCCAGTCGTCAACCACAACGCAGAAGTTATAGGTCGGGGAGCCATCCGTACGGCGGATGATCAGGTCGTCCAGCTCCTGGTTGCTGAATTCAATCGGCCCGCGGATCTGGTCATCAAAGATAACAGAGCCGTCCTGCGGGTTAGCAAAACGCACCACGCACGGCTCGTCGGCAGCGTGTTCGCTATGGTCGTGACGGCAGCGACCGTCATAACGTGGTTTTTCGCCATTGGCCATCTGCTCTTCGCGCAGCGCATCCAGACGTTCTTTGGAGCAGTAGCATTTATAGGCCGTGCCCGCCACGAGCATCTCGTCGATGACCGCGTTATAACGGTCAAAGCGTTTGGTCTGGAAATACGGGCCTTCATCCCACTCCAGATTCAGCCAGTTCATCCCATCCATAATGGCTTCGATTGCTTCCGGCGTGGAGCGTTCGAGATCGGTGTCTTCAATACGCAGTACGAACTCGCCCTTGTTATGGCGTGCAAAAAGCCAGGAATAGAGCGCGGTACGTGCGCCACCGACGTGCAGATAGCCTGTCGGGCTTGGCGCGAAGCGGGTTTTGATTTTCATGAATTGGCCTTACGTTATAAAGGTGCCGGCATCCGGCGAATCCCGGGGGAAAAAACAATGGGCAATATTCTATCACTGTAGGGCGATTCCTCAATGTCGATCCCTGCATCAGGCTCGAGTTTACTGTTTTTGTTTAGAATTCAAGCTCCACAGCCCATTTTACGATCGCTTTGTTTAAATTTACGACGAACGAATAAAAACTTTAGAAAAGGCGTTGACTCATTTTCAACTCTCCCTATAATGCGACTCCACACAGCGGGGGTGATTAGCTCAGTTGGTAGAGCATCTCCTTTACACGGAGGGGGT
>Ga0209795_10000120_pt1 | contig 75383 bp, 75 predicted proteins | sample AgamicOrMarz_FD_187166 | JGI IMG/M metagenome (GOLD analysis project Ga0209795, IMG submission 187166) | Agave microbial communities from Guanajuato, Mexico - Or.Ma.rz (SPAdes) (version 2) | ecosystem: Host-associated > Plants > Phyllosphere > Phylloplane/Leaf | place: Guanajuato, Mexico...
TACCTGCTGGGCGGGGTGGTGATCGTCGAGACGATCTTCAACTATCCCGGCATCGCCAGCCTGATGGTCGATGCCGTGACCAACCGTGACATGGCGCTGGTCCAGGCCTGCACCATGCTGTTTTGCACGGCGTACCTGACGTTGGTGCTGATTGCCGACCTGTGCGCGATCCTTTCCAATCCGAGGCTGAGAAATCAATGAACAATCTCATTGGAAAACCCCAGACGGCAGCCGTCGCACTGGCATTGGGCAAAGACCCTCACGGTTCGTCCTGGCTCGGACTGATCGGCGCCGCGATGTGCGTGGTCTGGCTACTGGTGGCGATCTTCGGCCCGTGGCTGGCACCGCATCCGGTGGGCGAGGTGGTCTCTGACAATGTCTTCGACAGCCTCAGCGCCGCTTACCCGCTGGGCACCGATTACCTGGGGCGCGACATGCTTAGCCGCATTCTCGTGGGTGCGCGCTTTACGGTGGGCCTGGCGTTGGTGGCGGCGGTGCTATCCAGTGGCCTTGGGACCGCTTGCGCACTGTTGTCGGTGGTGTCGCCCAAGTGGCTGGATGAGCTGATCAGCCGTTTGATGGACGCTTTCATTTCGATTCCGAGCAAGATGCTGGCGTTGATCATGGTCTCGGCATTCGGTTCGTCGGTGACCTTGCTGGTGTGCACGGCGGTGTTGAGCTACACCCCGGGCGCGTTCCGTATCGCCCGCAGCATGGCGGTGAACATCGAGGCCCTGGAATACGTGCAGGTGGCGCGCACCCGTGGCGAGCGTCGGTTGTACATCGCCTGTGTGGAAATCCTGCCCAACATGCTCAACCCGGTGCTGGCTGACCTGGGCCTGCGTTTTGGTTTCATCGTACTTTTGCTCAGCGGCATGAGCTTCCTCGGCCTCGGTGTACAACCACCGGATGCCGACCTGGGTTCGCTGGTGCGTGAAAACATCGGCGGCCTCACTCAGGGTGCGCCGGCCATCGTGCTTCCGGCGCTGGCCATCGGCACGCTGACCATTGGCGTCAACCTGTTTATCGACCGCCTGTCTTCGCGGCGCAACCGGCGCACGGGAGGCCATTGATATGAGCGAATTGATCCGAGTCGAGAACCTGCGGGTGACCGCCTGCGGCGAGCGCGGCGAAGTGGATATCGTCAAGGGCGTCAGCTTCTCCTTGGAAAAAGGCGAAGTGTTGGCGCTGATCGGCGAGTCCGGGTCCGGCAAGACCACCATTGCCCTGGCGCTGCTCGGTTATGCCCGACGCGGTTGTCGCCTGGCTGGCGGGGTGGTGCAGATCGGCGAGCATGACATGCTCGCCTTGGGCGAAAGCCAGCTGCAAGGCTTGCGCGGCAATCGGGTGTCGTACATTGCTCAAAGCGCCGCCGCAGCCTTCAACCCGGCCAAAAGGCTGATTGACCAGGTGGTGGAGGGCGCCTTGATCCATGGCCTGGGCAGCCGCGCCACCCTCGAAGCAAAGGCCATGGAGCTGTTCCGCGACCTGGCCTTGCCGAACCCCGAGCGCATCGGCCAACGCTATCCCCATCAAGTCTCCGGCGGGCAACTGCAAAGGGTGATGGCGGCCATGGCGCTGATCAGCGATCCGCTGCTGGTGGTGCTCGATGAGCCGACCACCGCCCTGGACGTGACCACTCAGATCGATGTGCTGCGCGCCTTCAAGCGCGTGGTACGCGAGCGTGGCGCGACGGCGGTGTACGTGTCCCACGACCTGGCGGTGGTGGCGCAGATGGCCGACCAGATCGTGGTGCTCAACGGCGGGCAGATCTTCGAACACAGCGCCACCGCGCCATTGCTTAAAGGCCCGGCCCACGCTTACACCCGCAGCCTGTTGGCGGCGGCGCGCCCGGACACGACCATTCGCCCGCCCTGTGGCGTGGCCGAAGACACGCCGCTGCTGACGATCAAGGGACTGACTGCCGGCTACGGCAACAAGAACCCGCAGGGCATGCCGGCGATCCGGGTACTGGAAGACATCGACTTGACCGTGCGCAGGGGCCAGGCCATCGGCGTGATCGGTGAGTCCGGTTCCGGCAAGTCGACCCTGGCCCGGGTGGTGGCGGGGCTCCTGACCCCGGCCCTCGGTGGGCTGACGTTTGACGGTCAGCCCTTGGGCGGCAGCCTGTCGGAGCGCACCGACGAGCAGTTCCGGCGGATCCAGATGGTGTTCCAGAACGCTGACACCGCGCTTAACCCGATGCACAGCATCAGCACCATCCTTAGCCGGCCGTTGAAAATGTATTTCAGCCTCAAGGGCGCCGCGCTGCGCGAACGTATCGATGAATTGCTGGATCTGGTGCGCCTGCCCCGGGATATCGCCGAGCGCCGCCCCAGCGAACTCTCCGGCGGGCAAAAACAGCGGGTCAACTTGGCCCGGGCGCTGGCGGCCAAGCCAGACCTGATTTTGTGCGATGAAGTGACCTCGGCCCTCGACACCGTGGTCGGCGCGGCGATCCTCGAACTGCTGCGCGACCTGCGCCAGCAATTGGGGGTTTCGTACCTGTTCATCAGCCACGACATCTCCACGGTGCGCGCGCTGTGCGATGACATCGTGGTGATGTACAGCGGCCACAAGGTCCAGGCCGGCAGCCGGCAATCCTTCGCCCAGGCACCGTTCCATCCGTACACCGACCTGTTGATCCATTCGGTGCCGGAGATGCGCCAGGGTTGGCTGGAAACCTGTGGCGCCACCACCTGCGGCACGCTGCCGGCCTTGGGCCCAAGGACCGCTGCGGCGGACCTGTGTACGTTCCTCGACCGTTGCCCGGTGCGGGTCGACGGGATGTGCAACCACAGCGCGCCGCCACGGCGGATCATCGACGGCGGTAGCGAAGTGCTCTGTCATCACGACAGCGCCGAGTTGCTCAAGAGCCAGCAGGATTCAAACAGCATGATCGTGGGAGCCTACGCATGAACGCTCGTTTCGTGAGGCTGGCCGAACAGGGCCGGCCCATCGTCAAGTTGACCGTCGATGGCGTGTCCGTCGAGGCGTTGCAAGGCGACACTCTGATGGTGGCGCTGCTGACCCAAGGCCCGGCGTTGCGCCAGTCGGAGTTCGATCCCGGCAGCCGTGCCGGATTCTGCCTGATGGGCGCCTGCCAGGATTGCTGGGTCTGGACCCGCAGCGGCGAGCGCCTGCGGGCCTGTTCCAACGAAGTGCGTGAAGGGCTGGACATCATCACAAAGCAACCGGAGGCAATATGGCCACTGCGCGGTTGAACACCCATCGTGTCGTGATTGTCGGCGCCGGGCCGGCCGGCGTGCGTTGCGCCGAGACCCTGGTCGCGGCGGGCTTCAAGCCGATCCTGATCGACGAGAACCGGCGCGATGGCGGGCAGATCTATCGCCGTCAGCCCGAAGGCTTTACCCGCAGCTACGCGACGCTGTACGGCACCGAAGCGGCCAAGGCCCAAAGCCTGCACGAGAGCTTCGATCGCCTGCGGCCACAGGTCGACTATCGCCCGGATACGCTGGTCTGGAACCTGACGCCGGGCCAACTGTGCTGCGTCAGCCAGGGCCGGCACACTACGGTGGATTACGACGCGCTGATCCTTTGCACCGGCGCCACCGACCGGCTGATGCCGATCGAAGGTTGGCAACTGGGCGGGACCTACAGCCTCGGCGGGGCGCAGATCGCCTTGAAGTCTCAAGCGGTGTCCATCGGCCGGCGCGTGGTGTTCATGGGCAGCGGGCCGTTGCTCTATCTCGTCGCCAACCAGTATGTGAAAGCCGGCGCTACGGTCGCCGCGGTGCTCGACACTTCGCCCCTGGGCAACCGTCTCAAGGCCTTGCCCAAGCTTATGGCGCGTCCGGGACTGCTGTTCACCGGCATGAAGCTTTTGGCACAGCTGTATCGGGCGAAGATCCCGGTGCACCTGGGCATCTCACCGCTCAAGGTACTCGGCGAGGCTACCAGCGGCGTCAGTGGCGTACAGGTGCGCACGGCCAACGGTGAGACGTTGACCGTGGACTGCGACGCGCTGGCACTCGGTTACCACTTGCGACCGGAAACCCAACTGGCCGACCTCGCAGGCTGTCGTCTGCGTTTTGACGAGGCTTCAAGCCAGTGGTGGCTGGACACGGACGAGGAGGGACGGACCTCGGTCAGTGGTGTCTACGCTGCTGGCGACGGTTCGAAGATCCGCGGTGCCGATGCCGCCGAGCACGCCGGACGGCTGGTCGCCCTGGCGCTGCTGAGCGACCTGAAATTGCCGCTGGATGCGGCACAGGTCGAGGAACAGCGCCGGGCGCTTAAGGCCATGGATGCGTTTCGCCTCGGCCTGGCCCAGGCGTTTCCCTGGCCTGCGGCACAAGCCAAGGCCCTGCCGGACGAGGCCATCGTCTGCCGGTGCGAAATGATCAGTGCGGGCGAGTTGCGCCGCACCGTCAGTGAAAAAGGCGCCTGCGAGGTCAACCGCGCCAAGGCTTTCAGTCGGGTCGGCATGGGGCGTTGCCAGGGCCGCTATTGCTCCCAGGCCGGCGCCGAGGTCATTGCCGCGGCGGCCGGTGTCGATGTGCAGCAGGTCGGACGGCAGCGTGGACAAGCGCCAGTCAAGCCGCTTTCGATGCTCACCCAGGAGGTGACGCCATGATCAGGGAAAAAGCCGATGTGCTGATTATTGGTGGTGGGGTGATGGGCTCGGCGACCGCGTTTTTCCTGCGTCAGCGCGGGCAGTCGGTGATCCTGCTGGAGCGTGACCAGATCGGTCAGTACGCCAGCGGCGTGAACTTCGGCAACGTGCGCCGCCAGGGACGCTACCTCGGGCAACTGGAGCTGGCGAACCGCTCCTTTGCGCTGTGGAAACGCCTGCCGGAGCTGATCGATGACGACTTGGAGTTCATCGCCAGCGGGCACATGCGCGTGTGCTATCGCGAAGATGAAATCCCCGAGCTTGAGGCCTACGCAGCCGCACCCGAGGCGGCGCAGCTGGACTTGCAGATTTATCGCGGCAAAGAGCTGCACGAGCGTTTTCCGTTCCTCGGCAAGGACGTGAAGGGCGGCTCCTATGCGCCCCACGACGGCCACGCCAACCCGCGTCTCGCCGCCCCGGCATTTGCCCGGGCCGCGCGCCGTCTCGGTGCCCGCATCGAGGAGCGCACCGAAGTGGCCGAGGTGCAGAAGATCGGCGGCGAGTTCCGCATCAGCACCACCGATGGCCGCCAGTTCAGCGCCGCCCAGCTGCTGATCACCGCCGGTGCCTGGGGCGCGAAACTCTCGGCGCAGTTCGGTGAGCCGGTGCCGCTGGAGGCCAACGGCCCGCAAATGGCAGTGACCGAGCCGGTGCCTTACGCCTTGCCGACGGTGATCGGGGTCTACACCAAAATTCCTGAGGAGGTGATCTATTTCCGCCAGATCCCCCGGGGCAACATCATCATCGGTGGCGGCTATCGTTGCAAACCGGACATGCTCAACCGCCGGGCCTATGTCGAGCCGCGCAGTACCCTCAACCAACTGGAGCAGATGCGGCGCCTGCTGCCGGGCGTCGGCAACCTGAACATCATCCGCGTGTGGAGCGGCATCGAAGGCTATCTGTCGGACTCGCTGCCGGTCATGGGCCGCAGCGGCAATGTCGAAGGCTTGTACTATGCGTTCGGTTTCAGCGGCCATGGCTTTCAGCTCGGCCCTGGGGTCGGTGACGTGATGGCCGAACTCATCAGCACCGGCAGCACCAGCACCTCGATCGAACCGTTTTCCGTCAGCCGGTTCGCCCCTTCCGCCGAGCAACGGAGCAAGGCCTCATGAAACCCCGGGTACTGGCCATTTTCGAGCGCCTGCTGGCGTTCGAAACGGTCTCTTCAGAATCCAATTTGGCCCTGATCGAGTACGTGCGCGAGCTGCTGCTGGGCAAGGGCATCGAGTCGCTGATCGTCAAGGATGAAAGTGGCAAGAAAGCCAACCTGTTCGCCAGCACCGGGCCACGGGAATTGCCCGGCGTTCTGCTGTCCGGGCACACCGATGTGGTGCCGGCGGCGGGGCAGGCCTGGACGGTCCCGGCGTTCCAAGCGACGCTACGCGATGGGCGGGTCTACGGGCGCGGCAGCTGTGATATGAAAGGCTTCATCGCCCTGGCTATCGACGCCATGCTCGAAGCTGCCGACCATTCATTGAACCGACCGCTGCAACTGGCGCTTTCCCACGATGAGGAAATCGGCTGCGTGGGGGTACGCCGCTTGCTCGACGTGCTGCACCTGGCGCCGGTGCGGCCGTTCCTGTGCGTGATCGGCGAGCCGACCAACATGCAGTTCGTACTCGGGCACAAGGGCAAAGGCTCTTATCGCACCTACTGCCGCGGCCTGGAGGCCCATTCGTCGCTGGCGCCACGCTCGGTCAACGCGATCCACGTGGCCTGCGATTTCATCGCCGCGTTGCGCCAGAGCCAGCAGCAGTTGCAGGAGCAGGGCGCCCAGGACACGGACTACGACGTGCCCTACAGCACCGTGCATGTCGGGCAGATTTCCGGCGGCAAGGCGCTGAACATCGTGCCCAACCTGTGCACCCTGGATTTCGAAGTGCGCAACTTGCCGGCCGATGACCTGGATCTGTTCCTGGAACAGTTGCGCGAGCGTGCCGAAGCCATTGTGCGCGAGGCGAAACAGCTTTCCAGCGTGGCCGATATCGAGATCCAGACGTTGAATGTCTATCCGGGCCTGGACACCCATCCGAGTGTGGAAGCGGTGCGCTTTCTGAAAGACTTCGCCGCCCCGGACACAGGCACGGCCAAGGTATCTTTCGGCACTGAAGGCGGCTTGTTCAAGCAGCGCCTGGACGTACCGGTGGTGGTCTGCGGCCCCGGCTCCATCGAACAGGCGCACAAACCCGACGAGTTTATCGAGGTCAGCCAGATGGACGCTGGCGAGCGCTTTCTGGAAGGGTTGCTGGGGTCGTTGAAGCAATAAACCATTCCCAAGACAACACAGCCCCTGTGGGAGCGAGCCTGCTCGCGATTGCAATCTTACATTCAACATCATCGTCACCTGACCCACTGCATCGCGAGCAGGCTCGCTCCCACAAGGGATTTGTGGCGTACATGAATTTCTTATCCACCCAAAACCCCGGTGGGAGCGAGCCTGCTCGCGATTGCAATCTTACATTCAACATCATCGTCGCCTGACCCAGCGCATCGCGAGCAGGCTCGCTCCCACAAGGGATTTGTGGCGTACATGAATTTTTTATCCACCCAGAACCCCGGTGGGAGCGAGCCTGCTCGCGATTGCAATCTTACATTCAACATCATCGTCGCCTGACCCAGCGCATCGCGAGCAAGCTCGCTCCCACAAGGGATTTGTGGCGTACATGAATTTCTTATCCACCCAAAACCCCGGTGGGAGCGAGCCTGCTCGCGATTGCAATCTTACATTCAACATCATCGTCACCTGACCCAGCGCATCGCGAGCAGGCTCGCTCCCACAAGGGATTTGTGGCGTACATGAATTTCTTATCCACCCAAAACCCCGGTGGGAGCGAGCCTGCTCGCGATTGCAATCTTACATTCAACATCATCGTCACCTGACCCACTGCATCGCGAGCAGGCTCGCTCCCACAAGGGATTGGCGGTGTTGCTGATGACTCGGTAGAGCCTGCTGCTTCACGACAAATTACAGCATCCAACACTGCCCAAACCCCGCTTTCAGCATCCTGCCCCGTGGCATCTCCCTAGACTGGAATCACCCTCGGAACAGGTACACGACCATGCTCAAGAATCGCTTGAAAGACCCCAGCCTGCTGGCAGAACTCGCTTATATCGACGGGCAGTGGCTCGGCGCCGATGACGCTGCCACCCTGGATGTCATCGATCCGGCCAGCGGTGAGTTGCTCGCCCGGGTGCCGGCCTTGCAAGGCGTGGAAACCCGCCGCGCCATCGAGGCTGCCGAGCGTGCCTGGCCGGCGTGGCGGGCGCGTCCGGCGGCGGAGCGTGCGGCGCTGCTGGAGCGTTGGTATCAAGCCATGATGGACAACCTCGACGACCTGGCGTTGATCATGACCTGCGAGCAGGGCAAACCGCTGGCCGAAGCCCAGGGCGAGATCCGCTACGGCGCCGGTTTCGCCAAATGGTTTGCCGAGGAAGCGCGCCGGGTCTACGGCGAAACCATCCCGACCCCCAGCGGCGACCGTCGCCTGTTGACGCTCAAGCAGCCGGTAGGTGTGTGTGCGGCGATCACACCGTGGAATTTCCCCAATGCGATGATCACCCGCAAATGCGCCCCGGCCTTGGCGGCGGGTTGCCCAGTCGTCGTCAAACCGTCGGACCTGACACCCCTGTCGGCCCTGGCCTTGGCGGTGCTGGCCGAACGAGTCGGGATCCCGGTCGGGGTGTTCAATGTGGTGACCGGCATGCCCGCCGGCATCGGTGAGGAACTGACCGGCAACCCGACGGTGCGCAAGATTTCCTTCACCGGTTCCACTGCTGTCGGCCGTTTGCTGATGCGCCAGAGCGCCGAGCACATCAAGCGCTTGAGCCTGGAACTGGGCGGCAACGCGCCGTTCATTGTGTTTGACGACGCCGACCTGGAACAGGCGGTGACCGGGATCATGCTCAGCAAGTTTCGCAACGCCGGCCAGACCTGCGTCTGCGCCAACCGCATCCTCGTGCAGGACGGCATCTACGAACGCTTCGCCGAGCGTCTGGTGCAAGAGGTCGGCAAGCTCAAGGTGGGCAATGGCCTGGAGGCTGGTGTGAACATCGGCCCGCTGATCAACCTGGCGGCCGTCAGTAAAGTCGCCCGACACATCGACGACGCCTTGAGCCAGGGCGCACGCCTGCTCTGTGGTGGGGTTCCGGAGGGCGACAGTCAGTTCGTCGAACCGACGGTCCTGGGCGAGGCCCATGCCGGGATGTTGCTGGCCAATGAAGAAACCTTCGGCCCCGTTGCGCCGTTGATGCGTTTTACCACCGAGGAAGAGGCGCTGGCCCTGGCGAACGCCACGCCGTATGGCCTGGGGGCCTATTTCTTCACCCAGGACCTGCGTCGTTCATGGCGTTTCGGCGAGGCGCTGGAGTTCGGCATGGTCGGCCTCAACACTGGGATCATTTCCATGGAAGTCGCGCCGTTCGGTGGCATCAAGCAGTCGGGCCTGGGTCGCGAAGGCAGCAAGTACGGCCTGGATGAATACCTCGAAGTCAAAGCCTTTCACATCGGTGGGTTGTGATGCGGCTATCGTTTGAACAGACACCAGGGAGCCACGATCAATGAGCAAACCATTCAGAATCGCCGCCATCGCCGGCGATGGTATCGGCAAGGAAGTCCTGCCTGAGGGGCTGCGGGTATTGGAGCAGGCCGCGAAGAAGTGGCAATTGGACCTGAGCATCGAAGTGCTCGATTGGGCCCACTGCGACTACTACCTGGAACACGGGCAGATGATGCCCGCCGACTGGTTCGAACAACTCAAGGATTTCGACGCGATCTACTTCGGCGCCGTCGGCTGGCCGGACAAGGTGCCGGATCACATTTCGCTATGGGGCTCGCTGCTCAAGTTCCGCCGCGACTTCGACCAGTACGTGAACATCCGCCCGGTGCGACTGTTTCCTGGCGTGCCGTGTCCGCTGGCCGGGCGCGAGGCGGGGGACATCGACTTCGTGGTGATCCGCGAGAACACCGAGGGCGAATATTCCTCCGTCGGTGGCAAGATGTTCGAAGGCACCGAGCATGAGTTCGTGCTTCAGGAATCGGTGTTCACCCGACGCGGGGTGGACCGGATCCTCAAGTTTGCCTTCGACCTGGCCCAGGCCCGACCGCGCAAGCGCCTGACGGCAGCGACCAAGTCCAACGGCATTTCCATCAGCATGCCGTACTGGGACGAGCGCACGGCGCTGATGGCCGAGCAGTACCCGGACGTGAAATGGGACAAGCAACACATCGACATTCTCTGCGCCCGTTTCGTCTTGCAGCCGGATCGGTTCGATGTGGTGGTGGCGTCGAACTTGTTCGGCGACATCCTCTCCGACCTCGGCCCGGCCTGCGCCGGCACCATCGGCATCGCACCGTCGGCCAACCTCGATCCGCAACGCCGCTTCCCGTCGCTGTTCGAGCCGGTGCATGGTTCGGCACCGGATATTTATGGGCAGAACATTGCCAACCCGATCGCGATGATCTGGTCCGGGGCCTTGATGCTCGATTTCCTGGGTAATGGCGACGAGCGCTACCGGGCGGCTCATGACGGGATTCTCCAGGCCATCGAGCGGGTCATCGCCCAAGGCCCGATCACCCCCGACCTGGGCGGCCAGGGCTCGACCCAGGAGGTTGGCGCCGCGATTGCTGCGGCGCTTTGATCGTTAACCCGCCTGACGAACCTGCGACACCTTTGCCCGCTCACACTGCGGGCTTTTTTTGACCATAAATTCCACATCCACCGCAGCCCTTGTGGGAGCGAGCCTGCTCGCGATAGCGGTCTGTCAAACGCAGTGATGTTGGCTGTGCCGCCGTCATCGCGAGCAGGCTCGCTCCCACAGTGGATCTGTGGTGTTTCGGGATTCGGCGTTCACCACCAACTTCTGTGGGAGCGAGCTTGCTCGCGATAGCGGTCTGTCAGGCGCAGTGATGTTGAATGTGTCGCCGTCATCGCGAGCAGGCTCGCTCCCACAGTGAATCTGTGTTGTTTCGGGATTCGGCGTTCACCGCCAACTTCTATGGGAGCGAGCCTGCTCGCGATAGCGGTCTGTCAAACGCAGTGATGTCGGCTGTGCCGCCGTCATCGCGAGCAGGCTCGCTCCCACAGTGGATCTGTGTTGTTTCGGGATTCGGCGTCCACCGCCAACTTCTGTGGGAGCGAGCTTGCTCGCGATAGCGGTCTGTCAGGCGCAGTGATGTTGAATGTGCCGCCGTCATCGCGAGCAGGCTCGCTCCCACAGTGGATCTGTGGTGTTACGGGATTTAGCGTTCACCGCCAACTTCTGTGGGAGCGAGCTTGCTCGCGATAGCGGTCTGTCAGGCGCAGTGATGTTGGCTGTGCCGCCGTCATCGCGAGCAAGCTCGCTCCCACAGTGGATCTGTGTTGTTTCGGGATTCGGCGTCCACCGCCAACTTCTGTGGGAGCGAGCTTGCTCGCGATAGCGGTCTGTCAGGCGCAGTGATGTTGAATGTGCCGCCGTCATCGCGAGCAGGCTCGCTCCCACAGTGGATCTGTGTTGTTTCGGGATTCGGCGTTCACCACCAACTTCTGTGGGACCGAGCTTGCTCGCGATAGCGGTCTGTCAGGCGCAGTGATGTTGGCTGTGCCGCCGTCATCGCGAGCAGGCTCGCTCCCACAGTGGATCTGTGGTGTTTCGGGATTTAGCGTTCACCACCAACTTCTGTGGGAGCGAGCCTGCTCGCGATAGCGGTCTGTCAGGCGCAGTGATGTTGAATGTGTCGCCGTCATCGCGAGCAGGCTCGCTCCCACAGTGGATCTGTGGTGTTTCGGGATTTAGCGTTCACCGCCAACTTCTGTGGGAGCGAGCCTGCTCGCGATAGCGGTCTGTCAGGCGCAGTGATGTTGAATGTGTCGCCGTCATCGCGAGCAGGCTCGCTCTCACAGTGGATCTGTGGCCTGCTCCTGGCGGCAATCCGACGATAGCTATCTGACGACGTAGACCTTGCGCACGTACACGCTGCTCTTCCAGGCGCACGGTGCATCCTGGGGGACGAACACCGTATCGCCGGTGTTCACCGTCAGCTCGTTGCCGTCGGCCGTCTGCAAGGTGACGCTGCCTTCGAGCAGGTGCATCAGTTCATGCAGTTTGTGGGGCCGGGATTTGCGAGTGTAGGGCGTCGAATCCCAGATGCCGATCCGCAGGTCGGTCGCTTGCTCGACAAACAGATTGTGCGAGCGACACTGTGGCGGCGGGCTGAGCAGGATTGCCTCATCGGGCGCCGCCGAAGGCGAGAGCAGGGTATGGGCAGGCAACGCGGTGAGCCCCGGCTGAAGGGTTTCAACGACCTGGGTATCGGCGCAGAACGCCCAGAGCGAATCAGCCTGCGCCTCGATCTCTAGCGCCGTGCCCCGGCCAATCACTGCGCTTTCACCCGGCACAAGCCGCACTGTCTGGGCTTGGCTGCGCAGCGTCACCACGCCGGCATGGACCACGATCGTTTCACTGAACGGGTGCCGGTCGACGCGGAACTGACCGCTCGCCCTGACCACGCCGGCGGCCATCCCATCGGTGCCACGATAGGCGATCAGCCTGTCGAACGGATCGCCGGCCCCCAGCGAACCTGGAGTGAACTCGGTCGAGGCGAGACGACCATCGGCATGGGCCAACAGCACGGCAGTAGGTTCCAGCATGAAATCATTCTCCGCAGAAGCGTGGTTAGGAAGTGGGATTTCTCAGCCAATGGCTTGGGTCACCAGCGCAAACTGCTGCGCTGCAGCACTGGCTTGCGGCGGGGTGCCACGGGCCATTTGCGCGACGGTGTCGACTGGCTTGAGCCCGGCCTCTTCCAGCCAGGGTGCCAGCCCGTTGTTCGAAGGGATGTCGATGCGAACGAAAGCGTCCGGCACCTCGGCCAGTAACACCGCGATCAAATGCCGAGCCTGCCCAAGGTTCTGTGCGACCACCGGGCCGATACACCGTCCACGGCCGAACGGGCGCAGCAGGGCGAAGGCACACAGGCGACCCTCGCGCTCGATGCCCACCGCCTGTTCAACCACATCGAACAGGTCATGCAGAACTGCGTCGCGGTGCAGACCGCTGCCGGCATTGGCCAGTTGAATCAGCGCGGCATGATCGGCTTCGGTCAGAGCACGGCACTGTTCACCAGCTGCCAATGGCTCCGGCGTCGGCGGCAACGCTTGCCCTTGATGCTGCTGGATATGCCCGAAGTCGACGAACCCCTGGCTGGCATACAGCGGTGCGCCGGCCAGCGTCGCGTTGAGGATTGGCGTGCGCGACCCACAGGCCTCGATGGCCAGTTCCATCAATTTGCGGCCGATGCCCTGGCCTTGATAATCGCCATCGACGATCACCAGACCAATGGTGGCGTAGTCGCCCTGCGGGCAGGTGAACGCGGTGCCGATCAGCCGGCCCTGGTCCTCCACGACGAAGCCCTGGGCGACACGCTGCAGCATCGCCCAGTCCTCCAGTCGATGGGGCCATTTCAACTGCACGGACAAGGCGTGGGCCGCAGGCACATCGGCTGCGGTCATGGCGCGGTAGAAGTAGGTAGCGCGTTGCGAACGGGACATGGCATCACCCTTGAAAAAAGCACTGGATCGGACGGCTTTTTATCCGTTGAAAACGCTTGTATCGCACCTGCGGAGAGGCCTGACAAGCGTCGGCAATTGATTCGGCAGGTTGCGTAAGAAGCGCCTCGGTCGGCCACATTTTTTGCTCAAATCAGTGCTCGGCTCAGCAGTAAATACCGAGGCGTTTTCCTGGAGTTGCAGCGTGTTCAATGGGCTATCGCTCGATCAATAATTGCGCTCACGGTCCACCACCCCGAGCATCGATTCGCCCCGCTGGTGTCGGCGGATGTTCTCCAGCAACCCGGCAAACGCGCTCTCGGGCTGGGTCATCGCGGCGATGTGCGGCGTCAGCAGAATCTGCGGGTGATCCCAGAATGGGTGGTCCGCCGCTGCTGGTTCCTGTTCCAGGACGTCAAGGACTGCGGCGCTCAGTTGACCCTGGGCAAGTGCCTCAAGCAGGTCGTCTTCTACCAGGTGTCCACCCCGGCCCATGTTGACCAGGGCCGCACCTTTGGGCAGTTGCTCGAACAGCTGGCGGTTCAGGATGCCACGGGTCTGCTCTGTCAGCGGCAGGACGCACAGCAGGATGTCGCACCCACTGAGAAAGGCCGGCAGTTGCTCGATGCCGGCAAAACAGTCGACGCCGACGATGTGGTGCGCGCTGCGGGCCCAACCCGACAAGGCGAAACCGAATGGCTGGAGGCTGGCGAGTATTTTCTGCGCCTGCAAACCCAGGCCCATCACGCCCACCCGGCGTTGCCCTGCGGGCACCAGTCGGTGTGCCTGCCAGCAGTGTTCGGCCTGTTGCTGGCGATAGCGCAACATGTCGCGGTGCAAGCTGAGTACGGCGAAACTGGCGTATTCACACATGCCCTGGCTGATGCCCGGGTCGAGCAGGCGCACCACCGGCAGCGCTGTGGGCAAGCGGTCGAGGTCCAGTTGGTCCACCCCGGCGGACAGGGCGAACAGCACCTGGAGATTGGGCAGCACGGCTTCGATGTCGTCCGGTGCCTGCCAGGCCGCGAGGTATTGGATATCCCGTGGGTTGCCGATGTCCGGCCAGGCGCGCCATTCAATATCCGGAGCGTGTTCGGCGAACAGGCGTCGCCAGTGTTCACCGCGAACCGGGTCAGCTTTATAGAGCAGGGCCATGGAGGGTTTCTCGCCAATGATCGGGAGCATCAAGCATGCCGCAACGGCAAAGCAGGATCTGTCGAAAGCGCCCGCCTTAAAACATCTCGCTGCGTTGTAAGGCACCCGTCGCGGCAGATTCCATGGGGCAGGACGGCTCTGGAGGATTCTGCTGTTTGCCGGGGTGTAAACAGTCGATCCGGATTTCTCAACGACCAACTTCGGCTTAGACAATCGCGTCGAACCCTTAACCTGTGATCACACCGCAGCCGCTTCCCGGGTGCGAGGCTCACGATGGGAAATGCCAATGAACAGCAAAGTCGAAGAAACCCCAAGTCTGCTCCGTCAGCGTGATCAATTCGTGCCCCGTGGCCTGGTCACCGCCCACCCGTTGGTGATTGATCGGGCCCAGGGTGCCGAGTTGTGGGACGTCGATGGCAAGCGCTACCTGGATTTCGTCGGCGGCATCGGTGTGTTGAACATCGGCCACAATCACCCCAAGGTCGTGGCGGCAGTCCAGGCCCAGTTGCAGAAGGTGTCCCATGCCTGCTTCCAGGTCGTGGCCTATAAACCCTACTTGGACCTGGCCCGACGTCTATGCCTGATGATCGGCGGCCAAGAGGCATATAAAGCGGCATTTTTCACCTCCGGCGCCGAGGCGGTAGAGAACGCGGTCAAGATCGCCCGCGCCCACACCAACCGCTCGGCGGTGATCGCCTTTCGCGGTGGGTTTCACGGCCGGACCTTGCTCGGCACGACGCTGACCGGGATGAGCCAGCCGTACAAACAGAATTTCGGCCCGTTCGCGCCGGAGGTCTTCCATACCCCGTACCCGAACGCCTATCGCGGCGTCACCAGCCAAATGGCCCTCCAGGCGCTGGACGAACTGCTGGCCACTCAGGTCGCGCCTGAGCGGGTCGCGGCGATCATCATCGAGCCGGTGCAAGGCGATGGCGGCTTCCTTGCCGCGCCCGCCGAGTTCCTCCAGGGCCTGCGCGCGCTGACGGAAAAACACGGCATCGTGCTGATTCTCGATGAGATCCAGACCGGTTTCGGGCGCACCGGCAAATGGTTCGGTTTCCAGCATGCCGGGATCCAGCCGGACCTGGTCACGGTCGCCAAGAGCCTGGCCGGTGGCTTGCCGTTGTCCGGTGTGGTGGGCAAGGCCGAGATCATGGACGCCCCATTGCCTGGTGGCCTGGGTGGCACCTACGGCGGCAATGCGCTGTCCTGCGCGGCGGCGCTGGCGGTGATCGACGCGTATGAGCAGGAACAGTTGCTGGCCCGTGGCGATGTCCTGGGCGAGCGCCTGCGTCAGGGCCTGTTGCGCTTGCAGGCACGCTATCCGCGTATCGGCGACGTGCGTGGCAGCGGTTTCATGCTGGCGATCGAATTGATCAAGGATGACGACGCGCGCACGCCGGATGCCGAGCTGAACCAACGCCTGATCGATGAAGCCCGGGCCGGTGGGTTGCTGGTGATCAAGTGTGGGGTTTATCGCAACGTGCTGCGTTTCCTGGCGCCGCTGGTGACCAGCGAAGCACAGATTGACGAAGCGTTGCAGATTCTCGACGCTGCGCTGGCGCGGGTCATGGGCTGAACGGTTGAGGCGAGGAGCTTGCTCGCGGTTGGGTGCGAAGCGCTTCCGAGAGGAGGGGTTGCTGCGCAACCCAGCGGGAGCAAGCTCCCTCGCCACAGTTTGTTCGATAGACTGCATTAGGGACGCATCGGAGGCTCTACAGATGAGGCTGACTGAATATCAAGCGTTGTTGATCGACTGCGATGAGGTCCTGGTCGATCGCGACTCGGGTGTCTGGGCGGCGTTGCAGCCACTGCTGGAGAACCACGGCGAGCCGCTGGACAAGGCCTGGGTCCTGGCCGAATTCGATGAGGTGCTGCAAGGATTGTATCCGCGCTTCGACGAGCTGGGTTTCAGCGGTTTGCTGTGTTTCGCCCACCGCCAGTTGGCCGAGCGCTGGAAGCTCAAGGTCAGTTGGGAGGAGGGCATGAGTTTCGCCCGTTCGGCCGCCGGTTGGACGTTGTTCGAAGACGCACCGGGGGCCATGCTGTATCTGCGCAAGTTTTACCGTCTGCTGGTGCACGGCGATCGCGATGCCGAGGACCGGGGCGTGTTATGCGAGCGCCTGGGCATCGAGCCGGAGGATTTCATTTCCCTGACAAGCGACCCGCGTCAGGATCACGCTTGGTTGCAGGCCAATGGCTTGGACGCCGAAGCTTTTCTCCAGGTGACCCGGCCAGGTGCCCGTGCACCGCGGGCCGGGGCGGTTTGCCTGATCTGCCGTAGCCCCGACAACCCACCGCAACCGTGCGCGTCGGATTACTGCATCAGCAGCATGGCGGACCTGGTGGCGCAGCATCAGCTGTCTTTACGTCGCTGATTTTGTTAGAAGATTGTCTTACAAACGGCAGGCACGAGGTATGCGATGGAAGGTTTAGCAAAACTGGACCGGATCGACATCAGCATTTTGGTTGAGCTTCAAAAAGACGGCCGCATGACCAACGTCAGCCTGGCCGACGCGGTGGGTTTGTCCGCCAGCCCCTGCTTGCAACGGGTCAAGCGGCTCGAATCGCTGGGCTATATCTCCAGCTACAAGGCCCATCTGAACCTGGCCAAGATCACCGACTCGGTGACGGTGTTCACCGAAGTCACCCTGAGCGACCACAAACGCGAAGACTTCGCCAAGTTCGAATCCAACATCCGCCTGGTGGACGAAGTCCTCGAATGCCACCTGATCAGCGGCGGCTACGATTACCTGGTGCGCTTCATGACCCGCAGCATCCAGGACTACCAGGATGTGATGGAGAGCCTGCTGGACAAGAACATCGGCATCTCCAAGTACTTCAGCTACATCGTGATCAAGTCGCCGGTGCGCAAGGACGAGATTCCGCTGCGCAAGTTGCTGCGGCACTGATCGAGGGCGGCAGGTTCAGAAGGAGCCCGCACCGTTGTCATCTGGATGAAGCAGCGTACGCACTCGCTGGCCGAGGTCAGCCAGGCGGAAAGGCTTGGTCATCACCCGGGTCGTTGCGTCCAGCGGGACCAGGCGCTCGCCTTCGGCAAATCCGGTAATGAACAGCACCTTCAGCGCCGGATTCCTGCTCCGAAGTTCCCCCGCCAGGCCGAGGCCGTTCATGGCGCCGGGCAAACCGATGTCCGTCAGCAGCAGATCGATGTGCGGGTTTTTTTCGGCCTGCTTCAGGGCCGAGACGCTGTCCAGGGCGTCGATGATGCGGTAACCGGTTTCGCTCAGGTATTCGGCGACCATCTGCCGGATGGGCGCTTCGTCATCGACCAGCAGGATCGTTTCGTTACGGCCCGGCTGCGGCGCCGTCGTTTGGGGGGCAGGCGCCTTGGCCTTGGTGACCGTATGCCGCACCAGCGGGAAATACATGGTCACGGTCGTACCTAGCCCGACGGTGCTCTGGATTTTTACCTGGCCGCCGGACTGTTGGGTAAAGCCGTAGATCATCGACAGGCCCAGGCCGGATCCCTCGCCAATGCGCTTGGTGGTGAAAAACGGGTCGAACACCCGGGACATGATGTCGTCGCCGATCCCGGTGCCGGAGTCGGTGACCGAGATCGCCACATACGGACCGGGCGGCATCATTTTTTCGCGGGCGGATTTCTCGTCGATGACACAGCGCTGCACCTCAAGCTTCAAGGTGCCGCCCGTGGGCATCGCATCCCGGGCGTTGATCGCCAGGTTGAGCAGGGCGTTTTCCAGTTCGTTCGGGTCGCACTTGATCGTGTCGTTGCCAGTGAAAACCGATTCGACCTGGATGCTCGGGCCCACCGAGCGGCGGATCATTTCTTCCAGCCCGGCCACCACTTTGCGCGGTTCGAGTACTTCCGGGCGCAGCGATTGCTGGCGGGAAAATGCCAGCAGGCGCTGGGTGAGGGCGGCTGCGCGAGTCGCCGAAGTCAGGGCCACGGTGTTGTAGCGAGACAGTTCGTCGTAGCGTTGACTTTCGATGCGCCGTTGCATCAGTTCCAGGCTACCGGTGATGCCCGCCAACAGGTTGTTGAAGTCGTGGGCGATGCCGCCTGTCAACTGGCCGACCGCTTCCATCTTCTGGCTCTGCCGCAGTTTCGATTCGGCGACGGCCCGCTCGTGCTGTTCGGCTTCCAGCTGCGCGGTGCGCTTGGCGATACGTTCTTCGAGCAGGTCGTTCCAGTCCCGCAATGCAGCTTCCAGCTGTACTCGTTCGTTGATGTCTTCGACGGTGCCGTACCACTGCTCGCAATGTCCGTTGGCGTCCAGGCTGCAAAACGCCCGGATCCGGAACCAGCGGTATTCGGCCGTGTGTTTGCGCAAGCGGATCTGCGCGTCGAACGGCTGCGAATTTGCCAGGGACTGATTCCATAACCTGGCGAATGAAATCTTGTCGTCGGGGTGCGCAGCGTTCAGCCACTGGCGGCCCAGCGTTTGCTCCGAGGTGCGCCCGGTGTATTCATACCAGCGTGGGTCCAGGGACAGTACTGCGCCGTGGTTGTCGGCAGTCCAGGGCCAGAGCGGGTTGAGTTGCGCGGCGATGCGGTAGTGGCGTTCACTTTCGCGCAGTTGTTCCTGGGTCTGTTGCATTGCCTGCATGGCTTTGGAGCGCTTGAATGCAGCCCCCAGCAGGTTGGCGTAGCCGCGAAGAAAGTCGACATCGCTTTCGGTGAACGGCCGAGGGTCGCGACTGTCCACTTCGAAAATCCCGAAGGGGCGCGTTTCGGTGGCGCCGTGGACTAGCACGTTGATGAACGCCCGGACCCCATTGCGCTGTTGGAACTCGTGGTAACGAAAGCGTGTTTCTGTCGAGGCATCCGAGGAAATGACTGCGCTGCTGGTGTCCAGGGAGTAGCGTTCCGGGGTGCCTTCCTCCGCTCGTACCCGAATTTTACCCACGATCTCCGGTGACCAGCCTACGCCGCTTTGCACGCTAAGGGTGATGCCGTCGTCCTCCAGTAACATGAACTTCGCCAGATGGGTTTGCAGCGCATCGCCGACCAGGCGACAGGCTTGGTCGAGGATCTGTTGCAGATCGTCCGATAGCAACGCCAGCTCCCCGAATTCGGCGAGCACCTTGCGTTGACGCAATAACGTGTCTTCGATTGCCATGTGGATCATCCCGGGTACGTCCTCAATATCCGAGGGCCGGGTGACGCCTAGGTTCCTGCCAATTGACGACCGTCGTCGTGGCAGGCCCGCTTGACCTGAGGGTGGCAACGCAAAAAGCCCTTCCAGAGAAGGGCTTGGTTTTAGCGATATGGGGTTGATAGCGGCCTGTGACTTACCGAGAACCCTGTGGGAGCGAGCTTGCTCGCGATAGCGGTGATTCATTCAACATAGATGCTGGCTGACATACCGCCATCGCGAGCAGGCTCGCTCCCACAGGTTTTGTGGTGAGTTATTCCTGAAGAAACTTCAACAGATCCTGGTTCAAACGATCCTTGTGCGTCTCGGTCAGACCATGCGGCGCGCCCTTGTAGACAATGAGTCGAGCACCCTTGATCAGCGCTGCGGAAGCCCGGCCGGAAGCGTCGATCGGTACGATCTGGTCATCGTCACCGTGGATCACCAGCGTCGGCACGTCGAACTTCTTCAGGTCGGCGCGAAAATCCGTGGCCGAGAATGCCGCGATCGAGTCATAAGTATTCTTCGCGCCGCCCTGCATGCCCTGGTCCCAGAATGACTGGATCAAACCCTGGGACGGCTTGGCACCCTTGCGGTTGTAGCCAAAGAACGGGCCCGAAGCGATATCCAGGTAAAGCTGTGAACGGTTCTCCAGCGAAGCCTTGCGCAGGCCGTCGAACACTTCGATAGGCAATCCGCCAGGGTTGGTGTCGGTCTTGAGCATCAGCGGTGGCACGGAAGACACCAGCACTGCCTTCTTCACCCGGCTGGTGCCATGGCGACCGATATAGCGCGCCACTTCACCGCCCCCCGTCGAGAAACCCACCAGCGTCACGTCTTTCAGATCCAGCGCTTCGATGACCGCTGCCAGGTCGTCGGCATAGTGATCCATGTCGTTGCCTTCCCAAGGCTGGCTGGAGCGACCATGACCGCGACGGTCGTGGGCAACGACCCGGTAGCCCTTCGAGGCGAGGAACATCATCTGCGCTTCCCAGCTGTCGGAGTTCAGCGGCCAGCCGTGGCTGAACGTGACCACCTGACCGTCCCGCGGACCCCAGTCCTTGTAGTAGAGCTGCACGCCGTCCTGGGTGGTGATGTAACTGGCGGACTGGACCACGCTACCGACTGCGGACACGCTGGCACCGGCCTGGACCGGCGATGCGGCTTCGGCGCTGAGGGCGGCGAGTGCCAATGTAGCGATAGCCAGGGTGCGGTTGAAAGTGTTCATCGTTTCTCTCTCCATAAGGGGTGGTGTGTTCTGCTGCGATCGTCGTCGTTCGCGTTGGTGTGCAGATTAGAGAGAGAGGCTGATGTGGAGAACGGCGCTGGTGTTGATACCAACTATTGGAAATAACGGATGGTTGGGGTTCGGTGCGTCTGTTTCGTGATACGAGGCATCGTTCAGATAGATGTCCCGCAGCGGTACGAAGGCAGATTGCTTTGGCCCAAATCGTAGAAATATCCGACAAGGTTTTCAGGTTGGCCTTCGCAAGCTTGACACTTAGGATCTGGCACTGAGTTGGTGGAGAGCAGGGCTGCTGTCCGCTCAGCTTGATTTTGTTGATGAGGACAAAACGATTCCTGGACGCTGCACGCCGAGGCTGAAAGATCCAGTTGCCCATCTTGCGACATTTGGCGTTATGATCACGTCAAATGTCACCAAGAGGTAAGCGTCATGCCCGCAGCGAAGCAAGCAGACAAGCCTGTCGTCAAAACCCCGCGCAGAGCAGGGGCAGGGCCACAGGCAGTGAATGCCGCCAGGAAACCTACAGAAGTGTTGTTGCATGGCCGAAAAGGTGATGAACGCATGCTGATCATCCGCTATACCCAGGAGGGCTTTAGTCTCAGCGATGTCCGAGACATGCTCTCGACGTCCAAGCTGTACATGGAGCACGACCTGCTCCAGCGCATCACAGGGAAGTCCATCAGGACCGTTCAGCGTCTGACCAAGGACGCGCAGCCCATACGCTTGAACCAGCAGCAAAGTACAATCGCTTTTCAGTTTGCCCACACCCTGGAGCACGCGACTCATGTCTTTGGCAGCCAACCATTGGCCGAAGACTGGCTGGGTAAACCCTGCAAGTACCTGGACGGTCAAGTGCCACTGGAGCTGATCGATAACTCGCTGGGATTCCAGGTGGTGGAGGATTACCTGACCAGGATCGAACACGGTGTGTATCAATGAATCCCTTACCCTGGGATGGGCGATGGCACGCTTGGCGCCTTGACCGCGAGGTCTACAAGGATACGTGGTCCAGCGGTATCGGCGCGCAACGATCCGGTGGCCGGTGGAACCCTCCCGGTCGCCGGGTTATCTACGCTTCAGCCGATCCGGCTACGGCTATCCTGGAGGTGGCGGCCCACTTGGGATTTGACGCCTTGGACAAGGTGCCTCACGTGCTGACTTGTTTTGAAGTGCTGGATCCGGCACTCATCAAGGTGATCCAGCCCGAAGACGTGCCAAACCCGAACTGGCTGATCCCGGCCCAACCCTCTCCCAACCAACAGCAGTTCGCCGATGCGCTGCTGGCACGGCACCCCTTCGTGCTGATTCCTTCGGCGGTGACCCAACGTTCCTGGAACCTGCTGGTGAGTTGCGATCTGATGGCAGACCAGTTCAGGCTGATTTCCCAAGAGCGGTTTGGCCTGGACACTCGATTGATCACGCCTGCGTAACGATCAACCAAAAGAAGGCATAGGCCCCAAAGAATTCAGGAGCCATGTGATGACTGCCGCGATGACAACCGCGCCGACCGTCAAGCCGATAAACAGCCATTTCAAGATTTTCGTCCCCAAGGGCGGCTTGGATTTCGGCGCGAGCGCTTCCACCGTGAGTCTCATTTCTTCGGCGCATCGTGGGCAGGCGGTGTGGTCTTGGAAAATGACGCACCCGCATTGGTCACAGATTCTCATGGTGTGGCTTCAGGGCTCGGGATAGTGGCTTCAATATTTGTAGACGATACCCAGCTTGCCCATGATCTCCAGCGCATTGATCAGCCCCAGGCCATTCATCGGCAGGCAGGTGAAGGTCTGGTATTCGTCGAAGTGGGTGCCGATCGCCAGCAATTTCAGGTCATGGTTGTCCAGCTGCGCGTTGAAATACTGCAGAAGCGCCCGCTCCCAATTATCGGCCTTGTTCACGGCATCGATTGTGACTGCATCAGGCGGCGTGATTTCAATACCCGCCTGTTGCAGTGGCGCCAGGGCATTCACGGCATTGACGCCATAGGAAGACCATTCCTTCCATTCGAACGCAGCCAGTTGATTGGTCTGGTTTAGCGCTGATTCGACCTGGGTCCAGGCCCAATCCCATTGCCCTGTAGGCGCCGGAATGTCCTGGATGAGGGCCTGAGCCTGCGGCCCATCGAACAGGCAATCAAACAGATCGGCCAGGGTATCGACCTGGTCCGGTTGCGAACCCTGTCCCTGCTTGTCCAGGTCCTGGCTCAAGCGTTGCCACAGAGCGGCCAATTCGCCCCAGTCGTCGTCATCCATGGCATCTTCAATGACCTGTGCCTTATGGCCGCGGTGGTAATTATCCAGGCGCGTTTTACGCACCTGTATCGCGCCTTCGGCGGCATTCACTGCATAGCTGCTGTGATCCAGATAGTTGGTCTGGAAAACGATGCGGTCGGGGAAAACGTCATGGACCAGGCTTTCTTCAGCGTCGAAATACGCCGCACCCTCAAGCGCGCCGTGAGCGGTGGTGATGCGTTGAAAAGACGAGAGATCGATGGGATTCATGGCGGTCCGTTCGCAGGGAGGGGCGCGGTGATCCTACACCAACAGGCCCCAGCGATTGTAGGCCGAATCTGCTGCTGAGGGTGCGAGCCTGGCCTCGACCTTCGATTCATCACAAACCCCTGTGGCGAGGGAGCTTGCTCCCGCTGGCCTGCGCAGCAGGGCCCTGCATTTGCTCGGCAGATCAAATCCTCAGGGGTTACGACTGCTGCGCAGCCGAGCGGGAGCAAGCTCCCTCGCCACAGGGGCCGCGTTGTTCGGGCTGGAGAGATGGCGTCGGCCCACTCTACTCACTGCCCGCCGATTTCAGCATACCGCTGCTGGATGCGCCCCAACTCGCCCGAGCGACGCAATCGCTCCAGGGCGTTGCTCCAGGCAGCAATCACTTCGTCGTCAGAGTCGCGGCTGAAAGCGATATACAGCGATGAGCGATAGAGTTCGACGGGTATCCGCCGCAGCATGCCGGGAGGAATCTTCAGCTGACGACTGTAATAGGCCACTCCGGCAGGGGTGTCGCCGACAATGATCTCGGTGCGCCCAGCCAACAGCATCCGGTAGAGCTGCAGGCTCCCGGTGGCACTTTTATCGAGGTTGTTGAACCCTCGCGACTGCAATACATCAGGAATCAGACCGGCGTTACGCGTGGTGATCTGTGGAGCATTCAACAGTTGTTCGAGGGAGTTGACCGGCTGCTGCGCGCTGGCCAATTGATAGGGATAAATCGACTCCTCCACGATCGGTCCGACCCACTTGTACAGCGGCTCACGCTCGGCCGTGCGAAACATGGAATAAAGGATGGTTTTAGGACGGGTCTTCAGTACCCGGCTGCTGCGCATGCTGGGCAGCACTTCCACGTGAAAATCATCCCCCGTCAGCGCCATGATGGCCCGGACGATCTCGGTGGTCATGCCGGTGAGTTGATTGTTCTCCAGGTAGTTGTAGGGCGCCCATTCTTCGGTGACGACCAGATACGGTTCTGCCCGGACCGGCATGCCGAGCGATAGACAGAGCAGCGCCGCGGTGAGAGTTGAGTGCTTCACGTGTTGTGCCTATAGGCCGGGCGGGGTAGGAAGGCGAGTCACAAGCATCAGTATAGACACTGACGAGCGTCTGGCGCCGGCTTGATGACAACCCGGGTTCGCTGCAGGTAATGACGCTATCGTGCTGTGGGAACGACTGTCGAAGATTGCCCGGGCAACAGCTTCTACTTAAGAAAACAAGCCGCCAGGATACCCAGGGCAACAAGCCAGACCAAAACGACGATCACGGCTGCTACTCTGTTTACTGGCCGCTTCGCATGATTGGCCTCCCACTCAGTTGCTTTGAGCTGGCACTCCTCCAGCACCTGGGCAGGCATCAGTCGAATGGCAAGCAGAATACCCAGTGGCAGAAGGATCAAATCGTCGAGATAGCCAAGTATGGGAATGAAGTCAGGGACGAGGTCGATCGGACTCAGCGCATAGGCCACGACAAGAATCGAAATCAATTTGGGTAACCAAGGGGTTTGTGGATGCTGGTAGCAGAGCCACAGAACCATGGTTTGTCGCTTGAGCTTTTTTGCCCAGCCACGCAGGCGTCCGAGGATTCGGTTCATCGGGTCGACATCTCAGGCATTCCCTTTGGCGATGATGCGGGGATTCGCTGAATCAGAGCGGTCGAAACTCGACCGTCAGATGGCTGATTTCGTGGACCGGCTTGATGCGTTCGCGAATGCTGTCGGCGTTCACCGTGGCGTCACCCAGGACGCTGACGATGGCCGCGTGGGCTTGCGGCCCGACCCGCCAGACGTGCAAGTCCGTGATGGTGGCGCCCCCCGGTTTCTCAACCAATTCCCGGACCTCCTCGGCGACGTGCGCATCTGTCTGGTCCAGCAGGACAGCGGCGGTTTCGCCCATCAAGGTCCATGCCCAGCGCGCGATAACGATGGCGCCGACGATCCCCATGACCGGGTCCAGCCATACCCAGCCGAGGTAGCGGCCTGCCAGCAGCGCGGCAATGGCCAGCACCGAAGTCAGCGCGTCCGCAATGACGTGGACGTACGCCGATTTCAGGTTATTGTCGTTTCCGTGGTGAACATGGTCATGGTCATGGTCATGGTCATGGTCATGACCTTCATGAGCGTGCCCATGACTGTGCCCGTGGCCCAGCAGCAGGGCGCTGATAATGTTGACGATCAAACCGACAACCGCGATGAGCGTAGCGGTGCCGAACTGCACTGGCGTGGGCTGGAGCAGACGTACGGCAGACTCAATGCCTATACCCAGGGAGACCATGCCGAGAATCAGCGCCGAAGCGAATCCGCCCAGGTCTCCCACCTTTCCGGTACCGAAACTGTAGCGCTGGTTGCTCGCGTGGCGTCTCGCGTATCCATAAGCGGCGGCTGCAATGCCCAATGCGCCGGCGTGGGTGGCCATGTGCAAACCATCGGCCAGCAAGGCCATCGAACCTGTGATATAGCCGGCGGTGATCTCGCCAACCATCATCACAACGGTCAGTGCCACCACCCAAAGCGTGCGCCTGGCGTTTTCGTCATGCGCCGAGCCCAGGAATACATGGTCGTGAGTACGGTTGATGCGGGTGCTGCCCATGAGCGTTTACCTGAATGCGTTCATTTGGAGTAACGGCGAATGGCTTCAAGAAGTTCTTCGACACCCTTGCTTCGCGCTTCTTCGCTGAGCGCAGGGTTGGCGACATGTTCGCGCGCATGCTCCTCGATGATTTCTTCCATCAGACCGTTGATGGCTCCGCGTGTCGCGGCCACCAGGTGCAGTGTCTTGGCGCAATCGAGCTCGGACTCCAAGGCCCGTTCAACGGCCTGGATCTGTCCGGCGATACGTTTTACGCGTTTGAGAAGATCGTCTTTGTTGGCTGCGATATGACCCACGGGATACCCCCCCTACCTATAGGCGCCCATGATAGGCATACCCCCTATACCTATGCAATGTCGGCCGACGAATAGACCGCGTACAGCCTCCGACGGGTTAGCTAAGGTTATTGGCAACTCACGAAATAACCTGAAATCGACCATCACCCAGGACGTTGAAGGCGCCATGACCGATTGCAAACAACTCCACGACAATGGTTATGTGCTGCTGCGTCGAGCGATTCCTTCCAAGTGGCTGATGGATCTTCGCGCGATATTCGATGCAGGCGTCAGATCTTCGGAGCAGTGGCCCACGCCTCGCGGCTGGGATTGGCGTCACTCGCTGGTGGACTGTGATCAGCAAATTCAGGCGGTGTGTCGTTTGCCGTCGTTATTGAGCGCGGTGGGTGCATTGATCGGTGAGCGGTTCTTTCTTGCCCAGGTGGAGGGGCGCGAGCCCCTGGCGAGCGGCGGTCACCAACAACTGCACCGAGACCTGTCCACCCAGCGACCTGGCGACACGGCCATCGCCCTGGCATTTTTCGACGACTATGGCCCCGAGAATGGTGCGACACGTATCGTTCCCGGCAGCCATCGCGCGCCGCCGGGAGCGCCACCTTTCGACTTCGCCGACGAGTCCCGGTCAGTGCAGCTTTCGGGCTGCGCGGGCGATATCCTGGTGTTTGACGCCGAACTGGTCCACGCGGCCAGCCTGAACGTCAACGGTGCACGGCGTCGCTCGATCTTGATGGGGTATTTTGCGGAATGTCTGTATGCGTCGCACCTGGAAACGGCGAGCCTGCGCAATGTCCGGATGGACACTGGTGAGCGTTTTGATCCTGCTGATTATCCCTTTGATTGAAACCGGTTCAGGGGGCAGTCCACTAAACCCTGTGGCGAGGGAGCAAGCTCCCTCGCCACGGGTGTGCTTGACTTGAGAACTCGAACTGACGCCTATTTCTTCACCGGATAATCCGCCCCCCAGACCCGCACCGTGTTGATCGCCTCGTTCATGCCCTCGAAAACGAACTTCTGCCGCACCGCTGTCTTCGGTGGAACGGTGACTTCGTCGGGGTTTTCCAGGCCGGTGAGCTTGTTGGCGTAACCCGCCTGGTCAATGGCCAGGAGGGCGCCGGTCTGGCCGAGGTTGATCAGGCGCAGTTGGGTGTCGGTGCTGTTCTTGAGGCCGAGGGTGATGGTGTAGTTCTCGTCGCTGGGCTCAACCTTCAATACTTCGATGGCGATACGGTTTTTCATCTGTTCGCCGGAGGAAATGATCGCGGCGCCATCGGTGCCCTGGACCGATTCGCGGCCGTCGAGCACGCCTTCGCTGACGCCGCCCAACAGGTTCTTGCCGGCAGTGATGAACGAGGACACGGCCGCCTTGGTGGAGTCCTTGATGACGCTGCCGTCCGTTGGTTCGCCTTCGGCCAGGCACAGGGGACTGATCAGAAGCGCGTAAACGAAGAGGGCGGAGCGTGACGGCAGCAAGTTCATACCTGGGTCCTTGAGGTTGTCTGTGACACCCCTGATAACAGGGCGAACAGCATGATAGCCGTGATCCGGAGCGCTAGCGATCCACCTCCTTGAGTTTTTCCGACATCTTGACCAGGGTTGCCAACGAGTCCGCATTCATCTTGCGCATCAACGCCCCGCGCCGCACCTTTACAGTCACTTCGCTCAAGCCCAAGCGTGCGGCGACCTGTTTATTGAGCAGCCCCGACACCACCAGGCCCATGACATCCCGTTCGCCGTCGGTCAGCCCGGCGTAACGTCGTTGCAGCTCATCCATCAAGCCCGCCGCATGCCGCCTTTGCCGGTCGCGATCCAACCCCTGGCTGATGGCATCCAGCAGGTCCTGTTCACGGAAGGGCTTGGTCAGGAACTCCAGCGCGCCGGCCTTCATGGCTTTCACCGACATGGGAATATCGCCGTGGGCCGTGATGAACACCACCGGGATCTGGATATTCAGCCGGGCCATTTCCTGCTGGAAGTCCAGGCCGCTCATGCCCGGCATCCGCACGTCCAGGACCAGGCACGCCGGAGCGTCCGGCAGCCTGGCCGCCATGAACTCGCGAGCCGAACCGAAGGCCATGCTCGCCAGGCCAACCGAAGCCAGCAAGTCTTGCAGCGAAGCGCGCACGGAGTGGTCGTCGTCGACGATGTAGATCATCGAGTCGGCAGGGTCATTCTGATTCATCGACGTCCCTCGTCACGGCCGGCAGGGTGAAGTGGAAGGTGGCGCCGGATTGCGGATTGCTGGTCACCCAGATCCGGCCGTCATGGGCTTCGATGATGGAACGGCTGATCGCCAGTCCCATCCCCATGCCCTCATCCTTGGTGCTGTAGAAAGCATCGAACACCCGTTCATGGTCGTTGCCCGACAGGCCTTTGCCTTGGTCAGACACGCTGAAGTGCAGTTGATGGTCGGTGTCCAGCGCCGCATGAAGCTCCAGGATCCGGCGATCCTCTTCCAACTGACGCATGGCGTCGATCCCATTCATTGCCAGGTTCAGTATGACCTGTTGGATCTGCACTTCATCGGCCAACATCGGTGGCAAGCTTTCCTGAACGTGCACGCGCAAGGTGACGCCTTGCTCGCTCAGTTCGCCGGCCAACAGCCGTAGCGCGGCATTGAGGGTATCGGCCACGTTCAACCATTGTTTGGTCGGCGCCTGATGCCGGGCCATGCCGCGCAACCGGGCGATGATTTCGCTGGCTCGGTGGGTGTCGTCGAGGATGCGCTCCACGGCCTCCCGGGCCTTGGGCAGGTTCGCAGGCTCCGCGGCCATCCAGCGCAGGGCCGCGCTGCTACTGGTGGCGACGGCTGCCAAGGGCTGGTTCACTTCGTGGGCAATGGAGGCAGCCAGCTCACCCAGCATGTTGACCCGGGCAATGTGCGCCAGATGCGCCCGGGTGCGATGCACTGTGCTGATGGCGGCCGACAGGCGCAGCGCCAGGTAAGTCGTGCCGGCGATTGCCGCGAGGCTGATCAGGACGTTGATCAGCCCGGCCTCGGTATCGCCGAAGCGGGTCAGCCGGTAGCTGAGGATCGTCAACACCATGCACACCGCCGAGACCGCCGCAACGGCACGCGCCGGCAAGACCCGCACGGCGATCAGCACCACCGCGATCTGGAACACCCCCACGGCGATCTCGAGATCGGTGACAGTGTCTATTGCCGCAATGCCGAGCGACAGGCCCAGCAACAGCAGCAGGCGAAGGGTCAATTGAGTTCTTCTCACGGAATGTTCATCTCGCATCGCTTGATAGCATTGAACCCGGACTGCGTGGAACTGTGGCGAGGGAGCTTGCTCCCGCTGGGCTGCACAGCAGCCCCCCGAGCCTGCCCTCATTTTTCAAATCGGCTTTTAGGGTCGCTTCGCAACCCAGCGGGAGCAAGCTCCCTCGCCACAAAAGCGCCATTCGACGCAGCTTCTCCGGCGCACAGTGTATAGGCTCCGCCCCCTCAACACGGATTGTCCAGGCTGAACCGGTCGGCCACTTCATCGTAGGCGAACAGCTCGGCGTAGCGGCCCCATTGCGTGACGCAATCCAAGGTATTGGCGGCGTCATGCTCGGACATGAAGTCTTCCAACTGGTCGCGAAAACGCCGTGCCGGTGCCGTGCGGGTAGGGCGATCGTCCAGTACCTTGCGTATGTGGCCGACCAACGGGACATACCTGAGCAAGTGTTGGGCGAACAACTGCTTGCGCTCGTCGACCGTGGATTGAGCGTAGCGTTGCCCGGCCGGCAGCAGCCCGATATGCCCCTCCCGGATGTCGGCGAAACGCATCAGTTGCAGCACCTCGGCGACCGGAAACAGCTCATGGGCGCTGTAGTGCAAGGTCCCGGCCAGTTCACGCAGATCAGCCTCGCCGTCAAACGGCTGGTCCTGCACCGCCTCGATCAGTCCGGCCAGGGCGTTGGTGGAAATCGACGGCAGGACCATGTTCACGCCGGTGCCGGCAAACAGCCCTTGGCGCGTTGCCCCCGCATTGACCCCACCGGCCATCTGCACATAAATGTGCTCCACCAGGGCCTGGAAGGCCGGGTCCGAGCGATTGCGCGGCTGGCTCAGGTCCACGCTGATCTCACTTTTGACCCGCCCTGGGTTGGAAGAAAAGATCAGGATCCGATCACACATCAGCACCGCTTCCTCGATGTTGTGGGTGACCATCAGGATCGATCTGATCGGCATCCGGCCTTCACACCACAGGTCCAGCAGGTCGGTGCGCAGCGTCTCGGCGGTCAGCACGTCCAATGCCGAAAACGGTTCGTCCATCAGCAGCACGTCGGGCGCCACTACCAGCGCCCGCGCCAGGCCAACGCGTTGGCGCATGCCGCCGGACAGCTCTTTGGGGAAGGCGCTTTCGAAGCCATCGAGGCCGATCATGTCGATGGCGGCCAAGGCCCGGCGGCGTCGCTCAGGTGCCGGGACATTCAAGGCCTCGAGACCAACCTCGACGTTTTGCAGCACCGTCAGCCACGGGAACAGGGCGAAGCTCTGGAATACCATGCGCACCGAACTCGAAATACCCTGGGCATCGGCAGGAAAATCCACCGCACCGGTGGTCGGCGAAACCAGGCCTGCGATGGAGCGCAGCAAGGTCGATTTTCCCGACCCGGAACGCCCCAGCAAGCCGACGATTTCACCGTCGTACAAGCGCATGCAGACGTTGTCCAGAATCCGTCGCTCGGCGTTGCCGGCGGTGCCATAGACATGTCCCAGTTGTTGCACATCGACCAGGCAACGTGGCTCTATCACTTGCATCGGATCACCCTCAATCAATTCGAAGCCGACGCTCGGCGAAACCGTACAAGGGGCGCCACAGCAACCGGTTGAAACCCACCACGAACAGCGCCATGACCGACACTCCCAACGCCACCCGCTGGAAATCTCCCGCCGAGGTGGCCTGGGCAATGAACGATCCCAGCCCATAGGCGTAGACATGCTGATCGCCCCAGGACACCGCCTCGGCGACGATGCTGGCGTTCCACGAGCCGCCGGCCGCCGTCAGGGCGCCGGTCACGTAATAGGGAAACACGCCCGGCAGCGCGACCTGGCGCCACCACTGCCAGCCACGTACCTGGAAATTGCGCGCCGCCTCCCGGAGATCGTTCGGCAGCGCACTCGCCCCGGCAATCACGTTGAACAGGATGTACCACTGGGTACCCAGGACCATCAGCGGCGATAGCCAGATGTCCGGGTTGAGCTTCAGCGTCACGATGGCAATCACGGCAAACGGGAACAGCACGTTGGCAGGGAAGGCGGCGAGCAGTTGTGCGACGGGCTGCAAACGCTCGGCCCAGCGTGGGTTCAAGCCGATCCAGACGCCGACGGGCACCCACAGTACACTGGCGAGGACGATGAGCACGGCGACGCGCACCAGGGTGGCGAGTCCCTGGGAAACTACGCTGACCACGTCGTCCAGCCCCAATGTGCTGCCGATGAAATTCGACAGTTGAACGATGCCGGCCACGCAGGCCGCAGCGACCAGGGCGATCCAGACTCGGTCGATTGCCCGACTCAAACCCTCGCTGACCTGGAAGCGGATGCGCGCAAGCTTGGGAAGCTTGTCCAGCGGCAGCGAAGCCCGGATGCCGTCCAGCGTGTTCAGCGCCAGGGGCACCAGGCGAGTCGAGCGCAGCAGGTCGTAGACCCGGGAGCGTGGTCGTTTCTGCGCGGCGGTCTGTTCGAAGCGAAACTTGTCTGCCCAGGCGATGATTGGCCGGAAGAACAACAGGTCGTACAAAACGATCACCCCGGCCATCGCCAACACCGCCCAGGCGATGGCGGCGATATTCTGCTGCTCGATCGCCAAGGCCAGCCATGAACCGATGCCCGGAAGACTGACGGTCGTGTCGCCGACAGTGATGGCCTCGGACGCGACCACGAAAAACCAGCCGCCCGACATCGACATCATCATGTTCCACACCAGCCCCGGCGTGGCGAATGGTAACTCCAGCTTGACGAAGCGCTGCCAGGGGGAAAAGCCGAATTGGCGGCTGACGTCTTGCAGGTCCCGGGGCACGGTTCTCAGCGACTGGTACAGGCTGAACGTCATGTTCCAGACCTGGCTGGTGAAGATCGCGAAGATCGCCGCGCACTCCACGCCGGTTTCCTTGCCCGGGAACAGGCCCATGAAGAACACCACGGTAAAGGTCAGGAAGCCCAGGACCGGCACCGATTGCAGGATGTCCAGGGCGGGCAGGATGACGAGGGCGGCCTTGCGGCTTTTCGCCGCCAGGGTGGCGATCACCAGGGAAAACACCAGCGAGGCGAACAACGCAATGAACATGCGCAATGTGGTGCGCGCGGTGTATTGGGGCAGGTGGGCCAGATCCAGGGATATCGGCGAGGACACCAGGGTGCCGAGGGGCTGGTTGATCTGCTCCAGGCCATAAAAGACAAACACCGCCACGCAGGCGATGAAACCCAGCAGCGTGATGTCGGCCACCCAGGAAACCTGCTCGTTGTGTTTGAAAGGGGCCAATGCAGGCGCAGGCAATGGAGAGCGCATTGATCACCTCTGTGTGGATGAGCGACGTTGACGGGCTGGGTTGAATGCCGGGGAAGATTAAGCGCTGCCTGCGAGCGGGGCCAGAATGACTATGGGCGGGAAAATATACGTTGGTATATCCGGGGGGGCAGGGGAAGCTGATCCGGTTTTTTCGGCGGCAGGTGCGTCTGTAATGAGGCTGACCAGAATCCTCATAATCACCCCACATGGGGTACGGTGTTCATCGCAGAGCCCGGTGGTGGGAACAAGATCCAGCAGGGCGCCCTGCAAACTTATCTATCAGGCATACACATGACAAAGATGGCGATTTTCTTGGGTGGTTTCTTGGCGCTGACGCTGCTGATCGGTGTACTCGCCACCATCTCCCCGGTCTAAACACAGCCCCCCTGTGGCGAGGGGATTTATCCCCGTTGGGCTGCGAAGCAGTCCCAAGACCTTTAAAAGTTCACCAGTGGACCGAGGTGTGTCACCAGGGCTGCGTTGCAGCCCAGCGGGGATAAATCCCCTCGCCACAGGGTCCACCATCCGCCTCGGTTCAAGCTGCGCAAGGCCTACCGATGCAATATCACCTGCGCAATCTCCTGCAACCCCATCACCCGTTGCGCGGCGTTGAGCTTGATCGCTTCCTTGGGCATGCCGAACACCACGCAGCTGGCTTCATCCTGGGCCACGGTGTTGCTGCCGGCGTCGAGCATTTCCTTCAGGCCGCGGGCGCCGTCGTCGCCCATGCCGGTCATGATGACGCCGGTGGCATTGCGGCCGGCGAACTTGGCCACGGAGCGGAATAGCACGTCTACCGAAGGGCGATGGCGGTTGACCAGCGGACCGTCCACCACCTGCACGTGATAGAACGCGCCACTGCGGGTCACCATCATGTGTTTACCGCCGGGGGCGATGAGCGCCAGGCCGGGGAGGATGCGGTCGTTGTTGCGCGCTTCACGCACTTCGATCTGACACAGGCTGTTGAGCCGGGCGGCGAACGAGGCGGTGAATTTTTCCGGCATGTGCTGGACGATGACGATGCCCGGGCAAACCCGTGGCAGGGCGGTAAGCACCGCCTCCAGGGCCTGGGTGCCGCCGGTGGAGGTGCCCAGGGCGACGATGCGCTCGGTGGTCTGGGCCATGGCGTGGCCGTTGGCAGCGGGCAGCACCGCGTCGGCGCTGAGTTTGGTGGCCGGCGCCAGTGGGGCGGGGCGCTTGCCCAGGTTGCGCACGTTCACCTGGGCGGCGGCGCGGATCGCCGCCACCAGCTCCGGTGCCGACTCCAAGAGAAAGTTCTTCAGCCCGGTGGTGGGCTTGGTGATGATTTCCACCGCGCCGGCCGCCATTGCCTGCAAGGTGGTTTCCGCACCCCTGGGGGTGAGGGACGAGCAGATCACCACAGGGGTGGGGCGCTCGCTCATGATTTTTTTCAGGAAGGTGATGCCATCCATGCGCGGCATTTCCACGTCCAGCACGATCACATCGGGCCATTCGCGGGCCAGTTTGTCCATGGCGAAAATCGGATCGGACGCCGCGCCCATCACGTGGATGTCCGGCGTGTCGCTGAGGATCGCCAGCAACACCTGGCGGACCACGGCGGAGTCATCCACCAGCAATACATTGATCTTTTTTGACATGGTTAAGGCCGTGTCCTTATCGGTTGGTGCCTGACCCACACATCGCCGCTGCACAGGTCAAAAATGATGCTTCGATAGCCCGTGCTGCCCATGTCCTGGGCGATCAGGTCGAGGCGATAAAGGGCGGCCATTTCCAGCGCCGCGTTGACGTTCAGGCGTGCCACGTCACCGAAGGGCACGTGGCGTTGCAGCTCAGGAAACATCTCGCCGCCGCCGAACAGCTTGAGCTGGTACTCCTCGGGCTCCGTGCCATGGGCCCGCGCTTCGCGGATGAACAGCTCGATCGCCTCGTCGGCATAAAGACCATTCAACGCGGTGGAGCAGCGGATGCGACGGGGCAGCATGAAATGGCACATGCCGCCGATCCGCCGCTCGGGATGCCACAGCGTGATTGCCACGCAGGAACCGAGGATGGTACGCAGCCGGGTCGGGCAGCTGGCGAAGCGAAACTCCCCCGGCGCCAGGTAGGCTTCAGTGACTTGTGTTTTTCTGGCCGTGTTCATGGCTTGCGATAAATCGAAGGCATCACCAGTTTCAATGCGTCGGACACGCCGTTGAGGCTTTCCGAATGGCTCACGATGAAATACCCGCCGGGCTTGAGCCGGGGCACTAATCGAGCGACCACTTTGCTTTTGGTGGGTTGGTCGAAATAGATCATGACGTTGCGCAGGAAAATCACATCGAACTCCCCCAGCTCCGGCAACGTGTCGTTGAGGTTGACCTGGATGAAGTTGACCCGGCTGCGCAACGCCCGATCGATCAGGAACGTGCCTTCCTGGCTGCCGGTGCCCTTGAGGCAGTACTTGACCAGCAGCGACTGGGGCAGGGTGCGGGCGCGCTCCATCGGATAATGCCCGGAGCGCGCCTTGGCCAGCACCTGGCTGCTGATGTCCGAGCCGATCACTTCCCACGGCGTGGTGCCCAGCCCTTCGGCCAGGGTCATCGCCAGGCTGTAGGGCTCCTCTCCCGACGAACTGGCCGCGCTCCACAGGCGAAAGGTCTTGCCCGGCGTGGCGTTGGGCAAGACCTGTTGGCGCAGGAAGTCGAAGTGCTTGGGTTCGCGAAAAAAATAGGTTTCATTGGTGGTCAGCAGGTCCAGCGCCACCTGCAATTCATCGGCACGCTGACCGTTCATGATCAGCTTGAAGTATTCACCGTAGCTGCCCAGCTCGTAGTGCTTGAGGCGCTTGAACAGACGCCCGGCCACCAGGGCTTTCTTGGCGTCGGTGAGGTTGATGCCGGCCGCCTGGTACAGCCAGGATTGAAACTGGCTGAACTCATGGTCGGTGAGCGCCAGTGAGTTTGCGGTGCGTTCCTTGCAACTGTCGGCGTTCACGGGGCTTCTACTTCCAGCGCGGTGGGGCTGGCCTCTGCGAGTTGGGACATTTCCTCGATGGACAGCACGCGGCCGACTTCCAGCACGATCACGAACTTGCCGTCGACCTTGGCCATGCCGCTGATGAAGTCGGCGCGGATTTTTGCGCCGAAGCTCGGCGGCGGTTCGATCTGCGAGGCCGGGATTTCCAGCACCGCCGACACCGTGTCCACCAGCAGGCCGATGTCCTGGGCATGGCCGTCCGCAGCATCGGCTTCGATGATGACCACGCACGAACGCCGGGTGATCGCCGAATTCGGCCGGCCGAAGCGCGCCGACAGGTCCACCACCGGCACCACCGCGCCGCGCAGGTTGATCACCCCGCGTACGAAGGCCGGCATCATCGGCACCACGGTAAGGTTGCCGTACTCAATGATCTCCTTGATGCACAGGATGCCGATGGCAAACATCTCCGTGCCGAGCATGAATGTCAGGTATTGCGCTTCTTCCTCGACCGCGACGGTCGCCTGGCGAGTGGTTGCGATGGCGCCCATGCCGTTATCTCCTTTCAGCGAGCCTATGGGAATCAACCGTCAGAACCGGGTGAATTCGGATTCGTCCGGCGCGCTCGCCATGCTGTAGGCGAATGCCTTGGGCAATGCGGGCGCGGCGGCTCGGCTCGGCTTGCGGCTGGACGTGCCGGGTGTGCTGTCGACCTTCAACGGCTGGCTGGCCGATTTGGATGGCGTGTCCAGGGTGAAGAAGCTCATGGCCTGTTGCAGCTGTTCGGCCTGGCTGCTCATTTCCTCGGCGGTGGCCGCCAATTCTTCGCTGCTGGAGGCGTTCTGTTGGGTGACCTGGTTGAGCTGGGTCATGGCGGTGTTGATCTGCGCCACGCCGGCGGCCTGTTCCTCGGAGGCGGCGCTGATTTCCTGCACCAAGTCCGAAGTCTTGTTGATCGACGGGACCATTTCATCGAGCAAGTGCCCGGCCTTCTCGGCCATTTCGACGCTGCTGGACGACAGCTCACCGATTTCCTGGGCGGCCACCTGGCTGCGTTCGGCCAGCTTGCGCACTTCGGCAGCGACGACGGCGAAACCCTTGCCGTGTTCGCCGGCACGGGCCGCTTCGATGGCAGCGTTGAGCGCCAGCAGGTTGGTTTGGTAGGCGATGTCGTCGATGATGCTGATGCGCTGGGCGATTTTCTTCATCGCCACCACGGTCTGCTGCACCGATTCGCCGCCATCGGTGGCTTCCTTCGCGGCCTTGCTGGCCATGCCGTCGGTGACCTTGGCGTTCTCGGTGTTCTGGTTGATGCTGGCGCTCATCTGCTCGATGGAGGCGCTGGTTTCTTCGACGCTGGCGGCCTGCTCACTGGTGGCCTGGCTCATCGATTGTGCGGTGGCGCTGACTTCTTCGGACGCACTGGCGAGATTATCCGCCGCGTTACGCACTTCACCGATGATGTGCGACAGCTTGCCCACCATGTTCTGCATGGCGTTGAGCACCATGCCGGTTTCGTCCTTGGAGCCACCGTCGATCTTCGCGTTCAGGTTACCTTCGGCCAATTGCTCGGCGACGGCTGCGGCTTGCTTCAAGGGACGGGAAATGACCCGCGAAATGAACAGTGCCAGGCCCAGGCCGATCAGCAGTGCGGTAGCCAGCACGGCGATGATCGACAGGCGCGATTTCTCGAACAGCGCATTGCCGCGCTCGCTGGCGGCACCGGCGCCGGCATCGTTGAGCTCCACCAGTTTCTGCAGGTCGGCGGTGATCAGGTCGAACTGACGCTTGGACTCGCTCTTGAGCAGCGCATGGGCCTGGTCAGTCAAGCCCTGCCGGGAGAGCGCAAGCAGGTCTTTGCTGATCGCCAGGTACGCGATCCAGTCATTGCGGGTGGTTTCGTACAACTGGCGATCTTCGGCATTGGAGAGCAGTTTTTCATAGGTCGCCAGGCGCGTTTCAAAAGCTTTTTTGGCTTCCTCTGCTTCTTGCTCCAGCGTGGTGCGCTCCTGCTCGGAGTCGGCAGCGATGTGCCGATTTTCTTTGAGGCGATAGCTCGCTGCGAAGAACCGCATGCCCGACGCCGCACGCATCGACGGCATCCAGTTTTCACGGATTTCAGTGGTGGTGCCGTTCACCTCGCCCAGTTGGATGATGGAGAACACCCCCATGGCGGCTGTCAGGGCCAGCACCACCAGAAATGAAGTGATCAGTTTGGTGGCGATTCTAAGATCGTAGAACCATTTCATCGGGAAGTACCTCTCCATGGAGTTTTGCTAAAGCGTCAGCGAGCGTTGGCTTGTTGGAATTGAGTGGGGGTGTAACGGTTTTCGATCTGCACGATCTGGGTCAGCAGCGCCGGTACGTCGAGAATCAGCGCCACGGCGCCGCTGCCCAGGATGGTCGAGCCGCTGATGCCGCGCAGGGCGCCGAACAGCTTGCCCAAGGGCTTGATGACGGTCTGGAATTCACCCAGCAAGTCATCCACCACCAGCCCGGCCTTGAGTTCGGCGTAACGCACCACCACCACGTTCTGGCGGCGCGCGGCCTGGCCTTCGTGGTTGAAATGGTCGCGCAGGTAGACCAGCGGCAGCACCTCACCGCGCAGGTCGAGATAGCCTTGTTCGCGACTGGCCAGGCCATCGTCCTCGCTCAGTTCGATGCACTCCTGGACCATGTCCAGCGGAATGACATACGTCGACTGATCGATGCCCACCAGGAAACCGTTGATGATTGCCAGCGTCAGCGGCAGGCGGATGCGCACCACGGTGCCTTGGCCCGGCTGGCTGTCGAGGTCGACGGTGCCGCGCAGCAAGGTGATGTTGCGCTTGACTACGTCCATGCCCACGCCGCGTCCCGACAGGCTGGTGACGGCTTGGGCGGTGGAGAAGCCCGGTTCGAAAATCAGGTTGTAGATTTCCTGGTCGGTAGGGCTGGCGCCGGGGGCGAGCAGGCCACGCTCCTGGGCTTTTTCCAGGATCCGGTCGCGGTTCAGCCCGGCGCCGTCGTCGGCGATCTCCAGCACGATGCTGCCCGAGTCGTGATAGGCGTTGAGGTGCAGATGCCCCTTGGCCGGCTTGCCGGCGGCCAACCGTGCTTCGGCGGTTTCGATGCCGTGGTCCATGGCGTTGCGCAACAGATGCATGAGCGGATCGCCGATTTTTTCCACCACGGTCTTGTCCAGCTCGGTTTCGGCGCCACTGATGATCAGGTCGATGTCCTTGCCCAGTTCCTGGCTGACATCGCGCACCACCCGCCGGAAGCGGTTGAAGGTTTCGCCAATGGGGATCATGCGCAGGCGCAGGGCGCCATCGAGGATTTCTTCCACCAGGGCCGATACGGTCGAGGTGGACTCCTGCAACGGGTCGTTGTGGCAGGTGCGCGCCAGCAGACTGGCACCGGCACTGGCGATGACCAGCTCGCCCACCAGGTTGATCAACTCGTCGAGCTTGTCGGCGTTGACCCGTACATAAGCGCCGTCCTTGGCCTTGTTTTCGCTGCTGACCGGCTGCCGGTCGGGCGCGGCCTGGGCGGGCAATCGTGGGGTCTTGCGTTGATCCGACAGCAGCTCGCCGGTGGTGACCAGCGCGGTGCTTTCGTCGGACTGCTCCTGAACCGTGGTAACCAGGTGGGTGTTTGCGTGCGGTTCGACTTCATCGACGGCGACGATTTCGATCTCGCAATCTTCACGGACAAAATCGAAGACTTCGTTGATGGCCCCGTGGTTGGCGGCCGAGCGGAACTCGATGTCGAACCCCAGGTAGCAGGACTCGGCATCCCAGGCCTCGATGGACGGCATCGCGTCGGTCAGCGTATCGATGTGGACGACTTCACCGAGGGTTTGCAAATAGCGCAGGAACGACAGTGGGTCCATGCCATTGCGAAATACCTCGGGGCCGAAGCGCAAGGTGATATGCCACAGGCGTTCCTGGTCCGGTTCCTCCATCCGGGGCTTCTCGGTGCTGGGCTGCGAGGTGGCGGGTGAGGGCGCCTGGTACTCCTGGAGGATCTGACACAGTTCCACTTCGCGTTTCAGGGCCGGCGGCGTCAGGGTGCCACCCTGGTTCGCCACCACGTTGATCAGTTCCAGCATGTGGTCGCTGGATTTGAGCAGCACGGCGATCAGGCCGGTGTCGACTTCGACGCTGCCGTTGCGCAGGCGGTCGAGTACGTCCTCGACAATGTGCGTGAAGCTGACGATCGGCTCCAGCCCGAACAGCCCGGCCGAGCCCTTGATGGTGTGGGCGGCCCGGAAGATCGCACCGATGGCATCATCATCGCCTGGGTCGGTTTCCAGTTGCAGCAGGGACTCCTCCATCGCCTGCAACTGTTCCCGCGCCTCGGCGATAAACGTCTGTTGTGCCTGGTCGAGATTGATGCTCACGCTCATATCCTTTGTCGTGTCGGGCTGTGGTGCGCAGGGCTAGGCCTGGAGATTGCACAGCTCAAGTGTTTCGCTGACGGCTTTGCTGCGCCCGGTCAGGCTCAGCTGGGTACCGGCTTTCGGTGCCTCGCGCAGCCCGATCAACAGCAGTTGCAGGCCGGCGCCATCGATTTCGGTGACCTGTGACAGGTCCAGCTCCATCCGCGGCGTCGCCCCCAGATGCGGCAGCCACTGGGCGGCCAGGTCGGCGGCGGTGTAGATGGTCAGCTCCCCGTCGATGTGGACGTGGGCAGTGCCATCCTGGACTTCATACAGCAAGGGCATTGCCGCCTCCGGCCATCAAGGGAGAATCAACTTGGACACCGCCGCCAGCATCTGCGCCGGCTGGAACGGCTTGACCACCCAGGCCTTGGCGCCTGCCGCCTGGCCTTCCTGTTTCTTCGATTCCTGGGATTCGGTGGTCAGCATGATGATCGGCGTGAACTTGTAGCTGGCGAGCTTCTTGACCTCCTTGACGAAGGTGATGCCGTCCATGTTCGGCATGTTCACGTCACTGATGATCAGGTGCACTTTCTGCCCGGTGAGTTTGCCCAAGGCATCCTTGCCATCGCTGGCCTCGATCACGTCATAGCCGGCACTTTTCAACGCGATGCCGACCACCTGCCGAACGCTCGCGGAGTCGTCGACAACCAATACACTTTTAGCCATGAACGGCTCTCCTAGAAGAAGGTTATTTCCTGTGAAGCTTGTTGCGCGTTCGAGTCGCCGTGGTGATTGCGGCGTTGCTCGTCGGTGGCATAGGTGGTTTCCATGCGCGCCAGCCATTGGCGGGCGTCGATGGAGGCAGCCTGGTCGGGCGACTGACGGGCTTGCTGCAGGTGCACATGCAAGTCCTCGATGTTGTCGCGCACGTGGCTGAGGATCTGGCTGACCCGGTCCTGGAATTGCAGGCTGACCAGTACTTGGGTGAGTTCGTCGCGAATCCCGAAGCTTTCCTGCTGCAGCATGTCGGCCGAGTCGGCCAGCCGCCCGGTGACGCTCTTGAAGCGTTCCAGCACGCGCTGGATGCTCTCTTGCGAACTGGTCACCGAATGGCTGTCCTGGTCCGCACCGCTGGAGGCGGCCTGGACCAGTTGGGTAATGGCGTTGTTGATGATGTCGACCTTGGCCGACATCTGCTGGCCGGTCTCGCTAGACTTGCTCGACAGACTGCGCACGGCGTCGGCGACCACCGCAAAACCGCGCCCGGCTTCCCCGGCGCGAGCGGCTTCGATGGCGGCATTGAGCGCCAGCAGGTTGGTTTGCGCGGCGATGGCCGCGACGTCGGCGGCCATGGTCCGCAGCTCGCCGGTGTAGGCGGTCAGATTGCGTACCTGGGCCAGGGTTTCATCGCGGCTGGCTTGGGCGGCCTTCAACGAATCAATCAGCTGGACCAGTTCGCTTTCGCTCTGGGCCAGCACCTGCACCGCGCCGCCACTGCTTTTGCCGGCCAGTTCGCCGGCGGCCAGTTGCGAGGCTTGCACGGTCTCTTCCAGGCGTGACGAAATGCCGGTGAAGCGGCTGGTCAGCGAGACGATCGCGGTTTCGGTCTGCTGCCGCGAGCTTTCGACCTGCTTGGCCCAGATCGGCATCGCGCCGAGAATCACTTCGTTGAGTTTGGCCTGGGTTTCGGGAGAGAGATGTTCGGCAGTTTGCAGTTCATGCAGGTCCCTGGCCTGTGCCAAAGCGCTGTCGAACCGACGACGCTGTGCCCGGGCGCCCAACAGGCCGGCCGCGCCGCCCAGTGCCAGGATTGCCGCGCCCAGGCCGAGGTTCTGCCCGCTCGCACCGTTGACCGCCAGCACGCCGACCGCAGCGGCAACGGCCACCAATACGGCATGCCAGAGGATGCGTGGTTGGGTTGGGGAAGCGGAATGGTCGTGTGAATACGACGTCATGGTTCGGTCCTTGAACAGTGCTGCTAACAGGTTATTGGCGAATAACTGGTTATCTGCGACCTTCATCCGGACTTGAAGACCAGTCGTCCGATATCACATAGCTGTAGGCAATGCCCTACACAGCGCGTGGCACTGTGCTATCTCAGATTAGACGCAGTCTGAAAAATGTCGAGTCGGACCGACGAAGCTATCACCGCTTACACAAACCTCCTGTGGCGAGGGAGCTTGCTCCCGCTGGACCGCGCAGCGGGCCCTCTTTAATGCGACTGCTGCGCAGCCGAGCGGGAGCAAGCTCCCTCGCCACAAGAGCGGTCCGAGTCGATTCTTTGAAATGAAATGTTGGGATTGAGCTAAATTATCGCCACCCGAATCGTCGAATCCGCCATCAGAGCCCTCATGCCCACCCAGCCCCTCTGGAAAACCTACCTGCTGTTCCTGGCCCCCATGGTCCTGTCCAACTTCCTGCAATCGATGTCCGGCACCTTCAACAGCATCTATATCGGCCAGATGCTCGGCACCCAGGCGCTGGCGGCGGTCTCCGGGATGTTCCCCATCGTGTTTTTCTTCATCGCCCTGGTAATCGGCCTGGGGGCGGGCGCCGGGGTGTTGATCGGGCAGGCCTACGGTGCCAATGAAACCGGTACGGTAAAGGCAATCGCTGGCTCGACGCTGTTGCTAGGCGCGATCATCGGATTGGCGGCGGCGGTGCTGGGCAGTGTGTTTGCGCGACAGGCGCTGCAAGGGCTGGGCACGCCGGTCGATGTGCTGGAGGACGCCGTTGCCTATGCCCGGGTGATGCTATGGATTTTGCCGATGCTGCTGGTGTTCGTGTTGTTCACCCAGTTGCTGCGCGGGGTCAGCGATACCTTGTCGCCGATGCTGGCGTTACTGGTGTCCACCAGTGTAGGGCTGCTGCTCACCCCTGCGTTGATCCGTGGCTGGCTGGGGCTGCCGCAGATGGGCATCCAGAGCGCCGCGCTGGCGGGGCTGGTGGGGACGACGTCGGCGATGGTCATGCTGGCGTGGCGCCTGAACCGCCGCGCCCATGCCCTGGCGCCGGACCGCGCCTTGTTTGCGGCCATGCGCCTGGATAAGGACATTCTCGGCAAGGTGCTGCGCATCGGATTGCCCACGGGCTTGCAAATGGTGGTGATCTCGCTGTCGGAGCTGGTGATCCTGGCCTTGGTCAATCGTCACGGCTCCCAGGCCACGGCGGCTTATGGCGCGGTCACGCAGATCGTCAATTACGTGCAGTTCCCGGCGCTGTCGATTGCCATCACCGCCTCGATCCTCGGCGCCCAGGCCATCGGCGCCGGCCGCCTGGAGCGCCTGGGGCCGATCCTGCGCACGGGGATGTTGTTCAACGTCTGGCTGACCGGGGGCCTGGTGCTCCTGGGGTACCTGCTGTCCCACTGGCTGCTGGGCCTGTTCATCACCGACCCGGCGGCGCGGGTCCAGGCCGAACACCTGTTGCACATCATGCTCTGGAGCCTGCTGGTGTTTGGTTTCCAGGCGATTGTCGGCGGCATCATGCGCGCCAGCGGCACGGTGCTGGTGCCGGTGGCGATCTCGATCTTCTGCATCGTCGCGGTGCAAGTGCCGGCGGCGTATCTGCTCGATGCCCACTTCGGGTTGCAGGGTGTGTGGATGGCGTTTCCCGTGGCTTACTTGAGCATGCTGCTGTTGCAGACGCTGTATTACAAACGGGTCTGGCAGCATCAACCGATTGAGCGGTTGGTGTAGCCCGCCGCTATTCGACACTACTCGGATTCCCTTGTGGGAGCGAGCCTGCTCGCGATAGCGGTGGATCAGCTTGCATCAATGTTGAATGTGCCGACGCCATCGCGAGCAGGCTCGCTCCCACAGGGGGACTGGGTTGGCTGATGTTACAGTGCCCATCACCTTTCACCGTCGCCATCGAGGACCTGATGCCAAGCAGCTCTCGCTCCAACCCGACCTACCGCGCCTTCCTCTTCGACATGGACGGCACGCTGCTCAATTCCATCGCCGCCGCCGAGCGGATCTGGACGCGCTGGGCCCGGCGTCATGGGGTGGACGTGGCGACATTCCTGCCGACCATCCATGGCGTGCGCGCCATCGACACCATCGCCCGCCAGCAGTTGCCAGGGGTGAATGCCGAGGTCGAGGCCGCACAGATTACCCGTGAAGAAATCGAAGACGTCGAAGGCGTGGTGCCTGTACCCGGCGCCTTGGCGTTCCTGCAAAGCCTGCCACCGCAGCAGTGGGCGATCGTCACTTCGGCGCCCATGGCCTTGGCCTTGCGTCGGATGGAAGCAGCCGGGATCCCGCGTCCAGCCGTGATGGTCACCGCCGAGGACGTGAGCGACGGCAAACCCGATCCTGCCTGCTACCGACTGGCCGCCGAGCGCTTGCAGGTCACGCCTGGGCAATGCCTGGTGTTCGAAGACGCCCTGGCCGGCATCCAGGCCGGCGAAGCGGCAGGGGCGGACCTGATGGTGGTGACGGCGACGCATACGCATCCGCTCGATACAGCCCATCCGTTGATCAGCGATTATCGTGGGCTTGGCGTCACGGTAGACGAAGCGGGACTGATGCGGCTGCATACACTTTCGTAACCACCACCAACCTCCTGTGGGAGCGAGCCTGCTCGCGATAGCGGTGGGTCAGCTTGCATCAACGTTGAATGTGCTGACGCTATCGCGAGCAGGCTCGCTCCCACATTGGATCTGCGGTGGTCCTCGATCTGCGACTCGGCGCAGATTCCCTGTGGGAGCAGGCTCGCTCCCACAATGGATGATGGTGATCCGGGTCAGCTCACCACGCGGTAGCAGGGCACGTAGGCCGCGCCGCCCGGCAGTTTCATGCGGTGCTGGGCGACGAAGGCCTGGAGCAGACGGTCGAGGGGTTCCATGATGGCCGGGTCGCCGTGGATTTCGTACGGGCCATGTTGCTCGATCAGGCGGATGCCCTTGTCCTTGACGTTACCGGCGACGATGCCCGAGAACGCGCGGCGCAGGTTGGCGGCCAGTTCGTGGGGCGGCAGGTCGCGGCTCAGGCCCAGGCTGGCCATGTTGGCGTGGGTCGGGTCGAACGGGCGTTGGAAGCCTTCGTCGATTTTCAGCAGCCAGTTGAAGTGGAAGGCGTCGTTGCGCTCGCGGCGGAACTGCTTGACCTCCTTGAGCCCCTGGGTCATCTGCCGCGCCACTTCGGCCGGATCGTCGATGATGATTTTGTAGTGCTTCTGCGCTTCTTCGCCCAAGGTTGCTCCGACGAACGCGTGCAACTGGTCGAGATACGGCGCAGCGCTTTTCGGGCCGGTGAGGACCACCGGGAATGGCAGGTCCTGGTTGGCCGGGTGCATCAGGATGCCCAACAGATAGAGGAATTCCTCCGCCGTGCCGGCACCGCCCGGGAAGATAATGATGCCGTGGCCGACACGCACGAAGGCTTCCAGGCGCTTCTCGATGTCCGGCAGGATCACCAACTCGTTGACGATCGGGTTCGGCGCCTCGGCGGCGATGATGCCCGGCTCCGTCAGGCCCAGGTAGCGACCGCCATGGATCCGCTGCTTGGCGTGGGCAATGGTCGCGCCTTTCATCGGGCCTTTCATCACGCCCGGACCGCAGCCGGTGCAGATGTCCAGGCTGCGCAGGCCCAGCTCGTGGCCGACTTTCTTGGTGTACTTGTATTCCTCGGTGTTGATCGAGTGACCGCCCCAGCACACGACGATCTTCGGCTCCACACCCGGACGCAAGGTACGGGCGTTGCGCAGCAGGTGGAACACGTAGTCGCTGATGCCTTGGGACGAGCTGAGGTCGATGCGCTGGCTGTCCAGTTCGTTCTCGGTGTAGACGATGTCACGCAGGGCGCTGAACAGCATTTCACGGGTGCTGGCGATCATTTCGCCGTCGACGAAGGCATCGGCCGGCGCGTTCAGCAGTTCCAGGCGCACGCCACGGTCCTGCTGGTGAATACGGATCTCGAAGTCCTTGTAGGCTTCCAGGATGGTCTTGGCATTGTCGACATGGGCGCCGGTATTGAGAATGGCCAGGGCGCACTGGCGGAAGAGGGTATAGATGCTGCCGGAACCGGCTTCGCTCAGCTGCTGGACTTCGCGCTGGGACAAGGTCTCCAGGCTGCCCTTCGGGCTCACCGAGGCGTTGATAACATGTCTTTGAGTCATTCAGCTTTCCTTGAAAACGATGCCGTACACACAGAGGCGGCATCTTGAAAAAAACGTCCACGCAGAAAGATCGCACGATCCTTGCGGTATCGCCATGGACTTTGATCCGGATCCTTCGGGTCGGTTGCATCATAAAACGAGCCCAGCATAGCTAAATCGACCGGGCAGGCGATAATGCGTGACTCTTTTGATGCCGTACAAGGAAATTGCGCCGCGATGTTCGAGATAAAACCCTGGGACGCCGGTCTTTACCGGCGGCAGACCCGCCGCAGTACGATGATTATCGCGGTGGTATTCCTGGCGCTGGCGATGCTCCTGTCCAGCCTGGCCGTGATGCTGTTCGGCACGCCGGGAGGCGATAACTTTCGCTTCAATCTCGGGGGCGTGATGGCCGCGGTGCTGCTGATGGCTGCGCTGATGCGTGGGTATTTCTGGTCGCAACCGTGGATGGCCGCAGCGGTGTACGGCTGGCAACTCAAGCGCAGCCTGATGAGCGTCACCAACGTGATGCATCAGGTGAAAGCCGGTGTGCAGGCCGAGGACCCCGCCGCAATGAAGCTGTTGCGCTTCTACCACCAGGGCCTGGCGCAGATGCATCAACTGGACGCCAACTCCAGCGACCAGGGCTCACTGGCACGGGAGGCCGACCCGCATGTGGCGACGATGCAGGCGCTGGGCCTGGACATTCAACAGCCGCGCCTGGACCCGGCCTGGATAGAATCGGTCAAGCTGGCATACGGCAAGCGCTGAGAGCTGTCCGCTCGTCGGTGCCTGGCCGGAAAAATCAAACCCAGGTACCGGCGCGCCTTTCTGATGAACAGTCATCGAAAGGAGAGACGAGATGCCGGATAAACGCGTGTATGGAACATTGCTCTGGGTCGCGGTCGGATTGACCGGCTGCGCTGGCGATAATACGTCTTCACCGGTGGATGCACCGGGCGCAGCGAAGACCCCGACCACCGTGACCCTGGAAGCCGGGGCCGGGCTGATGCAGAACAAACCCCCGCTCCAGGCCCTGAATACCTACCTTGACGGTTTCCATTTCTATAACGGGCGCATGTCCGGGCAAATGGAAGCGCATCACTACTGCTCGGCGCTGAACGAGGAAGTCTTCCAGTGCGCCATCTTCGACGGCAACACCTCGGGCGCCAAGCTGATGGGGGTGGAATACATCATCAGCAAGCGCCTGTTCGAAGGCCTGCCCGCCAGCGAAAAACAGCTGTGGCACAGCCATGTCCATGAAGTGAAGTCCGGGCAGTTGATCGCCCCCGGGATTCCTCAGGTGGCCGAGACCCGATTGATGGAGAACCTGGTGGGCACCTATGGCAAGACTTGGCATACCTGGCACACCGAGCAGGGTCAGGCACTGCCCTACGGCGTGCCGCAACTGATGATGGGGTTCACCGCCGATGGCCAGGTCGACCCGCAGCTGGTGCGTGAGCGTGACCGTCGGATGGGGGTGGACAGCGAAGCGAAGAAGAAGGCCCGGGCCGGCATCGAAGCGCCGGCGGTGGATCCGGGGGCGGATGCGTGGCAAAAGGGTAGGGTTTGGCAGATCAAGGATCCGACTGGGGCGCATACTCACTGATCAGGGTATGCCTGATTCTGTGGCGAGGGGATTCATCCCCGCTGGGGTGCGTAGCATCCCCCGAGCAGCTCACAGGGTGGGGGCGAGTAAAGGGGATAATTATTGAGGGAGCTGCTCCGCAGCTCAGCGGGGATAAATCCCCTCGCCACAAGTGTTCTTTGGCAACAATAGAAGTGATATCAAGCTCTGTGGCTACGGCTGTTTAAAGTGCCCCGGCACACCATGTTCTTCTTCCGTCGGCCGGGTTCTTTTCTGAACTTGGACGTCGCTTATTTCAGCCGCCTTGAGTTCACTGAACGTGATTCTAAGCAAGGCTTCGGCTTCGCTGATACTCAAGGTCTCGGTGTCGGCCGCCAGCACGCGGCTGTCGGGTTGGCCGTCGGCGATGAAACTGACGATGAATCGGTCGTGACTGCTCATGCTGATCTCGAAGGATTAAGCGCCAGGGCGCAGCAGAACTGCGCCCCAACGGTGTTCCGGGTTACGATTTCCTGCCGCCGCCATGGCTGCGTTCGCCACCTTTCTTACCGGCTTCGGAGGCTTTTTCCCGGTCGTTTGCAAAGTTCCCGCCCGAAGCATGTCCGCCTTTCTTGCCGGCTTCGGATGCCTTTTCACGATCGTTTGCGAAGTTACCTGGGTTCTTGTTTCCGCTATTAGCCATTTCGAGATTCCTCATTTTGGTTAAGCGAGCAACTGCCTCGCCTAACTGTGAAAGAAAATTCCCGGGGTTAGTTTAATAAAAACGTTTCGCTGGCGACGAACGGTTAATAAACTTATACAGCCGTTTCGCTTGGAAGTTGTACAGCATTACGTTGGTTTATATATAAGTTAATTACGATTCCCCACGTGCATGGGCTGGGTCAATCTTCACCGCCGCTGACTTTCCAATGTTTGGCGTCTGTCGGGAATACCACCTGTTCGACCCGATGGGCGATGCCGAAGGCCAGGGAGTTTTCTGCCGGGATGACCCGTTCCTCATTGCACAGGCATTTGAAGATATCCAGCTGGGTCGCCGCACCGGCGGTTTCCTTGACATAAATCTCCACGTAGCGCGCCACGTCGTTGTCCAGGCTCGACAGGTATTCGCGCAAGCGCGAATGGTCGACGGACTTCTGGCCGAAATACCAGTTCATGGGGTGGATCAAAAAGCGTGAGTGCGGAGTGGTGGTCCGGTCGCTGGCCGCCAGGTACATGACGATACCCATCGATTCGATATTGCCGGCATTCACCGCACGTACCGGCACGGGGAGGGATTTGATAAAGGTGTAGAGAGTAAAGCCGAAGTTGGTGCTGCCGCCCACGGTGGAGAGGTTGAGCATCAGTGAATCGGCACCTTTTTCGATGGCTTCCAGGCAGGTATCGCGGAAGCGTTCCGTGGTGCCTTGGTCGATCTGGCAATGGAAATGGACAATGTGTTCGGGCATCTCAAACTCCTGTCGACTGCATCCGTTGACGTGTCTGCGCATGGCGCTGCCGTAGAGTTGGGAGTCCGCTGGTTCGCGGAACGTTCCTGCTTTCTTGGCGGGCTGCGGTGCAAGCGTCAGGCCGATTGCTTGCGCTCGCAGCTTTCGGCCGCTTGCGTCATGCGCTGCAAAAACATCGTCAGCCCGGCTTCTTCGGCGCTCAGGCCTTTGCGGACCCGGGGTTTGGGCAGCTCCCTCAAAGCGCCGAGCATGAAACCCTCGACCACCGCAGGATGAATGTAGCACTTGCGACAGACGGTCGGCGTGTTGCCCAGTTGCCGGGCCACTTGCTTGACCATCTCGGCCACGTGTTTCTTGGCCTCGGTCTCGGTCTCCCAGCGCAGTGTCCGCAGTCCGGCCAACGCTGCTGCGCTGCCGGCCCAGGTGCGGTAGTCCTTGGCAGTGAAATCGGCGCCGGTCAGGGTCTTGAGGTAGGCGTTGATGTCCGATGAACTGATGGAATGGCGCTCGCCATTTTCGTCCAGGTACTGGAACAGGTTCTGCCCGGGAATCTCCTGGCAACGCCGGACCACCCGCGCCAGGCGGCGGTCTTTCACCGTAATCTGGTGCTCAACGCCACTCTTGCCGCGGAACTGGAAGGCGATGGCACTGCCATTGACCTCGACATGCCGGGTGCGCAACGTCGTCAGGCCATAGGAGCGATTGTCCCGGGCGTACTGGGTATTGCCGACCCGGATCAGGGTCTTGTCCAACAAGGTGATGACCGTGGCCATGACCTTGTCGCGGCTGAAACCGGGCGTGGCGAGAATCTCCTCCAGACGCTTGCGCAAGCGCGGCAGGGCGCGACCGAATTCGAGCATGCGCGAATATTTGTCCGCATCGCGCACCTCGCGCCAGCGGGCATGGTAGCGGTATTGCTTACGGCCCCGGGCATCGCGGCCGGTGGCCTGCAAATGGCCGCGTGGGTCGGTGCAGATCCACACTTCGGTGTAGGCCGGGGGCACCGCCAGGGCATTGATGCGCTGGATCTCGGCCGCATCAGTGATGCGTTGGCCCTGGGGATCGAAATAGCAGAACTTGCCTCGCAGTTTCTTGCGGGTGATACCGGGAGCGGTGTCGTCGACGTAATGCAGGTCGGCCGGCAGTGCATCCGGCGGCGGGGTGTCAGGCATGGAAAAAATCCTTGGCAGCAGATCCGGGGGCCTATGGATTGATTGACCGCAGGCCGTTGCGGTGGTGCCAAGATTCTCAGGTTGCTCTCGAAACCTTGTGGGAGCGAGCCTGCTCGCGATAGCGTCGGATCAACCTGCATCAATGTCGACTGAGCCACCGCAATCGCGAGCAGGCTCGCTCCCACAATGGCCTTTCATCGGCCGCACTACCGTGTTCCTACGCCAACACCGCCACCGCCTTGATCTGCGCCCACAACACCTGCCCCGGATGCAGCTTCAACTGGTCCCGGGAATAGCGGGTGATGCGCGCCAGCAATGGCGTGCCTGCGGCTTCCATGCGGATCAGCACATGGGCGGCGTTGTCGGCGGCCAGTTCGCTGACGACCGTGACGGGCAAGCGGTTGAGGATGCTGGTCTGGGCATCATTCGCCAGGCTGAGGCTGACATCCCGGGCCTGGACCTTGAACCGTAGCGGCTGGCCGATGGCGAGGGCGGTATGAGCGACCCGGACATTCAACTGGCTGTCGGGCAGGTTCAGGGTGAGCAATTGATAGGCCGGTTCATAACCGCTGACCTTGCCCTGGATCACCACGCCCGCGTCATCCCCCAGGGCTAATGGCAGGTCGAGCCGGGCGAGGGTTTCGCCAATCGGCCCGCTGGCCAGGGCGCGGCCGGCATCGAGCAGCACGAGGTGATCGGCCAGTCGCGCCACCTCGTCCTGGGAATGGCTGACGTACACCACCGGGATGTCCAACTCATCATGCAGCCGTTGCAGGTAAGGCAGAATTTCGTTCTTGCGCCGGCTATCGAGGGAGGCCAGCGGTTCGTCCATCAACAATAGGCGCGGGCTGGTCAGCAAGGCCCGGGCGATGCCGACCCGTTGGCGTTCGCCGCCGGAGAGGTTGTGGGGCTGGCGATTGAGCAGGTGCGCGATGCCCAGCAGTTCGCAGGCCTGTTCCAGGCTTACGCGCCGTTGCGCCGGTTTGATGCGCTTGAAGCCGAACGCCAGGTTGGCGTGCACTGACAGATGGGGAAACAGGCTTGCCTCTTGGAACACATACCCCAAGGCCCGTTGATGCGGCGGCACGAAGACGTCGCGCTCGGTGTCTTGCCAGACCTCACCGTTGACCTCGATGAAGGCTTTGGATGGCCGCTCCAGCCCGGCGATGCAACGCAGGCAGGTGGTCTTGCCGGAGCCGGACTCGCCAAACAACGCAGTCACGCCACGGCCCGGCAGTTGCACATCCAGGTCCAGGGCAAAATCCCCGTGGTCGAGTTGAAAGCGCGCATTGATCATCGGTCAGCTCCAACCGGCACGGGTTCTGCGGCTGGAATACAGCGCCAGCAGCACCAGGAACGAAAACACCAGCATCGCTGCCGCCAGCCAGTGGGCCTGGGCGTATTCCAGGGCTTCGACATGGTCGTAGATCTGCACCGACACCACCCGGGTTTTCTCCGGGATATTGCCGCCGATCATCAACACCACGCCGAACTCGCCGACGGTGTGGGCGAAGCCGAGGATCGCCGCAGTGATGAAACCTGGGCGGGCCAGGGGCAGGATGACGCTGAAAAACGTGTCCCAGGGATCGGCCCGCAGCGTGGCGGCGACTTCCAACGGACGGCTGCCGATGGCGGCAAAGGCGTTCTGCAACGGCTGTACCACGAATGGCAGGGAGTAGATCACCGAACCGATGACCAGGCCGCTGAAGCTGAAGGTGAGGGTGCCCAGACCGAGGGCCTGGGTGAACTGGCCGATCCAGCCGTTCGGCCCCAGGGCCAGGAGCAGGTAAAAGCCGATCACGGTGGGCGGCAACACCAGCGGCAGCGCCACCACCGCACCCACCGGCCCGCGCAGCCAGGAGCGGGTGCGCGACAGCCACAAGGCGATGGGCGTGCCGATGAGCAGCAGGATCACCGTGGTCAGCGAGGCCAGCTTGAGAGTCAGCCAGATGGCGGAATAGTCGGCACTGGTCAGCGGCATTTAGCGTTGGTAACCGTAGGCTTGGAGGATGACGGCGGCTTTGGGGCCCTTGAGGTAATCCATCAGCGCCGCGGCGGCGGGGTTGTCCCGGCCCTTGGCGAGGATTACCGCGTCCTGTTTGATCGGGTCATGCAGTTCGGCCGGGACGATCCACGCCGAACCGCTGGTGAGCTTGCCGTCCTTGTAGATCTGCGACAAGGCCACGAAGCCGAGTTCGGCGTTGCCGGTGGAGATGAACTGATAGGCCTGGGTGATGTTCTGGCCTTCGACGAGCTTGCTCTTGACCTGAGCGGCCAAGCCTAATTTGTCCAGCACCTGGGTTGCAGCCAGGCCGTAGGGAGCGGCCTTCGGGTTGGCGATGGACAGATGCTGGAAGCCATCGTGCTTGAGCACCTGACCCTGGTCGTCGACGTAGCCGTCCTTGGCCGACCACAGCGCCAGGGTGCCTACGGCGTAGGTGAAACGCGAACCCTTGACGGTGTCGCCTTCGCTTTCGAGCCTGGCGGGGGTGGTGTCGTCAGCAGCGAGGAATACTTCAAAGGGGGCGCCGTTCTTGATCTGCGTATAAAACTGCCCGGTCGCGCCGTACGCCGCCACCAGTTTATGGCCGGTGTCTTTTTCGAAATCGGCGGCCATGGCCTGAATCGGCGCGGTGAAATTGGCGGCCACCGCCACCTGCACCTCAGCGGCCTGCACAGCGCCGATGGAAAAGAAGGTCGTCAACAGCAACGGCGCGAAACGGGTGAGGCACATGGGCAGGGCTCCGTGGGGCAGGTTCGCTATATACGGAAATATATAGCGAATCCCTGACAAACGGAACGCGACATTTTGTCGGATCACAGGCAGCGATGCTTTATGTGAGGGGGCTTGGTCGCGAAAGCGGTGGGTCAGCTTGAATCCATGTTGAATGTACCGACGCCATCGCGAGCAGGCTCGCTCCCACAGGTCCGGCGGGGTGTCTGGAAGTTGTGGTTGGCTGCAATCCTCTGTGGGAGCGGGCTTGCTCGCGATTGCGGTGGGTCAGCTGAAGGGATATTGACTGTGCCGCCGTCTTCGCGAGCAAGCCCGCTCCCACAATGGTATTGATGTGGCTCTAAAATTTGTGTTCACCACCTTTCCTCTGTGGGAGCGAGCCTGCTCGCGATGGCAATCGATCAGCCCCCGCCAATCTCAGGCCTTGCCCCGACCCTGCAGCAACGCCAACGCCTCCTCGGCCAACCGCCGGGTCAGTTCGGCGCTTGGCAGCTCACGGCCCAACGGAAACGCCTGACCGGCCCAGAGGTTGCTGAAGTCCGCTTCGTCCTTGGCCCGCAGTGGCATCAATGCGCCGCCTGCCAGGGGGAAGGCCGGGGCCAAAGGACTCATCGGGCCGACTTCGCGCATGACCCGGTTGACGATGCCCCGGGCCGGGCGGCCGGTGAACAGGTTGGTGACGGCGGTCTGGCTTTCCTTGGCCGTGCGCAATGCCCGGTGATGAGAGGCGCTGATCTTGGCCTCGGGCGTGAACAGGTACGCACTGCCCAATTGCACCGCCGAAGCGCCAAGGGCGAAAGCCGCGACAATCCCACGCGCATCGCCAATGCCGCCAGTGGCGATCACCGGCACTTTCACCGCGTCCACCACTTGAGGCAGCAAGGCAAACAGGCCGACCTGGGTATTGAGATCATCGCTGAGAAACATCCCGCGATGTCCGCCGGCTTCATAGCCCATGGCGATGATCGCGTCACATCCATGCTGTTCCAGCCAGATCGCTTCCTCGACGGTGGTCGCCGACGAGAGGATTTTCGCCCCGGTGGCCTTCACCCGGTCCAGCAGGGATTTTTCCGGCAAGCCGAAATGAAAACTCACCACCTTGGGCCGCAATTCTTCCAGCACCCGGCAGGCCGCGTCATCGAATGGCGTGCGGTTGGACACCGGCGTCGGCGCGTCGAAATCCGCGCCCAGCTCCTCGTAGTAGGGTTTGAGCCGCTGCTTCCAGGCCTCGGCTCGCTGCTCGTCGAACACCGGTGGCTGATGGCTGAAGAAATTCACGTTGAAGGGTTTGTCGGTCTGTTCGCGGATCGTCGTCAGCGCCTGGCGCAGTTGCTCGACATCGAGCATCGCCGCCGGCATCGAACCCAGCCCGCCGGCATTGCAGGTCGCGACCACCATCGCTGGCCCGGTCACCCCGGCCAGCGGTCCCTGGATAATCGGCAGCTCGATGTCGAGCAGATCAAGGATACGAGTGTCTGGCCACTGGCTCATGTGCGGGTCTCCGACGGCAGAAGGAAAGAAGCGTTTTTAGCAGGTGTAGGGCGGCGGGGGCCAGTCAAGTTTTTCAATCGAGCGCGGAGTTTGATCCCGGCGCCGGGATCGCTAACATGGGTGCTTCACTGATCAAGGAGGCTGATTCATGGACGTAAAGCTCAAGACCGTCGAACCTTTTACCGTGGCTGGCTTGCAGATACGCACCCGCAATACCGATGAGCAGCAGCCGGACACGGCGAAGATCGGTTCGATGTGGCAGCGGTTCTTCACCGAAGGTCTGTTCGACACGATCCCGGCCCGGCAGTCGGAGTCGTTTGTCTACGGGGTATATTCCAACTACGAGTCCGACGCCACTGGCCATTTCGATGTGACCGTCGGCGTACAGGTGGATGCGACGAGTGCCGGCTTTCCCGCCGTAGAGATCGAGGGCGGCGATTACCTGGTGTTCTCGGCCAAGGGTCCGATGCCCGATTGCGTGGTCCAGACCTGGGGCCTGATCTGGGCTTATTTCGCCGACAACCCGCAGACGCTGCGCCGCTTCGCCACCGACTTCGAGGTCTACAACAGCCCCGATTCGGTGGCGATCTACATTGGCGTTCAGTCCCCGGATGAGCGTTCCAGCGCCAACAGCTGACGCTTGCGCTCCACGCCCCAGCGATAGCCGGACAGGTTGCCGTCGCTGCGCACCACCCGGTGGCAGGGAATCGCCACCGCCAGGCTATTGGCGCCACAAGCCTGGGCCACCGCGCGAACGGCTTTGGGCAGACCGATGCGCTGGGCGATCTCGGTGTAGCTGGCGGTGCTGCCCGGTGGGATCTCCCGCAGGGCCTGCCAGACCCGCTCCTGGAACGCCGTGCCGCGCAGATCCAGGGGCAGGTCCAGGCCCAGCGCCGGCGCCTCGATGAACCCCACCACCTGGGCGATCAACTGCTCGAACTCGCGGTCGGCGCCGATCAGGTTGGCGCGGCGGAATTTGTCTTGCAGGTCCCGCACCAGCGCATCCGGGTCGTCTCCCAAAAGGATCGCACAGACGCCGCGCTCGCTCTGCGCCACCAGAATCGCCCCGAGAGAGCATTGGCCAACGGCAAAGCGGATGTCGGTGTTCTGCCCGGCGGCGCGGTAGTCGGTGGGTTTCATGCCCAGCACTTTGTCGGCGGCTTCATAAAAGCGACTGTTGGAATTGAAACCGGCGTCGTACAGCGCCTCGGTGATGGTGCCGCCATCGGCCAGGCGTTCGCGCAGCTTGCGAGAGCGGTGGGCCGCAGCGTAGGCCTTTGGCGTCAGCCCGGTGACAGCCTTGAAGACCCGGTGGAAATGGAACGGGCTCAAGCCGGCGGTGCGTGCCAGCTCGTTCAGCCCTGGCAGTTCTTCAGCCGCTTCGATCTGCCGACAGGCCGCCGCGACCCGGGCCGCTTGCTGGGCGGCGATCTGGGTCTGGTCCCGCGCCGAGCGCTTGCTCGGACGATAACCGGCAGCCTGGGCCTGTTCCGGCGTGTCAAAGAATTCGACGTTACGCGGGTTGGGCAGGCGCGACAGGCTGCTGGGGTGGCAATAGATGCCGGTGGTTTTCACCCCATAGACGAATTGCCCGTCGGCGCGCGGATCCCGGGCGAGCACGGCGGCCCAGCGCGGATCCAGTTCAGGGGCGAGAGTGTTCGAAGTGCTGTTCATGGTCGTTCTGTCCATTGGCCCGTTTTGCCTACAGTAGCGAGCCTCCAAGAGGGCGACACTCCGGGTCTTGCGGTCGAATTCTGCATCTTCAGCCGGCGGTGCGAAACGTCAGGTTGATCCGCTGGGCACCCAGGCGCGGGTGCTCTCCCGGCTTGAGCGGCAGCACGCCGTGGTAACGCAACCGGTCGACGCCGCCCCAGACCACGATATCGCCATGGAACAACGGGATGCGCAGGCTCTTGTCGCTGCGCTCGAACCCGCCGAACTGAAACACCGCCGGCAGGCCCAGGGACATCGAGACGATGGGCGCGCTGAGATCACGTTCGTTCTTGTCCTGATGCAACGACATCCGCGCCCCGGGCACGTAGCGGTTGATCAGGCAGGCGTCGGGCTCGAAGTGTTCGAAGTGCGCCGCAGCGGCCGCAGCCTGGGCCAGTTCGCGGAACAATGCCGGCATGGCGGGCCAGGGTTGGCCGGTCTGCGGATCCTCGCGGGTATAGCGATAACCGCTGCGGTCGGTGGTCCAGCCCAGTGTCCCGCAACTGGTCAGGGCCACCGACATGGTAAAGCCACCGGGCGTGACCATCTGCCGGAACGGTGCCGCCTGCAACACCGTTTCCAGCGCTGGCAGCAAACGGTCCAGCCAGGCCAGGGCGAAGCCGCGCAGGACCAATGATTGCTCGCCGATCCGTTCGGTCTGGCCGGGCGTGGTGGGCGCCTGGTCGGCGAACAGGTCCAAGGTGATGGGCGTGTGGTCACTGCGCATCATGAAAAATGATTCCTAAGGTGTGCCGCCTGCCGCTGTGTACGCGGCTGACGCCATGGCGCATGTTCACCCGATAATAACCGCGAACGCCTTTGACGGGCCGTTGGTGTACGGCAAAAACCAGCGCATCGCCCTGTTTCAGATCGATGACCTGGGGCCGCGATTGCATGCGTGGGCGCTGTTCGGTGAGGACGAATTCACCCCCGGTAAAATCCCCTCCCGGTTCTGATAACAGGATCGCGACCTGCAACGGGAATACCTGCTCGCCGTACAGATCCTGATGCAGACAGTTGTAGTCCTGTGGGCCGTATTGCAGCAACAACGGGGTAGGTCGCTGTTGTCCGGCTGCGTGGCAACGCTGTATGAAGTCGGCATGTTCGCCTGGGTACCGCACTTCAAGCCCCATGCATGCATTCCAGCGGTTCGCCAGCGGCACAAGCAGTGGATACAGCGACTCGCGTAATTGCTGGACGATATCAGGCAGCGGGTAGCGGAAATATTGGTACTCGCCACGGCCGAATCCATGACGGGCCATGATCACCCGGGAACGAAAATTCCCCGGCTCGGCGTACAGGTTGCCGAGTGATTGGCATTGGCTGGCCGACAGCAGGTTGCGGATGATTGCGCTGCCGTCCTGGTCGAGATTTTGTTCGAGGTTCGGCCAGTCAAGGTGGTGGAGGCGTTGGATCAATGTGGGTGGGGGCATGAGGGCAATCCTTGGTGGGAAGGATCGTTCAGTCTGGCAAACCTTTTGATGGCGACCACTCCGGATCTTGCGGTGCTGAACATCCACCGGTGCTCCCACCCCTGTGGCGAGGGAGCTTGCTCCCGCTCGACTGCGCAGCAGTCGTAAAACCTGCCGACGCGCTCTAGCTGGAAAACCTCGTCAACCTGATTGGGGCGGCTGCGCCACCCAGCGGGAGCAAGCTCCCTCGCCACACAAACACCCTAGCCACAGGTGTGGGTTGATCCTCTGCGCATCTACAACGCCTTGCTGACCTTGACCTCGCTGATCACATCACCGGTCTGGCCATGCATCGCCTCCAGCGCTGCCCGGGCTTCTTCTTCGCTGCCGGTTTTCAACTGGGCGAATTCAAAGCGGCGTTCGTCGTTGAGCTTGTACTTGATGACGTATTTGGTCGTCTGGTCCACGGTTGTGCCTGTCTGGAAGGTGGGTGGGCTCAGCTCAGCTTCGAGCTGGAGCGCCGGATGATCTTGATCTTGTGGGTCAGGGTCGGCTTGCGCGTGACGCTGATCGCACGACGGCTCACGGTGTCGATGGTGATGTTCCAGAAACCGGTGCTCGGTGCGGTGATCCTGGCCGGGAACGTGTCGAACGCGCCGCCGTGATAGGTGTGCCGGCCGCCGTTCTTGAAGCTGCGGAAGTTGGCGTCGTTCATCAGGCGGATGTTGCACATTTGCGAGCATTCGATAACGACGATGTCGTCTTCGTTCAAATGCTCGCGCTGATGGATGAATTTCATGGGCGCCTCCAGAAGGGCTTTTTCTACAAAATCAAACGATAGCAAGGACAATGGCGTGCAGTTTATCAGCACCAGGGGTTAATATCCGGCCCGCATCCCAGGCTTTGTTCATTTATCGCCACAGGGGCAGAAATAAAGACAGTGGGCGCCGGATAAAAACAACGTGCGTACTGTCGGAGGGTCTTTACCGGAGAAATCATATGAAGCGCAGCGTGTGGGTGTTGGCATTGGCATTGGGTGGATGTGCATCCGTATCGGACATCAACCAGACGCCGCCCACCATGAGCGTCATCTCCGGAAAGAAACCCCACGAATATGCCAAATGTGTGGTCGACAAGCTGGCCAGCAGCCGGGGGGCGTTGCAAGTGGAACCGCACAAGAATGGGGTCCGGGTGATCGTTCCGGGCAAGCTGTCGTCGCTGCCCGCGGCGGTGTTTGACATTGATGAGCGCTCCAGCGGCAGCAGCATCAAGTTGCACGAAAGCATGTCCAATGTGCCGGTGCGTCCGGGCGACGTGCAGGACGCAGCCAACGCCTGCATTTCCGGCTGAGCGCGGTCGCCGCCTGACGAGCCGCCCGGGTATCGGCTAGACTGATGTCCTCGACAAAAAATGCCGCCACGGTCTACGTTGGCGGCATTGTCATTTCTGGAGTCAGTCGATGAAACGCGAGCAGGTGCGTGAGCGCCATGCAGAAGGACTTATCTGCGCCACCCATATCATCCAGAATCCGGCGACGCCGGGGGAATGGATCGTCTTCTTCAAGAAAAGCGCCGGGCGCAGTTTTTTCCTGGTGGACGACCAGGACGAAGTCGAATCCTTCAGCCGCCTCGATGACTTGATCGAGACCGTTCGTGGGCTGGGTATCAAGTTCGCCGAGATCCACATCTGACGTCACCCCTTACTTGCACACCACCACGACGCTGCGGCTGGTGTAGTGGCCGACGTCGACACCCAGGGTCTTCTCGCTTTCCTTGGCCTGGGGCGTGCCGTGGGTACCGACGATGTGATAGCCGGTGCCGGCACAGGACGCATCAGCCTTTTCATAGCAGGCGGCCCAGGAGTTGGCCTCGCCCGAGCAATCGATCTCCAGGCCTTGCTCGCCGCTGGCCAGGTAGGTTTTTTCCGCCGAGGCACAGCCCGCCAGGGCCAGGACTGTAAACAGCGCCAGAAGTGTTTTCATGGGTTCGTCATCAGGAAGGGAAGGGCAGCCGCGAGGTTATAGCGAATGGCCATTCCGGTACAGCTAAACAAGCCTCGTTCAATGCGCGGGAGCATTGACCAGAGGCTCGCCTGTCTTACTTCTTGCGGCGGGGCGCGCGTGGAGCGGCTTCACGCTCTTTAGCCGGGGCAGAGCGGTCGTCCTGGAATACCGCCGCCACTTCCACCGCCATGGCCTTGCTGGGCAGGGGGCCTGCGACCTGCTCGCCGTGGTAGTTGATAATCCACCACTGGCCGTCCTTGTCCTGGCTGACCGAATAACCGTTTGCGTTTCTTGTTGCCGACATCTAGCTGCCTCATTGGCGGGATCAAGGGCGTCATGATACGCCAAATGCTCGCAAACAGCGCTCATGAGCGTACAGTGAGACCGCTGCGCCATCGAAACGAAAGGCGATTGAACTATCCGCCGATTTTTATTTCTCTATGATGGCATCGGTTGGCCAGTGCGGGCATTGTAAGGTGCCCGCCGCCTGATTAGACTGCGCCGAAACTCGTACATACCGCCTTTTCAAGGATTCATATGATCAAGAAATGCTTGTTCCCTGCAGCCGGTTACGGTACTCGCTTCCTGCCAGCGACTAAAGCCATGCCCAAGGAAATGCTGCCGGTGGTGAACAAGCCACTGATCCAGTACGGCGTCGAAGAAGCCCTGGATGCGGGCCTGACGGAAATCTCCATCGTGACTGGCCGTGGCAAGCGCGCACTGGAAGACCATTTCGACATCAGCTATGAGCTGGAAAACCAGATCAAGGGCACCGACAAAGAGAAATACCTGGTCGGGATCCGCAAACTGCTGGACGAGTGCTCGTTCTCCTACACCCGCCAGACCGAAATGAAAGGCCTGGGCCACGCGATCCTGACTGGCCGTCCGCTGATCGGTGACGAACCGTTCGCCGTGGTGCTGGCGGACGACCTGTGTGTCAACCTCGAAGGTGACGGCGTACTGACCCAGATGGTCAAGCTGTACAAGCAGTTCCGCTGCTCCATCGTCGCGATCCAGGAAGTCGATCCGCAGGAAACCAACAAGTACGGCGTCATTGCTGGCGAAATGATCCGCGAGGACATCTACCGCGTCCACAGCATGGTTGAAAAGCCAAAGCCTGAAGACGCCCCGTCGAACCTGGCGATCATCGGTCGCTACATCCTGACCCCGGACATCTTCGACCTGATCGAACAGACCGAGCCAGGCAAGGGCGGCGAAATCCAGATCACCGACGCCCTGATGAAACAGGCCCAGAACGGCTGCGTCATGGCCTACAAGTTCAAGGGCAAGCGTTTCGACTGCGGCGGCGCCGAAGGTTATATCGACGCGACCAACTTCTGCTTCGAGAACTTCTACAAGACTGGCAAGGCTTACTGATCGCCCGCGCCACGCCTTGAAAAACGCCCCGACTGGTTCGGGGCGTTTTTTTTGCGCGTGTTCTGTCTTCTTACTACACAGGATGTGGCGAGGGGATTTATCCCCGTTGGGCTGCGCAGCAGCCCCAAAGCAGCCCACTCCAATCTGTCTGGCACACTCAAGTCTTCTGATTCTAGGGCTGCTGCGCAGCCCAGCGGGGATAAATCCCCTCGCCACAGGGCGCGCGGTCTGCCTTATATTCCTGATGCACCTCACGCTGGCTTTTTGATTTTCCGCCCCCATAACCATCGCAACGCTGCCCCGCGCGAGAACTGCGGGTATGCTGATGGCCTGCCGAAGGAGAATGAAATGGCCTACGATTTTGACTTGTACGTGATTGGCGCCGGTTCCGGTGGGGTGCGGGCTGCGCGGTTCGCCGCCGGTTTCGGGGCGAAAGTGGCTGTGGCGGAAAGCCGTTACCTGGGCGGTACCTGCGTCAACGTGGGCTGCGTGCCGAAGAAGCTGCTGGTCTATGGCGCGCACTACGCCGAGGACTTCGAGCAGGCGTCGGCCTATGGCTGGACGGCGGGCGAGGCGAGTTTCGATTGGGCCACGTTGATCGCCAACAAGGACCGGGAAATCAATCGCCTCAACGGGATCTATCGCAACCTGCTGGTCAACAGCGGTGTGGCATTGCACGAAGGTCACGCCCGGCTGACCGGACCTCACGAGGTCGAAATCAACGGCCAGCGTCACACCGCCCGGCACATCCTGATCGCCACGGGCGGCTGGCCAGTGATCCCGGACATTCCCGGGCGCGAGCATGCCATCAGCTCCAACGAGGCGTTTTTCCTCAAGCAACTGCCTAAGCGCGTACTCGTGGTGGGCGGTGGCTACATTGCGGTGGAGTTCGCCGGGATTTTCCATGGCATGGGCGCGCAAACCTCGTTGCTCTACCGCGGCGACCTGTTCCTGCGCGGCTTCGATGGGGCAGTGCGCAAGCACCTGGCCGAAGAGCTGACCCGTCGCGGGCTGGATCTGCAATTCAAGGCCGACATCGAGCGCATCGACAAGCTGGACGATGGCAGCCTGCGGGTGACCCTCAAGGACGGTCGTACGCTGCTCACCGACTGCGTGTTCTATGCCACCGGCCGGCGCCCGATGCTCGACAACCTGGGCCTGGAGCACACCGGCGTCACGCTGGATGAGAAGGGCTTTGTCCAGGTCAACGAGCAGTACCAGACCGCCGAGCCGTCGATCCTGGCGATTGGCGACGTAATCGGTCGCGTACAACTGACGCCCGTTGCCCTGGCCGAGGGCATGGCGGTGGCGCGGCGCCTGTTCAAGCCCGAGCAGTATCGCCTGGTGGATTACCGGATGATTCCCACTGCGGTGTTCAGCCTGCCGAACATCGGCACGGTCGGCCTGACCGAAGAGCAGGCCCGGGAGGAGGGGCACGAGGTGCAGATTTTCGAAAGCCGTTTCCGGCCGATGAAACTGACCCTGACTGAGTGCCAGGAGCGGACTTTGATGAAACTGGTGGTGGATGCCCGCACCGACAAGGTCCTGGGCTGCCACATGGTCGGGCCGGACGCCGGGGAAATCGTCCAAGGCCTGGCAATCGCCCTCAAGGCCGGCGCCACCAAGCGCGACTTCGACGAAACCATCGGCGTGCATCCCACCGCCGCCGAAGAATTCGTCACCATGCGTACCCCCACGGCCTGATCCCCGCAGCCCGGCCGCGCGAAGCGAGGCTGCAATCCTTTTGACCTTTGGCTCGGCAGTCGAGTCCCAAGTGAGCATCAGGATTGCAGCCGCTTTCAGCACTGCACAGATTTCTTCTATCTATATGGATTCCTGATAGCCAAAACCAATCATTCGCATGAGCTTTGCCAATGAGCCAGTGAAGGAATGAGTGGGTAAGCTTCCCTCCATCAACTTCTCAACCCTGACGGAGAAACACCGATGCCTATCATCAACAGCCAAGTTAAACCGTTCAAAGCTACTGCATTCAAAAACGGCGCATTCGTCGAAGTCTCGGACGCTGACCTGAAAGGCAAATGGTCGGTCGTATTCTTCTACCCGGCTGACTTCACCTTCGTTTGCCCAACCGAGCTGGAAGACCTGGCCGACAACTACGCCGAATTCCAGAAACTGGGCGTCGAGATCTACAGCGTGTCGACCGACACTCACTTTGCCCACGCAGCCTGGCACAACACTTCGCCAGCCATCGGCAAGATCCAGTACACCATGATCGGCGACCCGACCCTGACGATCTCCCGCAACTTCGACGTGTTGATCGAAGAAGCGGGTCTGGCTGACCGCGGTACTTTCGTGATCAACCCTGAAGGCCAGATCAAGATCGTCGAAATCAACGACGGTGGTGTAGGCCGTGACGCTTCCGAGCTGCTGCGCAAGATCAAGGCTGCTCAGTACGTTGCCGCTCACCCGGGTGAAGTCTGCCCAGCCAAGTGGAAAGAAGGCGAGGCCACCCTGGCTCCGTCCCTGGACCTGGTCGGCAAGATCTAAGACCGTGAGTCCTTTGAGGGCGGTCACCCGCACTTAAGTAAGCCGCACCGCCCACAAAAACGCCCGGGCGAGATTCGCTCGGGCGTTGTTTTTTCTGAAATTCAAAAATGGAAATCGCCCGTATGTTGGACGCCAATCTTAAAGCTCAGTTGAAGTCATACCTGGAACGGGTCACCCAGCCGATCGAGATCGTTGCATCCCTCGACGACGGTGCGAAATCCCAGGAAATGCTCGCGTTACTCAAAGACGTTGCCAGTCTTTCCACTCAGATTACCTTGCTCGACAACGGCAACGATGCGCGCAAGCCTTCGTTCTCGTTGAATCGCCCGGGAGCCGATATCAGCCTGCGTTTTGCCGGCATTCCCATGGGCCACGAATTCACTTCGCTGGTGCTGGCCCTGCTGCAAGTCGGCGGCCACCCTTCGAAGGCCAGTGTTGAAGTCATTGAGCAGATCCGCGCCCTTAAAGGCGAGTTCAACTTCGAGACTTACTTCTCGCTGTCGTGCCAGAACTGCCCGGACGTGGTCCAGGCGCTCAACCTGATGGCGGTGTTGAACCCTAACATCCGTCACGTCGCCATCGACGGCGCGCTGTTCCAGGCCGAGGTCGACGAACGCCAGATCATGGCCGTGCCGAGCATCTACCTCAACGGCGTGAACTTCGGCCAGGGCCGCATGGGCCTGGAAGAAATCCTCGCCAAGATCGACACCAGCGGCATCGAGCGCCAGGCTGAGAAAATCAGCGCCAAGGACGCCTTCGACGTGTTGGTGGTCGGCGGTGGCCCGGCCGGTGCTTCGGCGGCGATCTACGCCGCGCGTAAAGGCATCCGCACCGGCGTTGCAGCCGAGCGCTTCGGCGGCCAAGTGCTCGACACCATGGCGATCGAGAACTTCATCTCGGTCCAGGAAACCGAAGGGCCGAAACTGGCGGTCGCCCTGGAAGAACACGTCAAGCAATACGACGTGGACATCATGAACCTGCAACGCGCCGATGCGCTGGTGGCGGGCCGCGACGGCGCGCTGCACGAAGTCCGCTTCGCCAGTGGCGCCAGTCTCAAGGCCAAGACCGTGATCCTGGCAACCGGTGCCCGCTGGCGCGAAATGAACGTGCCAGGTGAGCAGCAGTACCGTAACAAGGGTGTCGCGTATTGCCCGCACTGCGACGGCCCGCTGTTCAAAGGCAAGCGTGTGGCGGTGATTGGCGGTGGCAACTCCGGCGTCGAGGCGGCTATCGACCTGGCCGGTATCGTGGCCCACGTCACTTTGCTGGAGTTCGATGTGCAATTGCGCGCCGACGCGGTGTTGCAGCGCAAACTGCACAGCTTGCCGAACGTAACGGTGATCACCAACGCCCAGACCACCGAAGTGACTGGGGACGGCCAGAAGGTCAACGGCCTGCGCTACAAGGACCGTCCAAGCGGTGAAGTGCGTGATGTGGCTCTGGAAGGGATCTTTGTGCAGATCGGCCTGTTGCCTAACACCGATTGGCTCAAAGGGACCGTCGAACTGTCGCCGCGTGGCGAGATCATCGTCGATGCCCGGGGTGAAACCTCGATCCCAGGCGTGTTCGCCGCCGGTGACGTGACCACCGTGCCGTACAAGCAGATCGTGATCGCCGTGGGCGAGGGGGCCAAGGCTTCGTTGAGCGCCTTCGACCACCTGATCCGTACCTCCGCCCCGGCGTAAGTCGCTGAAAGCGGGAAAACAAAACCCCATGGGCCTGGTCCGTGGGGTTTTTTATTGGGTCTTCACATCCACCATCCAACCCTGTGGGAGCGAGCCTGCTCGCGATGGCGTTGGGTCAGGCAATGAACAGTTGCCTGACCGGGCCTCATCGCGAGCAGGCTCGCTCCCACATTGGATTGGTGTTGCTTCGCTTAGAGCGGCGCAGGCTGAATGATTTCAACCCAGTAGCCATCCGGGTCCTTGATAAAGGCCAGGCTTTTCATGCGTCCGTCACTCAGGCGCTTCTGGAAGTCGCAGCCCAGTGCTTCGAAGCGCTCGCAGGCGGCGACGACGTCCGGCACGGAGATGCAGATGTGGCCGAAGCCGCGTGGGTCGCTGTTGCCATTGTGATAGGCAAACGCGGGATCGCTTTCGGTGCCATGGTTGTGGGTCAGTTCCAGGATCCCCGGGATCGACTTCATCCATTGGGTACGGGCTGCTGCGTCTTCAGGGATCTGGTTCTTGTCCACCAGGGCGAGGAAATACAGGCTGAATTCGGCTTCCGGGAAGTCGCGTTTTTCCACCAGCGAAAAACCCAGCACGCGGGTGTAGAAATCCAGGGACTTGGTGATGTCCTTGACCCGCAGCATGGTGTGGTTGAAGACGAATTGCGCGGTAGCGGCATCAGGTTGAGCGGTGACGCCAGGGAAAGTGTTGAGTTCGTGCAGGCTCATGGGCCCTCCGGAAAATAAGTGGGGCAAACGGCGTCGCAGCCAGGTGCGACGGTTCCTGGGCTTGCGTAAACGGCTTCCTTGCAGGTGCGTCATGATACGCAAGGGGGCGCGGCATCGCCAAACCGAGTGTGGCTATTGCCTGGTTCTGCCGGGCGCTTCAGACTTCAGGATTAGTCCTTGAGTGCCCGCGCAATGATTCGACCGTTCCTTTCGCTGTTTGTCCTGTTGTTTGCTGCGGCGGCGAGTATTGGCGCCCGGGCAGGCGAGCCGCAGGTCGTCTGGCCGCAGGGCTGGACTGTTGAAGCGCTGCCTTCCGGCGCATCGGCCTCGACGCCTGCACCGACCACCCAGCGACAGCGTGCCACCAAGAGCGACCCGGCGGGCAACGCGGTGATGGTCATGGAGCTGACGACAACAACAGTCGAGCCCGACCATCAGGTCAACTTGCAAGGCGTGTTGCTGGAGATGCGTAAATCAATCCAGAAGGATTTTTTCCAAGGCGGGTACCAAAGTGTCTGCAATAAAATTCATGAGTCCGTGTTGGGTGGGGCTACAGCATTGGAGACCACTTGCACGATCACGCAAAACGGCAGGCATGTTCTGTCGCAGACACTCGTTGCTGCACTAAATGATGGCAAGGCCTATGTGCTGTCCTATGCCGGACAGGCGCAGGTGTATGTTGATAGCCAGGATGAAATACAGTCGGTACGAAACAGCCTGAAACTATAAGCTTTTGACCTAATACGTCCGGACTAATCCTGAAGTTCAGCCCATAAAAAAGCCCTGATCCAGTCAGGGCTTTTTTTATGGAAGTGACGCCGGCTTAACCGCGCAACCATGAATCAACGGTGGCCGCGCCGTATTGTTCTTTCCAGGCTTTCAGGCCGCGGTGGTTGCCGCCCTTGGTCTCGATCAACTCGCCGGTGTGCGGGTTCTGGTAAACCTTCACCACGCGTGCGCGGCGGGTTTTAACCGGCTTGCTCGATTGCAGGCTGGCCTTGGACGGGTTCGGGTCGAGGATCGCGACGATGTCACGCAGGCTCTTGCCGTAGGTTTTCATCAGGCCTTGGAGCTTTTCTTCGAATTCGATTTCTTTCTTAAGCCCGGCGTCGTTCTTCAGCGATTCCAGCTGCTTGAGCTGTTCTTGAAGGGCCTTTTCGGCTGCACGAAATTCAGCGAGTCTGGACAAAATCGTTACTCCAATCAGATTATTTTGGCTGATACCACCGCAAACAAAGCAATAAGCCAAGCGCCTTGAAGCGACTCGGTGATAATGAATCACCTGCTATCCAGCACAGGTAAAAAAATTGTAGTAGTTAAAGCGAAAAGTGTAAATCGTAACTTTTTCGTTATGTAACAACAGCAAGTGCTCTTAACTGTTGGAAAGGCATCGTCAATAGGCCGGCGGCGGGTAACTGCCATTAGTGCAGGTCCGCGCCTGTATGAAGTCCGGCGCCGGGAGTGGAGTAGAACAAATAGAAACTCATCACAAAGTTCAGGCTTATGACTGCCGAGCAAGTTCGATAAACGCTCGGGTAGCGGGGGAGGCCTGGCGGCTGTCCAGCACCGCGAGGCCAATCTGGCGCGGTACCGGTGGCGCTAATGGACGCGTGACGAAACCCGGGTGGCGACTTTCCGGTAATGAGCCTTCGGAAACCACGCTCACCGCTTCACCGCGCCTGACCACATCCAGGGTGCTGAGCAACTGCGAGCAGCGAAAGCGCACGTTGGGGGTAAGCCTGGCGGCGTTGAACAGGCGCGTGACCAGTTCCGAGGAACCCGCCTCGGTGAGGACGAAAGGGTCGTTGCACAAATCCTTGAGACTCAGGCTGGCCTGGGCGGCGAGGGGATGGTCCTGGTGCAGCAGGGCGACCATCTGGTCTTCCATCAGTGGGAACGTATCGAAACGGTCCTCGGGCAATACCACGAAGCCGACGTCGATCCGCCGTTCGTCCAGCCACTGGATCACCTGTCTGTCCGGCCCTTCGTCGATGTGCACTTCGATGCCCGGATGCAGGGCGCGGTAGCGTTGCAGGATGTCGGGCAGCAGTTTCATCGACGCTGTCGGCCCGAACGAGCCGATGCGCAGGGTGCCACGGCGCATGCCCCGAGCATCGGCGGCTTCCTGGCGTAACGTGTTAGCCAATCCGAGCATGGCCCGGGCCCGTAATAGCAGTTGCTCGCCGATGTCACTGAGTTCCACCTGGGATTGATGGCGGCGCAGCAACTCCACACCCAACTCCTGTTCCAGGGATTTGATGGCGTGGGACACTGCCGACTGGCCGATGCCCAACCGCGTTGCCGCAGCGGTGAAACCGCGCAGCTCGGCGACCAGGGAGAAGATTTCCAGTTGGGTGAGGGTCATGAGTATTTACTCATTTTACGATGATCGATCATGAGGCAAACAATACGGCATCCCAGCCCCTTCCGATACCGTGGCGAGGGAGCTTGCTCCCGCTGGACCGCGTAGCGGGCCCATAGGGGGCTGCTTCGCACCCCAGCGGGAGCAAGCTCCCTCGCCACGTTCGATTGACCTCTAGGTGAACCATGAATGCTTTGGAGCAAACCCGCTCAACCCCATCCGATTTGCCGGTCTACCTGAAGCTCGCCATGGTCACGATGATCTGGGGCGGGACCTTCGTCGCCGGCAGGCTGCTGGCCGAGGCCCTGACACCGTTGTTTGCCGCCAGCCTGCGTTTCCTGCTCGCCAGCATCGCGCTGCTGCTGTTCCTGGCAATGGCCAGGATTCCCCTGGTCAGGCCCAGCATCAAGCAAGGGCTGCAACTGGCCACGCTGGGGTTGTTCGGGATCTATTTCTACAATCTGTGTTTCTTCTACGGTTTGCAGCACATCAATGCGTCGCGGGCCTCGTTGATCGTGGCCCTGAACCCGGCAGTGATCGGGTTGGCCTCCTGGTGTCTGTTCAAGGAACGCCTGGGCCGGCTGAAAGTGGCGGGCATCGTGCTGTGCATTGGCGGGGCGGGGCTGGTGATCGTCAGTCGCGATCCATCGCTGTTGCACAATGCCCCGCAAAGTTGGATCGGCGACCTGCTGATTTTCGGCTGCGTGCTGGGCTGGGGTATCTATTCGCTGTTTTCCAAAGGCTTGAACGAAAGCCTTGGCCCTTTGCAGACGGTGACCTGGTCGATCCTGCTGGGCACCTTGATGTTGTGGCTGGCCTGCGTGGCCGTAGGCGAGGTGCACGTCGAAGCACTGCGCGGCCTGGAGCCGAGGCAATGGTTGAGCCTGTTGTACCTCGGCGTGCTCGGTTCGGCCCTGGCCTACATCGCCTGGTACGACGGCATCCGCCGGATTGGCGCGACCCGTTCCGGGGTGTTCATCGCGCTCAATCCGCTGACGGCGGTATTGCTGGGCGCGCTGTTACTGGACGAACGGTTCACCGCGTTGATGTGCCTGGGCGGCGGGCTGATCCTGACGGGGATTTTCCTGTGCAACAAACCCCTTGCGCGGGCGACAGGAAGGGCGGTTTGATACAGAAGGCGGACAAATCCGGTTACGCTGTGTAGAATCGATTTACGCATATAAGAATAACGTCTTCTGGCAGCAGAAGCCTCGCCCGCAAGAGCCTTGGGTCGACAATGAAGATACTTGGGTTTCAACTGATCTACGGCGATTACCTCGCCCGCAGCGTTCGTGGTATTTCCTGCGCGCCACCGTGTGTCCCCAGCATCGCCAGCAACTGACGTTTCCTGTTGATTGACAAGCATGATGAGGCGCCGACATGGCAGATCTATACGAAAACCCGATGGGCCTGATGGGCTTTGAATTCATCGAATTCGCGTCCCCGACTCCCAATACCCTGGAGCCGATCTTCGAGATCATGGGCTTCACCAAAGTGGCGACCCACCGTTCCAAGGACGTGCACCTGTATCGCCAGGGCGCGATCAACCTGATCCTCAACAACGAACCCCACAGCGTGGCTTCCTACTTTGCCGCCGAGCACGGTCCGTCGGTCTGCGGCATGGCGTTCCGGGTCAAGGATTCGCAGCGGGCCTACAAGCGTGCCCTGGAACTCGGCGCCCAGCCGATCCACATCGAGACCGGTCCGATGGAGCTGAACCTGCCGGCAATCAAAGGCATCGGCGGCGCGCCGCTGTACCTGATCGACCGTTTTGGCGAAGGCAGCTCAATCTATGACATCGATTTCGTCTTCCTTGAAGGCGTTGACCGCCACCCAGTGGGCGCCGGCCTGAAGATCATCGACCACCTGACCCACAACGTGTACCGCGGACGCATGGCCTATTGGGCCGGCTTCTACGAGAAGCTGTTCAACTTCCGCGAGATCCGCTACTTCGACATCAAGGGCGAATACACCGGCCTGACGTCCAAGGCCATGACCGCCCCGGACGGCATGATCCGCATCCCGCTGAACGAAGAGTCGTCCAAGGGCGCGGGGCAGATCGAAGAGTTCCTGATGCAGTTCAACGGTGAAGGCATCCAGCACGTGGCATTCCTCACCGATGACCTGGTCAAGACCTGGGACGCGTTGAAGAAGATCGGCATGCGCTTCATGACCGCTCCGCCAGACACCTACTACGAAATGCTCGAAGGTCGCCTGCCGAACCACGGCGAACCGGTGGCTGAGCTGCAATCGCGCGGCATCCTGCTGGACGGCTCTTCCAACCCGGACGACAAGCGCTTGCTGCTGCAGATCTTCTCGGAAACTCTGATGGGGCCGGTGTTCTTCGAATTCATCCAGCGCAAGGGCGACGATGGGTTTGGCGAAGGCAACTTCAAGGCGCTGTTCGAATCCATCGAGCGAGATCAGGTGCGTCGGGGTGTGCTCACCACGGAGTGATGCCTGATCCATGAAAAAGCCCGCTTGGTGTTGTTGCCAGGCGGGCTTTTTTGTTGCCGATACAAGATCCCTGTGGGAGCGAGCCTGCTCGCGATGGCGTTAGATCAGGCAGTGAGCAATTGACTGACCGGGCCTCATCGCGAGCAGGCTCGCTCCCACAAGGGAAAGTGTACTGGTTCAGGACCGGCGCTGCTGCCGCATCAAGTGCTTGAACCCTTCGAACACCAGTACCGCCACTGCCATCCAGATCGGGATGTAGGTCAGCCACTCGCCGGTCTTGATGCTTTCACCCAGCAGCAGCGCTACGCCCAGCAGCAACACTGGTTCGACATAACTCAACAGCCCGAACAGGCTGAACGGCAGCAGGCGGCTGGCAACGATGTAGGACACCAGCGCCGAAGCACTGATGACGCCGAGCAAAGGGATCAGCAGCGACAGCCACGGGTGCTGATCGAAGACATAGAAACCCTGGTCCCCGCTCTGCACGAACCAGAGCGCCACCGGCAGCATCAGCGTCATGTCCAGCCAGAGCCCGCCCAGGTTGTCGGTCTTGATGCGTTTGCGCAGGATGAAGTAGATCGGGTAGCCGATCACCACCAGCAAGGTCGCCCAGGAAAACCCACCGACCTGGTACAGCTCGTTGAACACACCCACAGTGGCGAAGAACACCGCGATCTTTTGCAGGTACGACAGGCGTTCGCCGTAGACGATGCGCCCGGTCAGGACCATCGACAGCGGTAGCAGGAAATACCCCAGCGACACATCCAGGCTGTAGCCATTGAGCGGCGCCCACATGAACAGCCACAGTTGCGCGCCCATCAGTGCCGAAGAGGCGATTGCCGCGAGCAACAGCCGTGGCCTGGCGATCAGGCTTTGGAGCAACTGCGTGACGAGCGGCCATTCCCGCGAGATCAGCATGAAAGCGGTCATGCAAGGCATGGTCAGCAGCATGCGCCAACCGAAGATTTCCAAGCCAGTCAGCGGGGTGAGCAGCGAGGTGTAGTAGTACATGACGGCGAACAGCGCGGAGGCCGAGACCGATAGAGCGATGCCTTTGGACACTTTTATTCTCTTGAGGGCGAGCAATGAGCACCCTTGTGGCGAGGGGATTTATCCCCGCTGGGGGCGGAGCCCCCGTTCCTGCAACCTGACATTTCGTGGTGCCAGGCCCAGGGGGCTGCTTCGCAGCCCAGCGGGGATAAATCCCCTCGCCACAAGGGGTGCATTTCAATGATGCTTATGACGTACGCGGCACCCGTCCCGGCACGAAATGGCTCACGTCATTGAACCCCGGTGTCGAGGCGTGGCCCGGTGTCACCAGCGAATCGATGAAGGCCTCATCCTCCGCCGTGATTTTCACTGCCTGCGCCTTGGTGTAGGCGTCCCACTGTTCTTCGGTACGCGGCCCGACGATGGCGGAGGTCACGGCGTTGTTGTTCAAGACCCAGGCAATGGCGAATTCGACGATGCCCACGCCTCGGCCTTGGGTGTACTGCTGGATCTGCTGGGCGATGCGCAGCGACTCGACCCGCCATTCGGTTTCCAGGATGCGCTTGTCCTGCCGTCCGGCACGGCTGTTGGCGTCCGGTGCCACGTCCGGCGCGTACTTGCCGCTGAGCACGCCTCGGGCGAGAGGACTGAAGGGCACCACGCCGAGACCATAGTTCTGCGCGGCGGTGATCTGCTCGGTTTCGGCCTGACGGTTGACGATGTTGTACAACGGCTGGCTGATCACCGGCCGGTCGATGCCCAGGCTGTCGGCGATCCGGATCACCTCAGCGATGCGCCAGCCACGGTAGTTCGACACGCCCCAGTAACGGATCTTGCCCTGGCGAATCAGATCGCCGATGGCCGACACGGTCACGTGCAGCGGGGTGTTGTGATCTTCACGGTGCAGGTAATAGATGTCCAGGTAATCGGTGCCCAGGCGCGTCAGGCTGGCCTCGATGCCGTTGAACAGGTGCTTGCGGCTCAGGCCGCTGCGGTTGGGCAGGCCGTCCGGCGGGCCGAAGCCGACCTTGGTGGCGAGCACCCATTCGTGACGATGGCGGGCGATGGCCTCGCCGACGATCTCCTCGGAACGACCGCCGGCGTAGACGTCTGCCGTGTCAATGAAATTGATGCCCTGGTCCCAGGCCTTGTCGATGATCCGCAGCGAGTCTTCGGTACTGGTCTGTTCGCCGAACATCATCGTGCCCAGGGTCAGCGTCGAGACCTGTAACCCGGAATGGCCTAGCGTGCGGTAGCTCATGACAAGATCCTTTTCATCGAGGGGAAAGGCCCAATCAAACCCCAGAACCACCGCATGGATCAAACAGATTTATCAAACACTGCTGAACCTACTGTGGGAGCGAGCGTGCTCGCGATGGCGTTGGTTCAGCCGACAGCAATGTTGACTGGTCGGACGCTATCGCGAGCAGGCTCGCTCCCACAGGGAGATTTTCCATTTCAGGGACTTGGCCTCAGGCCCTCAGCGTACGCGTCATCCGCAACGCCAGCAGGCTACCGCCCACAATCACCGCCGCCAGCACGTACAGCGCGGCGTCGGTCGAACCAGTGGCGTCCTTGACCCAGCCCACCAGGTACGGGCTGAGGAAACCAGCCATCTGGCCCATGGAGTTGATCAGCGCCAAGCCACCGGCCGCAGCACCCGCGCTGAGCAGGGCGGTGGGCACTGGCCAGAACATCGGCAGGCCGGTGAGGGCGCCCATGGTGGCGATGGACAGGCCGATGATCGCGAGGGTCGGCGTACTGGCGAAATTGACCGCGATCAGCAGCCCGACCGCGCCCATCAACATCGGCACCACCAGATGCCAGCGACGCTCCTTGCGCAGGTCCGCCGAGCGGCCCACCAGCAACATGAACAGCGCCGCCAGCAGATAGGGAATCGCACTCAGCCAGCCGATCACCAGGTTATCGCCGAAGCCCAGGCTCTTGATGATCGACGGCAGCCAGAAGTTGATCGCGTACACGCCGCTCTGGATGCAGAAATACACCAGGCCAAAGGCCCAGATCGCCGGGTTCTTGAACACGGCCATCAAGGAGTCGCTGCTGGTCTTCGGTTTGTTCGCCAGGTCTTGGGCGTGGTCGGCGCTGAGCACGGCGCGTTCGTGGTCGGTCAGCCACTTGGCGTTGGCGAAGGTGTCACTGAGCAGGAAAAACGCCAAGGCCCCGAGGATCACCGTCGGGATCCCTTGCAGCAGGAACATCCACTGCCAGCCCGCCAGGCCGCCCTGGCCCGCGCCGAAGTGGTTGAGGATCCAGCCGGAAAACGGACTGCCCAACAGGCCCGAGACCGGGATGGCCGACATGAACAGCGCCATGATCCGGCCCCGGCGGAAGGTCGGGAACCACTGCGAGAGGTACAGCACCACGCCCGGGAAGAACCCGGCTTCGGCTGCGCCGGTGAACAGCCGCAGGGTGTAGAACCCGGTGGGCGTGGTGACGAACAGCAGGCAGGTCGACAGCGTGCCCCAGGTGATCATCATCAAAGCGATCCAGCGCCGTGGACCGAACTTGCTCAGGGCCAGGTTGCTCGGTACGCCGCACAGCACGTAGCCGATGAAGAAAATCCCGGCGCCGAGGCCGTACACGGTTTCGCTGAACTTCAGTGCATCGAGCATCTGCAACTTGGCGAAGCCAACGTTGACCCGGTCGAGGTAGTTGAACAGGTAGCAGATGAAGATGAAGGGAATCAAACGCAGGGTGATGCGTTTGTAGACGCTGTCTTTTTCGTCGGGGGTAGCCAGGAGGGCTGTTGCGCTCTGGGACATGGCGGGTCTCTCTTTATTATGATTTTTGCGAGCCAGGGGGTAACGTTGACCGCCCCTTGAGTCTCGGCCAGCCCAAGGCCCCGTGTCTTTGTGCCGGCGCACAGGGTTTGGCTGAAGACCCTGTGCGTCTGACCAACGTTCAGGCATGACCCTCAAAAATAACAATCCACGCCGCTGCAAGGAACCCGCTGATGTTCGAACTCGATCACGACCTGGCGCAGGACATCGTCGACCGGGCGATGGCGATCCTGCCGTTTAACGTCAACGTCATGGACAACCAGGGCCTGATCCTCGGCAGTGGCGAGCGTGAGCGGGTCAACACCCGGCATGAGGGCGCGCAACTGGTGCTGGCCAACGGTCGGGTGGTGGAAATCGACGAACACACGGCGCAGCACCTCAAAGGCGTGCAACCGGGGATCAACCTGCCGCTGATGCTCGATCAAAGGCTGATCGGCGTGCTGGGCATCACCGGCCAGCCTGAGCAGTTGCGTACGTATGCCGAGCTGGTGCGCATGACCGCCGAAATGTTGCTGGCCCAGCGCAACCAGCAGGCCGAGCAGCAATGGCGCCGCCAGCGCTGCGATGACTTGCTGGCGTTGTTGCTGGGCGATGCCGGCGACTCGCCGCGGCTGTTGGACGAAGCGCGGCAGATGGGGCTCAAGCCACAGTTGTCGCGGGTGCCGTACCTGTTCGAGCTCGGTCTGGAACACGGACCCGGGCAGACCGTCGAGACCTTGAGTGCCTGGTTGATGTCCCGCTACCCGGACAGTTGGTGCCTGACGTCGTCGAAATCTTCGTTGCTCTGGTGCCGGCCGGTCAGCGCTTCGGTGGAAAACGAACGATTGCTGGGCAAGCTCGACGGGTTGGGCTGGAGCATCCTGCGCGTCGCAATAGGTGGACAGGCCGAAGGGCTGGCGGGGCTGCGACGGTGCTATCGGCGGGTAGCCGATCTGCTGGCCTACGGTCGCGATGTATTGCCGCAATC
>Ga0209795_10000124_pt1 | contig 72806 bp, 73 predicted proteins | sample AgamicOrMarz_FD_187166 | JGI IMG/M metagenome (GOLD analysis project Ga0209795, IMG submission 187166) | Agave microbial communities from Guanajuato, Mexico - Or.Ma.rz (SPAdes) (version 2) | ecosystem: Host-associated > Plants > Phyllosphere > Phylloplane/Leaf | place: Guanajuato, Mexico...
TACATGCACGACAAATACGCTTACGAGCGTATCGAAATGGCGCTGCACGACCGCGACATTCTGCGCACCATGGCTTGCGGCATCGCCGGCCTTTCGGTCGCAGCGGACTCGCTGTCGGCAATCAAGCATGCCAAGGTCAAGGTCATCCGCAACGAGGCAGGTCTGGCCGTCGATTACAAGATCGAAGGCACCTACCCTGCTTACGGCAACAACGACGACAGCGTTGACTCCATCGCAGTCTGGTTGACCGAAACCTTCATGAAGAAGATTGCGGCACAGCCCTACTTCTATCGTAACTCGATGCCGACCCAGTCGGTGCTGACGATCACCTCCAACGTGGTCTACGGCAAGAAGACGGGCAACACGCCGGACGGACGTCGCGCAGGCGAGCCCTTCGCACCGGGTGCAAACCCGATGAACGGTCGTGATACCAAGGGCTTCGTCGCTGCCGGCGCATCGGTTGCCAAGATACCCTACGACGCCGCCCTCGACGGAATTTCCTGGACGGCTTCGGCAACACCGGACTCGCTCGGTCGCACCAGCGAAGAACGTGCAAAGAACCTGGCAAATTACCTTGATGCCTACACGGCAGCAGGTGGCTTCCATGTCAACGTCAACGTCTTCAATCGTGACACGCTCGTCCATGCAATGGAACATCCGGAACTGTATCCGCAGTTAACGGTTCGCGTGTCGGGATATGCGGTCAATTTCGTCAAGCTGAGCCGTGAACAGCAGCTCGACGTCATCTCGCGCACGTTCCATTCAAAGATGTAACGTTTAGGCGTTAGGCTGGGCGCATATGGAACCCATATGCGCCCACGCTGTTAACCCGAAATCTATCTACAGATACGAGTTGCCCCATGGACATTCAACGAGCGATCACCCGCCCGCCGAAGGCGCATGCCCCCGCCGGCACCCACTCTTCGACGGACTTCGGCTACCTGCATTCCGTGGAAAGTGGTGCGGCCGTTGACGGACCCGGAATGCGTTTCGTCTTCTTCATGGCCGGCTGCCTGTTCCGCTGTGTTTATTGCCACAATCCCGATACCTGGAAGCTGCATAACGGTCGCAAGATCACTCTCGATGACGCCCTGGCCGGAAGTAAAGCCTTACGCGGGTTTCCTGCGAATGGCGGGCGGTGTGACCATTTCGGGCGGCGAACCGCTGATGCAGGCGCCTTTCGTCGGCGAGATGTTCAAGCGCTTCAAGAGCGAACTCGGTCTTCACACCGCACTCGATACACAGGGCTATCTTCATGCCTCGGTAGACGACGAGTGGTTTGATAATGTCGACCTCGTCCTTCTCGATATCAAGCACAGTGACCCCGAGGTCTATCAGCGCCTCACTGCACAACCACTGCAGCCGACGCTCGACTTCGCCCACCGCCTGCAGCGGCTGCAGAAGAAGGTGTGGCTGCGATATGTGCTGGTTCCCGGCTGGACCGACGGACATGACGACATCGCAAGGCTCGCCGATTTCGTTGCCGACCTCGGCCCGATCGTAGAGCGCGTCGAAGTTCTACCCTTCCACCAGATGGGTACGCAGAAATGGGCGCAGCTGGGAATGGATTATCCGCTCGCAGGAGCTCCGACGCCAACGCCGGAATCCACAGCTGAAGCAAGATCAATATTCGCGGAACGCGGGCTGACGGTCTTTTGAAAAAGGTTCGCTCAAGCCGCTTGCGCCTCGGCTCGCTATGATACTGCTCGGATTGTTCGAACGCGCAGCGCTGATGCTGATGGTGCTGTTCTTTCTCGGACGCACGCGCCTTTTCAAGAACGTGGGCCATGGGTCGGCATCCCTGCCGGCTTCATCTCAGGCCTGCACCGTTTCCTGATCGATATACACGGCCCGTCGGCAATCGCCTATCGCGGTCGCCGCAGGTGGTTGTGGTTGACCGGCAGCCTTGCCGGTATGGCCTGTGAATGCCTGACCATGCTGCTCATCCTGCTTCTAGCTCCCGTTGGTGTCGGCAGCGCGATCGTTACGGAAATCGCCTGGCCGATGATCATCGGCTCGATGTGCACCGGCATGATCATCAAGCGCATTCAGGATATCGAGGACGAGAAGGAACTGACGGCAGCCCATGAGGCGAGGCTTGCGCTTATCATCGCCAACCGCACACTGCCGTTTTTCCAGAACGTGCAGGATGACACCTTCGCCAAGGTCTGCGAGGTGATACACGAATGCCTGGAGGCGGACGCGGTGGCGATCACCGACCGGGACCATGTGCTTGCCTATGTCGGTATCGGTCATGAATATTACGACGAGAAGAAGCACAAGCATCTGAGTGAGCTGACGGCCGATGCCATCCGCAACGACCGGATCACCGTCGTCAACAACCTGCATCGTTATCCGGCGGCGGATTTCCGCTCCGTCGCAATCGTGCCCCTGCGGGAAAACGGCCTCGTCACCGGCACGTTGAAAATCTTCTTCAGCAAGCCGGACATGATCACGGATTCACTGCGTGAACTCGGTGTTGGCCTGTCGCAGCTGATCTCGACGCAGATGGAATTGTCACGCGTGAAAGCTTTGCGCGAGATGGCGGCAAAGGCGGAATTCCGCGCGCTCCAGAGCAAGATCAATCCGCATTTCCTTTTCAATGCGCTCAACGCCATCTCGTCTACCGCAGAACTGTAAGCCGACAGTACTGCCGCCGGGTGGTCGGGTTCCACATGGCGCTTCCATTCAGGCTACAGACCCCTCCTTGGAAACATCGTCGGCGCGATTTACTCAACGCCAAATCTCGGACGGGCTCTGACAACCTGCCGGTGAGGCGTATTTCATTGAGTTGTCGCACAAGAAACTGAGGATTTTCTGACCTGCACCAGATCGTAAACGATTTGTAGAACGTACCTTCGCGGGCGTTTTTGAGGGTTTTCGTCGCACCGGATGCGCTGGCGACGGAAAAGTGGAAATCTGTTTCGAGCATTGGACTTGGAAAGTTGACGTTTAAGGTGACAGCAGTAAGAATAGCATCGTGAGGTTTTCACAATGCACTCCATAGTTATGATACTAACAGCCGCTATTATTTTCACCGCGCTCATTCCTTTCATGCCTCCCGACGTGATTGCTAATGATAAGAAGAAAATCACGCCTGCTCATTCGAACGATAATTTTGCACCGAAGGGCCGGGATCCAGACGGGCAGCCAGCCGCATGAGAAGGACAAGGTATGCAGTTTGGCTCTGGATCGCAGGGCTTATCCTTTTCGTCGGAACAGTTGCCGCCAAATTTTCACTCGATTGGCCGGATCAGTTTCTAATATTTCCCCTGAGCTTTGGTATCATCCTTCTTATTGTTGGTCTCGGAATTCTGAATACTCATTGAAATCGGCAAATTGGCTCCTTTCAAGCGCTCCAGTCACCCTCGCGCCCCGTTTGGGGTGAGGTGGTGGCTCACTTTTTACGTTTTATTCGAAGCGTTGTTTCGCGCAGTTCCGGTGGGCAGTCGTTGCCGTGATAGGCGAGCCAGGAATTTCTGCATCGGTGCTTGTGCGGTCAGCTGTCTTGATGATGGCAAAAGCCCCTTTGTTTTTTCTTACCACGTAGACGACGAGGGACGGAAATTCGCTAGCGAGGTCGTTTGGATACATCGCGGGTCAGTGACCGAGATCGTAGATTGACCAATTTCCAGCTTTTGGGAGTTGGAGGAGATGTTCTATCGATATTTTATCAATTGAGAACGCCAGAACGGTTCTACCTCTGGTGCGCGGGATCATACCGTAGCGCAAACAGCTGACTGTCTTGCCGTTATTAAAATGCGAGGCTGAAGCTGCGCGTGGTAGGCTCGGTTCTCGATGTCCTGACCGCGCCGCAGGCTCCCGATGCGCCTCTTGCCCGCATGGCTGACCCGCGGACGCGTCTCGTGCAATTGACTATTACCGAAAAGGCCTATTTGGTAAGCGCCGTCTCGGCCCCATTGGATTGTCTGTATTGTGAGGCATGCTGCGTGTGCGACAAGGTTTCCAGGACTATCTGGAGATTTGCATGGCAGGTGTCCCTTGAAGCTGGCTTTCTGTTGGGCGCACGGGCGTCGAAAGCTGCTCAAGGCCACGCCGAAGGCGGGCTCGCCCATCGTCGACGAGGCGCTCATTCGCATCGCAGCCCTTTATAAGATCGAAGACAGTATCCGAGGCTCAGATCCTGAAGACCGTCGGGACGTCCGACAGACACTGTCTCCCCCGCTGGTGGACGAGTTCTTCACATGGATCGCTGCTCAGGCCGCACGTGTATCGCGCAAATCGGATCTCGGCATCGCCTTGGCGTACATGCTGAAACGGCAAGATGGCTTTCGGCTATTCCTTGATGACGGCCACGTCGATATCGACTCCAACCTGGTGGAAAATGCCATCCGTCGCCCAGCCATGAACCGCCGTAACGCGTTCCTTGCAGGCCACGATGAGGGCGGGCGGAATTGGGCCCGGTTCGCCAGCCTGATTGGCAGTTGCAAAATGAACGGCGTGGAGCCCTACGCTTATCTGTTGGTGATCTCTTCACACATCTCGCCAATGGCCACCTTGCCAGAAATATCGACGATCTCATGCCGTGGGCCTATGCCGCTCGCGTCAAGGCCTCACAATGAACTCGTCGGATACTATCCGGTGAACTCTCATCCGTACCTCACGCAAGATTATCAAGCCGCTGCAACTGAAAAACCAATGGGACGTGGTCGGCGCTTACCCTATTTGCGCTATGCGAACGGTGATCTCGACACGGCGCATCCCGATATTTTGTCGGGTGCGGCGACGCGGGCAGACCACGAACTGCGCATGGTTTTCTGGCAGAAGCGCCTGCGGCGCGGAAATTAGGGATCGCGCCATTTACTATCCTCAGTTGCGAACCTGCCGGCCTGCGTTATGGTGCGGTAAAGCCAACGTAGCCTTATCTACTAACTTCGTCGGGATCGCCAAGTCGCGAATCCTGTCGATGGTGGGGCCCAAGCCCGATCGGCCCCGATCTCGGGCGAGCAAGTGCTATCCTTCCAGTCGGTACGGAGGCCGTCTGGTGCTTGAGGCCGCAGCAACCTCAAACATTAAATAGTGTCAAGTGACGCGTCGTCGTAGCGGCGCTGGCAGTCCTGAATCACTTCGATGTTCTCGACGGTCCAGTCGAACAGGGTCGCGAACGGCCCTTGCAGCGACCTGCCGAGGGGCGTTAAGGCATACTCAACCCCGAGCACACGCCCATCCAAGATCCTGCGCGTCAGCATGCCATTGCGCTCAAGCTTTCGAAGCGTCTGTGTGAGCACCCGTTGGGTCACGCCATCCAGGCGACGCTTGATCGCGTTGAAGCGACGGGGCTCGCTCAATACGGCAAGCACCATCATCGACCACTTGTCCGCGATCTGGTCGAGGATCACCCGGCTCGGGCAGTCGGCACGGTAAACCGGGTAATTTTCACTGATCGGTTCATTCATCGGTATCCTCCGGCATCCCTGGGATGCTTTAGGTGCGTAATTGACGCTAGGTATCCGATGAATACTTTATGGTCAATGGCACCAAACCAACACCAGAATTTCCCGAAGAACAGAGATATTACAAATGACAGACACAGATTTTCGCAAGATTCTAGTTTCCCTGGCGGACGGCGTCGCAACGATCACGATCGACAATCCTCCAGTCAACGTTCTCGATGTTCCTTTGATGAGCGAGATGCGCCGTTTTCTCCTTTCCGTTCGCGATGACCCGGACGCGCGCGTCCTCGTTTTCCAGAGCGCAGATCCGGAGTTCTTCATTGCTCATGTCGACATGACATTGATCGATGAGCCGCACGCCTTCGATGAAATTGCTCGTGAGGCTCCGCAGGGCCTTAATCCTTTCCAGGCGCTCGGGGAACTTTTGCGAGAACAGCCGCAGGTCACGATCGTCAAGCTGGCCGGCTTGGCGCGCGGCGGCGGTGCGGAATTCGTCGCGGCGGCCGACATGGCGTTTGCCGCCGAAGAAGGGTCGGGGCTCGCCCAATGCGAAGCGCTGATGGGTATCACGCCCGGCGGCGGCGCTACGCAATATCTGTCCAGCCGGATGACGCGCGGCCGCGCCCTCGAAGTGATCCTTGGCGCCGATCTCATTGATGCGGCGACGGCGGAACGCTACGGCTGGATCAACCGGGCGTTGCCTGCCTCGGAGCTTGATGGCTTCGTTGACCGGTTGGCACGCAATATCGCCACCTTGCCCGAAGGCGTCATCGCCGCGGCCAAGAGGGCGTTGCCTCCTGAAGATCTGCGGGATGGCTTTAAGCGCGAGCATGAGGCCTGGGCAGGATTGTTCGCGCGCCCCGCCGCCGAAGAACTCATCCGGGGCGGATTGAAAGCAGGCGCACAGACTAAGGAGGGTGAAAGAAATTTGGAAAGCTTGCTGCGTGGATTGAAGATGTGAGGCCTGACTGACGCGGGAAGAGCGAAACCGCTTCAACGAGCTGGACGCGCCTGCGTCATTGAAAGCGCTGGCGCTAAATCAATAACTCGTACGCACCACTGTCCGCCGTGGAAAGAGAACCTCTCCGGAAGAGGTCTTCATTCCGCTGACGGCGAGTGGAACATCATACCGCGCCGGACACGATATTCCGAGTTTCGTATGCAGCCGGGAAGCGGTCTCAGGTAGGAACGGGAGCAAACAGCGAGCGACGATGGCGAGGCCGTAGATCTGCTCTGCCAGAGTAGCGCCAAGGCGCTCGGAAATTATTGATCGTTCCGCTTTGTCGAGTTCACCGGACAAGGCCTTGGCATCTGACCAGGGTGCTTTGCGGGTAAACTCTCTGTTCGCGGATCCCAGGTAGGAGAAAATCTCATTCAGGCCGATATGGAGTTCGTATTTTTCAAAGGAGTGCAGGACTTTTTCGGGAAGGCTGGCTGCTTCGCGGACAAGAGCGCTGTCCGGAACCGCTGGTGTAATTCCGGAAAAGGAGGATACAAGCAGCGTGAGAACCCGATTGACAAGGTTTCCCAGCTGGCCGCCGAGTTCTCCAGACCATGCCGCCTCAAGCCGTTCTTCAGAGAAATCTCCATCATCAGCGGAACGGATGTGGCGTAGCAGGAAATAGCGCAATGCGTCCGGGGTCTCATAGTGCTGCACGAAGACCTCGGGATCGACGCCGTTGCCGGCCGACTTTCCGATTTTTCGACCGTCCAGGGTTAGGTAGCCATGAACGAAGATCGAGGACGGAAGCGGCACTCCAACTGACAGCAATATTGCCGGCCAGTAAATTGCGTGAAACTTGGAAATTCCCTTGCCGACAAAATGGATGCGTTCGCCTTGTTGCGACCAATATCGCTGGAACAGGCTTTCGTCGGAACCATAGCCGAGGCCTGTGAGATAGTTCGCGAGGGCATCGAACCAAACATAGATGACCTCGTCGCTCGCAGGCACGGGCACGCCCCAGCCGCGCGCGCGGTCAGCACTGCGCGACACGCTGATATCCTCGAGCCCTCGTCGAAGCAGGGCTAGGATTTCGTTACGCCGGTGAACTGGGACGACCTCGATCTGGTTTGTCTCGATCAGACGTTGAAGGCGTTCGCCATATCGAGACAGGCGAAAGAACCAGTTTTCCTCTCTCACGATCTCAAGTGGGATACCGTGCTCGGGGCATCTTCCGTCGTCCAGATCCGTGAGCTCGTAGAACTGCTCGCAGCCCACGCAATAAAAGCCCTCATAGCTCTTTCGATACAGGTCGCCATTCCTGGAGCACGCGTTCCACAGCGAATGAACGCAGGCAATATGTCTCGTATCCGTGGATGTGCGAACGAATGCATCGTTCGAAATTTGGAGGTGCCTGCCGAGCTGTTCGAAGCGGTCTGCGTTCTCTCCCACGAAGTCGGCCACCGGACGTCCTGCTGCTTCCGCGGCGCGAACGTTTTTGAGACTGTTGTCATCCGTGCCACACTGAAACCTGACGTCTTTGCCCAGAAGTCGAGAATGGCGGGCGTAGGCATCGGCCTGCACAAGTTCGAGCGCAAAACCAACATGCGGCGCGGCATTGACGTATGGAATCGAGGTGGTGATGTAAGTCGTCGTGCTGTTCATCGGGATATCCTTGTTGAGGCTCAATGTCCCTCAAGGCGGATCGACCAATGAAAAAACCGCCTCAAGGGCGGTCTAAGGTGCATTACAAGCGCACAAAATCCGCCACGCTAGGAGCGCGGCATCATCATCGTGGCGTTGGCGAGGTATGTTCTCATGTTGTCAGTGCTATCATCCGGTTGCGAGCGAAACAAGCCCGCATTGAGGGGCGCCTCCAAATCATGTCGCTGTTGGTTCGTTCGCAACAGATCACCGTTTCGATCCGTCCAGACAAGGTTTGTATTGTCAGCGACCGCATGAAAGGAGACATTCGGTCACAAAACGGGTTACTTCAGCGGCGAGCTCGCTATCTTCCGGAGACCCCGAGAATCCACCATGCGGCATCGCCTCGAACACATGAAGTTCGACCGGGGCTCCTAAGCGTCGCAACTTGCGATGGAGCCGCACCGCATTGGAGAGGAACAGGTCGCGCGTTCCGCTCTGCAGGAATATCGGCGGAAACGCGGCCGACATCTCTCCGAACAGAGGGGATAAATACGGATGCGACAGGTCTGCTCCGGCCGCATAGAGCAGATTGTTCGACATGAGAGAATTGGGAAGCACGACATCGATGGTGTGGTTGGTTTGAAAGCTGTCGCCCGATTCCGTCAGATCCAGCTCCGGAGACAATAAGACAACGCCTGCCGGAAACGGCAGGTCTTCATCGCATGCCCGCAAAATGGTGGCGAGGGCAAGATTGCCACCGGCCGAGCGACCGCCGAATACGACGCGATCCGCCCCATAGCGATCGATCACGTGCCGATACACTGCCATGCAGTCGTCAAGGGCTGCCGGGTAGGGATGGTCCGGTGGCATCCGGTAGTCGATACCGTAGCAGGTCATCCCGAGCCGGTTTGCCTGCAGCCGTGTGCTCTCACGACAGGCATCGCCACCACCGAATACGAGCGCGCCGCCATGCAGGTCGATGAAAACGCAGTCTTTGAGCCGCGGGCTTTCCGGTAACGCGACATGGACAGTTGCGGTGCCCAGGCGCCGCGTTTCGATCTCGGTGCTTGTTTCATTCGTTGCTGCATTGAGAGCCGCGGCGTAATGGGCCTCGGCTGCAGCCTGCAACTGACGCCAAGCTGCCCGATCGTTTGGTGCCGGTATCGGATAAAGCGCATTGAGTGGTGTGCCGTCATATTGTACGGCTGCGCGCAGCATGGCCTGCGCTTCCTGACTGATCGACGTTGGAACAGGAATGATCCGTTCGCCGACGTGTACACCTTCCACGGGGGAGAGGTTCTGTTCGTTCTTCAAGCGGGCACTCCTGTTCACACTTGGTTTGGTGTGCAACTACCCGAACCAACGCAAATGACCCACGCCGACAGACGCAACGGTGGGTCGGCAGAATCGATCGTCCTCATCACGTCGAGCTCGATGATGTGGGCTCTGGCTGCTGCCAATGAGGAAATGTCACATAGGCGGTCACGGCGCCCGTCTCATGAGAACGGATGGTCACCTTGTCGCCTGTCTGCATTGCAATGATCTCGCCAGGCCCCGCTGTCTGCGATCCATGCGCGTCTGAGACAGTTATGCTTCCTTCCAGGACAATCATCGTGTCGTGTACGGCCATGGTCTCTTGCAGAATCTGGTTCGGGCCGTAGCGCCCGAACCCGATGGTGACTGGCCCGCCGTGGCGCTGGTCGAGCAGGTTGCCGGTGAAGATCTCAGCGTCCTGCCCCGGCGAGCGTTCAAACACCGCGTCGGCAACGGCGAATTTGTAAACAGTCATGGACTGTCTCCTGAAGATTGGAGCCGAGCCGAGGGAAGGGTCGATAGAGTGACCGCCGCTCAACGGTTGGTGACGCGGCGGCCCGAATTGATGGAGCCTGCTATTTGGCGATGAAAGCCAGGATATCCTCGTTCAGAACATCGGCGTTGACCGTGAGCATTCCATGCGAGTACCCGGGATAGGTCTTCAACGTGCCATTCCTGAGCAGTTTGACCGCCTCTGAAGCTGATGCCGCAATCGGAACGACCTGGTCGTCCTCGCCGTGCATTACCAGTGTCGGAACGGTGATGGCCTTCAGATCTTCCGTCTGGTCAGTTTCCGAAAACGCCTTGATGCCGTCGTAATGTGCCTTGGCACTGCCCATCATACCCTGTCGCCACCAGTTCTGAATCACGCCCTCATGGATTTTCGCACCCTCGCGATTGAACCCGTAGAACGGACCGGCGGGAACTTCTCGGAAGAATTGCGCACGGTTGCTGGCCAGCGCCGAACGGAAGCTGTCAAAGACCTCGATCGGTGTGCCTTCTGGATTGCTGCCGGTCTTCAGCATCAGCGGCGGAATGGCGGCGACCAGAACGGCCTTGGCAACACGACCGGCCGGTTCGCCGTGCCGCGCCACATATCGCGCGACTTCGCCGCCGCCAGTGGAATGGCCAACGTGAACTGCGTTCCGCAGGTCCAGGGCCTTGGCTACGGCAAAAGCGTCCGCTGCGTAGTGTTCGATGTCATGACCTTCGGCAACTTGCTCCGAACGGCCGTGCCCGCGCCGGTCATGTGCGACTACGCGAAACCCCTTCGACAGGAAGAAAAGCATCTGCGCGTCCCAATCGTCGGACGATAGAGGCCACCCATGGTGAAACACAATTGGCTGGGCATCTTTCGGGCCCCAGTCCTTGTAAAAAATCTGTACACCGTCGTCTGTGGTCACGAAGCCCATGTTACGCTCTCCTTCTGATGATTTAATTGTGGCAGGTTCGTCGCCTCGCACGTGGCGCGGCCAAAATATTGAACTGGCAGCAACTGCAGAGGTCAGAGCCTCGCGGCGGCTGAGCGGCAGGTCCAGACTAAAATAGCGATGCATCGACTCGTCCCTTGGTCTGATAAAAAAACAGGTGGCGTTGCAGAACAGCTTCGTCCTGTGGCCGTTGCGGCGTTGGCAAGAGCACTCGGACCTGCGGCTAGAGAATTAGGAGTTTGGTTCTTTCAAAACTTGCGTTTGCAGGCTTGCTGGAGCACCCGTTCAACCCGCGTTGAGACTTGATGGCATCTCAAGACGCGAACCGATAGGCCGCTTTCATGCAAAGCTGTGTCGCAAAAAGCGGAACACAAACGAGTTTGGCGCTCACGGGCTTTCTGTTTCGGCTTCGAGCCGCTTGACGGAAGACTGAAGAGGCTGCGTACGAAGTTGCCGCTGCTCCAATGACCCCTCGGATAAGGCGGCTACCGGTCGCACCGCTGAAGGAGATGATCGCGGTGTAGAGCGGCGCCTGAAAGCTTAGAAGTGCCATTAGGGCAGGACATGGCGATGGAAGGTGGGAAAGCCTGCCATCCATCGCGTAGCTCTTCAAAAACCTGATAAGAGATACCGAATGCTGTTCACCCGCCTGGATTGTGTGCCGGCCTAAATCCTCAAAATTCCTTTTCTGTTAGCGGAAACGACTGAGTTCACCGCTCAAGATCACCCATCGGCGCGCTGCCGAACATGCTCTTGTACTCGCGGCTGAACTGCGACGGGCTTTTATAACCCACCTCATATGCCACGCGCGACACATTGGTGCTTCCGCCGGCAAGAAGCTTTCGCGCTTCGAGCAGGCGGATATGACGCTGAAACGCGAGTGGGCTGAATCCCGTAACTTCCTTGAAATGTCTGTGAAAGCTTGTGACGCTCATATGAGATGACGCTGCCAGTTCAGGAATGTTGACAACCTCGCTGTGATTGACGGCGAGCCAATCGGCTGCTGCCTTGAGTTGCTGGAACCGGTCGTTCCGTTTGCCAACCTGTCGGAGGGTATCGCCCATCGAGCTTTGGAGAAGGCGATAATAAAGCTCGAACTCGTAGTGCGGTGCCAGCGCGCGGATATCCTCTGGCTCGTCCAGCAGCCCAACAAGACGACTAAATGCATCGCCGACCGACCCGTCGAGATCGCCTGCGGCGACTGCGCACGTCCAGCGATCCTCGTGTTTGGGCATATCGAGCATGACACGCGTCAGGATGTCGGCATCAAGATGAAGGCTGACACCGACATAAGGCAGGCCGGGTCTGGCCCCGGTCAATTGGTGGCTGTAGGGCAGGCCGAAGGACGAGACTGCACAGGCACCCGCTTTTAGCTCGAACCGATTTGCACCCATGATCAAGACCTTTGTTCCCCGCAAGACCGCATAGAACATCGGTTCGAACACAGCCGGAGTAGGCGACGTCACCCTTGTACTGGTCCAAAGCGTCAGGCGCGGAACTGGCGTGGGAAGGCCGATGGTTCCTCCTTGTTCCGGGATAAACGGAGCGACATCCTTCAGCAGGTGTGTGGTCGGCATCACCAAGTTTAGCATCGTATCAGTATGTAGTGATTTGGCAGGATCAGGCAAGTATCTGGGAAGATCGGGAATGCTGTCTGCATCGTTGCCGCCTATCTTACGGCTGAACGAAAGCCTGTCGGAGCAACCATGGCGAGGAATGGACCTCGACATCGGTAATATGGCGACAGAGAAAGCAAAGGGTATGATTATGCATGAACTAGCTGGAAAGAATGCGCTCGTGACCGGTGGGTCGCGGGGCATCGGGGAGGCGATTGCGATTGCGTTGTCCGAGAAGGGTGCAAACGTCGCGATAACGTACGAGCGATCCGTAGACAGCGCGGAGCGACTTGTCCGGACTATCGAAGCGAATGGGGGCAAGGCCGTCGCGCTACAGGCCGACAGCGCGGATCCTTCGGCCATCCAGCGGTCAGTGGACGAAACCGTCCGTGCGCTGGGCGGCCTTGACATTCTCGTCAACAATGCGGCGATCGCGCGGTATAACACGATCGCAGATTTCACGGTCGAAGATATCGACGCACTGCTTGCCGTTAACGTACGCGGGCCGGTTCTCGCTGCAAAGGCTGCTATTCCCCACCTCAAGGAAGGTGGGCGCATCATTACCATCGGATCGGCGGGCGCGGATCGCATCGCAGGAGTACCTGGCACGGTCTACTACATGACCAAAGGCGCGCTCCAGGCATTTAACCGCGGTCTCGCGCGCGAACTGGGGCCCCGAGACATAACGGTCAATCTCGTGCAGCCAGGATCGACCAACACGGAATCGAACCCGGAGACGGGCGAATTTGCAGACTACCAGCGTAGTCTGAGCGCACTCGGTCGCTTTAACCAGCCAGAGGATGTTGCGGCTGCAGTTGTTTTCCTGGCGACACCGGCCGCCCGGCAGATTACCGGCACCATCCTTACGGTGGACGGTGGCGCTCTCGCGTAGCCCTTGGTGACGGCTGTGGTTGCTCGACTGCAAACAGGCAATCTGCATTCGCCCCTGGTGGACCAGTCGCATAAGTCGCGTTCCCCTTTTCGCGACAGAGTTTTGCCGGTGCCGCGACTATTCGTGCCAGCGCCGCAACGATACCAAACTCAGTGAGAAGCGGTTAGGCCAAGCAAGGCCTGTTGACGGCCGCTCCAAAACAAGAGACCGGGGGACGTGAGTGTATGACTGAAGCGAGCTTGGGGCAGACGATTGGACCGGCAATTGTCCTGATGGGAGCGGCCGTGGTCGCAGTGCCCCTGTTTCGGCGGTTTGGCCTGGGCTCGGTTCTCGGATATTTCGCAGCCGGTGTGCTCGTCGGGCCGTCGGTGATCGGGCTGTTCACCGATGCCGCGTCGATATTGCATTTCTCCGAACTCGGCGTGGTGATGTTCCTTTTCATCATCGGATTGGAACTCAGACCCCACAAGCTTTGGGCCATGCGCGGCCAGATTTTCGGGCTCGGCCTCGTGCAGGTGGCGGCGGCGACAACCGCCCTGTCCTTGGCGGGTGTGCTGGTCTTCGGCCTGCCTGCCACGGTGGCCTTCGTCGCCGGCGCGGGTTTCGTGCTGTCGTCGACAGCCGTCATCATGTCGGTACTGCAGGATCGTGGTGAGATTTCCAACCCGGAGGGCCAGAAATCCGTATCCATCCTTCTCTTCGAAGACCTGATGATCGTGCCGCTTCTGGCGGTTGTCGCCTTTCTGTCACCCCTCTCGCAGGGACAGTCGGGATGGGTGGATGTTCTCCTGGCGCTCGGCGCACTGCTCGTTCTTCTCGGCGTATCGAAATGGGGGCTGAACCCGTTCTTCGCCCTTCTGGCGCGGGCAAGGACCCGAGAGGTGATGACGGCCGGCGCGCTGCTGGTGGTGCTGGGGGCCGCTTTGCTGATGGCGGGTGCCGGGCTTTCCATGGCGATGGGCGCCTTCCTTGCCGGTGTGATGCTGTCGAGTTCGAGCTATCGGCACCAGATCGAAAGCGATATCGAGCCGTTTCGCGGCCTGCTGATGGGCCTGTTCTTCATGGCAGTCGGCATGTCGCTGGAGCTTGCCGTGGTGGCAGCCGAATGGCGGCTTCTGCTGGCCATGCTGGCCGCCTTCACCATCACCAAGGGCGTGGCGGTCTATGCGGTTGCCCGCCTGTTCGGCGGCTCCAGCCACCAGGCCCTGCACCGTACCTCGATGTTCCTGCAGGGCGGCGAGTTCGCCTTCGTGCTCTATGCTGCCGCAACCGCTGGCGGGGTGATCGATCCGCGCGAGAATGCGTTGTTCACGACCGTCATCATATTCTCCATGGCGCTGACGCCGCTGCTGATGATCGCTGCGGATCGGCTGCTGCGCGGCGAAGCGTCGATGGAGGGTGTCGAGGCGGCGCGTGATCTCAGCGGAAGGGTGCTCGTCATCGGCTTCGGCCGTTTCGGCCAGATTGCCTCGCAACTGCTTCTGTCTAAGGGCGTCAACCTTTCCGTCATCGACATGAACCCCGACCGTATTCGGGACGCGGGGCGTTTCGGTTTCAAGGTGTTTTTCGGCGACGGCACGCGTCTCGACACGCTGCACCATTCCGGCGCCGGTTCGGCCGAGGCCTTGCTGATCTGCATCGACGATCCGAAGGCCGCCCTGCAGATTGTGGAACTGGCGCAACATGAATTCCCGCAGGCCAAGATTCTGGTGCGCAGCTATGATCGCGGCCATGCCGTGGACCTGATCCGCGCTGGCGTCGATTACCAGATCCGCGAAACGGTCGAATCCGCCTATAGGATGGGCGCGGAAGGCCTGCGCGCCCTGGGCTATGCCGAGCTTGACGTGGTGGAGGCGGCAGAGGACGTTCGTCGGCGGGACAATGAGCGGCTGTCCGAACAGGTGCAGGGAGACGCCATGTCCGGCATGGACCACCTGCATCTCGGACCCGTTCCCGAGCCGCTGAGCGGTGTGGCAGCGAAATAGCAGCGAAATAATGGAAGAGCGGGACGATGAACACGGTGAGGATTGCGATAGTCGGTTTCGGCGGCGTGGGGCGGGCAACGGCAAGCCTGCTTCTGTCCCGGCGGGAACGTTATCGCGAAGCTTACGGCGCGGATATGCGGCTCGTGGCCGTCTGCGGATCCCGGTCCGGTGTAAAAAGCGCGGATGGACTGGAAGAAGAGCAACTCTCCACGCTCGAAGACGGGCTCTCGGGCCCGGCCTTCATCGAGGAGAGCGGCGCCGATATTCTGATCGAGGCGGGGCCGAGCGATTTCCGCACCGGGGGGCCGGGGCTTGCCTATCTTCGTTCGTCGCTTTCGGCCGGGCGTGACACGATCGTCATATCGAAGGGGGCCGTAATTCATAGCGGGCGAGAACTGCGGGCGCTTGCCAAAAGCTCCGGCGCGATGCTCAAGCTCAGCGGTGCCGCCGCGGCCGCGCTGCCGACGATCGATCTGATCGAGCATAGTCTCAAAGGCTGCGAGGTGCTCGAAGTCGAGGGCATTCTGAATGCCACTACCAATTATCTCCTCGATGCCATGACGACACGCGGAATCGGTTTCGAGGAGGCATTGCGGGAAGCAGAGCTTGGCGGTTTCGCCGAGGCCGATCCACGCAACGATACGGAAGGCTGGGACACGGCTTGCAAGCTGCTGATCCTCGCCAATTTCGGACTGGGTGCTGACCTCACGATGGGCGATCTGACCGTAGCGGGTATCCAGTCGGTCACCGCGGAACGGATCGAGGCGTGGTGTGGGCAGGGGCTTGTCCCGAAATTCGTTGGCCGCCTTTGGCGCGAAAACGGTGCGATCCGCGCCGAGGTCGGCATCCGGACCTATCCGCTTGCCGATCCTCTCGCGAATATCCTCGGCAAGGACAAGGCGATCCGCATCGTCACCGATGCGATGGGCGAGACGCTCGCGATTGGGGCGGGGAAAGAGCCGCTTGCGACGGCCGCCGCAGCCTTGAAAGATCTGGAACATATCCTGGCGGTAAGGATGGTCTGAAACCGGGCGATACAGCCACCGCGACCACTCAAAGCAAGAGGTCCCTAACGGGAAAGGAACATCGCATGAAAGCTGCAGTCTATGACAACCCCGGTCCGCCGACAGTCTTGAGGTACGCAGATGTGCCCGATCCCGTCTGTGGGCCGCAGGACGTGCTGATTGCCGTCGAGGCGATTTCGATTGAGGGCGGCGATTTGATCAACCGGCGCTCGACACCGCAGCGATCCTCTTGGATCGTTGGTTATGCGGCTGCCGGGACCATTGTTGCGGTTGGCGAAAAAGTGAGGGACCGAAGCGTCGGTCAAAGGGTGACGGCCTTCGACATGCAGGGATCGCATGCCGAACTATGGTCTGTGCCCGCCTCTCGCACATGGTTGATCCCGAATAACGTCGGCACGGTGCAAGCCGCGGCGCTGCCGATCTCCTTCGGGACGGCCCGCCACTGTGTCATCACCAAGGGCCGGCTAAATGAAGGCGAGACGGTTCTGATCCAGGCGGCCGCTGGCGGCGTTGGTCTGGCGGCCATTCAGCTGGCGCGTCAAGCGGGGGCGACGGTCGTTGCGGTCGCCGGTGGTCGCGAACGACAAGCGCGTTTGACCGCACTTGGCGCCGCGCATGTCATTGATCGATTTGAGCAGGATGTCGTTGAGGAAGCCCGTCGGTTGACCGATGGCAGGGGAGTTGATCTCGTGATCGACTCCGTTGGATCGACCTTGCAAGCCTCTCTTTCCGCGCTTGCCGTCGAGGGACGTCTCGTTTTCGTCGGAAACGCTGGCGGTGGCGGTCTCGACGTCGATCTCTGGTCGCCCATGCAGAACAATCAGACGCTTCACGGCGTTTTCATGGGGCCGTTGTTCGAACGGCCTGCCGTGCATCGGACGGTTGATGAACTACTGGAGGCCGTGGCGGAAGGGCGATTGGATGTGGTCATCGATCAGGTCTTTTCGCTTCGAGAGGCAGCAAGAGCTCATGAATATGCCGAAACGGCAAAGCCGTTGGGCCGCGTCGTGATGACACCCTGACGCGGAGGCGTCGAAGAACTGATCTGGCGGCAGGAAAGCCGCCGGCATGGAGCGGACCTCGTTGAGGAACAGTTGCCGCGAATGTCCATCTGCCGACGGGTTTTGATGAGACCCGTTCATATCCGGCACTTGTTCTGTCGATCCCAAGCAGCAGTGCGAACGAGCAAAACCTTCTTGGCTTCGCCGCGTTCAACCTCGTTCCTGAGCTTCTGATACAGTCTCTTCAGGTCATCATCGGAGGTCGCCGCGGTGCCACCGGTCGATACGAGGCCGGCCACCGTCTGTTCGATCTCTCTCCGTTCAGCGAAAAGGACTTTTGTCGTCGAAGGCGCCGGCCGTTACTGCATGTATTGCAAGTCGGCTAGCGATAACGTTAGTCGGTTCGTTGCCCGCCGCTGTCGAAACACTCGATCAGCATTTCGGTCAGAACGCGGACCTTTCTTGAGGGGTGCTGTCCCGGCGGGCGAACGATATAGATTCCGGCCGGCGGCGGCGGATGATTTTTCATGACTGTCACCAGCGCCCCGGAATCCCGATAATCCTGGGTGAGGCCATCGGGGAGCGCGGCGATACCCAAACCGGCCGCGGCAGCGACGACAAGGGCCGCCCCGTTATCAGCCTTGAAACGGCCCTGCGGGCGAATGGTCAGGATCTTGTCGCCGTCCATCACCTGCCACGTTTCCATCCCCTGCATCAGCGCCTGATGCGTCACGAGCTCCTCCGGTGTTTCCGGGGACCCGTAGGCTTCGATATAGGCGGGACTGGCGACGTATTTTCCGTAGAGGGGGCCAACGCGTCGCGCAATGAGATTGGAATCCTGAAGTGTACCGACCCTGATCGCGCAATCAAACCCTTCCGCAATCAGATCAACGAAACGGTCGCTATAGCTTGTCTGGATCTGCAGTTGCGGATGGCGCAATGCCATGTCCGCAAGGACAGATGCAAAGTGGGTGGGCCCGAACGACAGCGGCGCGGCAATTCTCAGGCGACCGCTCAGTTCGCTGGCGGGCAGGATCGTGTCTCTGGCTACATCGATTTCGGCGCTGACTCTGGCCGCATAGTCGCGGAAAGTGGCGCCTGCTTCCGTCAGGGACGCCCCGCGCGTGGATCTTGCGAGCAGTTGCACTCCAAGCTCGGCTTCCAGCCGCGCAAGCCGTCGGCTGACCATCGACTTGGAAACGCCCAGGCGGAGCGCAGCGAGCGTGAGGCCGCGAGCATCGGCAACCTCCACAAACGTCCGCAGGTCTTCAATGTCCATTCTGTGTTCCCCGTTTAGCGACACTGTTCGGCACAATCGATGACTACCGCATCGAAATTGGGAATGACAAGGTGCTTGCGTAGACGGCGCCGGGGAGGGCCTTGCCTCTCCAGCAACGTATCTCAATCAACCGCCAACATAGGAATTTATCTATGACCTTTCGTAATGGCCTTGACTCCCTTCTTCGCCCTGAAGACTCTGTTCTCGTGTTGATCGATCACCAGCCCTATCAACTCGCGAACCTGAACAGTCACGATCCGCAAGCCGTGGTCAACAGCACGACCGCGCTGGCGAAGCTGGCAAAGGCCTTCGACGTTCCGACCATTCTGACCAGCGTGATCGCAGATCGCGGTGGACTTCTCTTCAAGCAGATCACCGACGTATTTCCGGACCAGGAAGTCATCGATCGCACTTGGGTGAACACCTGGCAGGACGAGAAAGTGGTGAACGTCGTTAAGGCGACCGGACGCAAGCAGCTGATCATCGCCGGTCTGTGGACCGAGGTCTGCGTCGCGATGCCTGTCATCCAGGCCGCCGGCGAAGGCTGGGACGTGACCGTGATCACCGACGCGTCGGGCGGGATTTCGAAGGAGTCCCACGAAGTTGCCGTCCAGCGTATGATCGCGGCCGGCGCAAACCCGATGACCGTGATGGCGCTCGCTGGCGAATGGCAACGCGATTGGGCGCGCACCGGGCATGTCGAGCAGCTGACCGAGATTCTCATCCAGCACTTCGCTGGCAGTGGCATCGCCTATCTCTGGGAACAGCAACTCCTCAACACACCCGTAAAGGCGGCCAGCAAAGCCGGTTTGTAAAAGCGGGACCGGGATGGCGGAATCTCGAATTGATGTCACTGCTACGGCCTCATTCGAACCTCGCCATCCCACTCCAGAACATTCATGCTTGGCTGGGCGGCGTGCCCTCGGCCATCGCGATAGCGCCTATATGTGGGCCGAAACGAAATCGGCCCGATAGCCTCGGCGGGAAACAATTCATTCAATTCATAGGGAGTGGGCATGGAAATAGGTATCGATAGTTTTGCAGCCATCCTGCCGGATCCTGAAACGGGGAAGCTCCCATCGTCGACGGATCGCATGGCCGAGCTTATCGAGGAGGTCGTCGTCGCGGATCGCGTCGGCCTCGACGTCTTCGGTATCGGAGAACATCATCGTAGCGAGTTTCTCGATTCCGCCCCGACTATTATCCTGGCTGCTGCCGCGGCCCGCACCACTCAGATCCGGCTGACGAGCGCAGTCACGGTCCTGAGTGCCGCCGATCCGGTTCGTGTCTTCCAGGAATTCGCAACCCTTGACCTGATTTCCAAAGGCCGTGCCGAACTTGTGGTCGGCAGGGGATCTTTTGTCGAGGCTTATCCGCTCTTCGGCCTGGACACGCGCCACTATGACGAACTCTTCGCCGAAAAGCTCGACCTGTTTCTCAAGCTTGGAGAAACGACCGATATCACCTGGGAAGGCCGCTTCCGTCCAGCTCTCAAAGGGCAGGGGGTCTTTCCACGTCCGCATCAATCGCGGCTCCCCGTCTGGATCGGGGCAGGCGGTTCGCCGGAATCCTTCGCGCGGGCCGGCGCACTCGGGCTTCCCTTGATGGTGGCGATCATCGGCGGCAGCTTCGACCGCTTCCGCCCGCTTGTCGATCTCTATCGCGAAAGCGGTCAACGCGCCGGACATGATCCCGAGAAGCTCAAGGTGGGTGTTCATGCGATGGGTTTTGTCGCCGAATCCGATCTGGCGGCGAAGGATGCCTTCTTCCCCGGATGGGCGCATCTGACGACGAAGATTGGCCGTGAGCGCGGCTGGTCGCCGCCGACGCGGCAGCAGTTCGAGATCATGGCGGGTCCTGACGGTGCATTCCTTGTCGGCGATCCAAAAACAGTTGCTGCAAAAATGCTGCAGGCGAACGAAACGCTTGGAGGTCTGTCGCGCATTACATTCCAGATGAGTACGGCGTCGCTTGAAACAGAAGCGATGAAGCGGTCGATCAAACTTCTGGGGATTGAAGTTGCACCGATCGTCAGAGCGGCGCGATAGGGCCACTGTCAACCGTGTCACAACGGAGTAACGCGCAATGGACATTGAAGATCTGCGGATGTTCGTCGAGGTGGCCGATTCTGGGGGGATCACGTCGGCCGCGCGCCGACTGGGCGTTTCGAAGTCGATGGTCAGTCGTGGCCTGACCAGGATCGAAGCTGAGCTTGGGATCCAGCTACTTGCACGAACGACACGGGGAGCCGGCCTGACGGAGGCCGGCGCCCTATTTCGCGACCACGCAGCAAAAGTCTGTGCTGAAATCGACGTCGCGCGCGAGGCGGTCCTGCCGGAAGGCGATCTTCGTGGACGGTTCCGCGTGGCAGTTCCGCTCACATCGGGTCCGGTCCATTTCGCTCCGGTTCTTGCCAAAATGGCGCGCCAGCATCCCCAGCTTCAAATCCATGCCGACTACAGCGACCGGTTTGCCGACCTCATCGTTGACGGGTTTGATTGTGCGATCCGTGTCGGCTCTCTTCGCGATTCAAACCTGATCGCAAAACAGGTCGGCCAGATCTATGGCAAGCTGGTGGCGAGCCCGGACTATATAAGATTGCATGGCGCACCGGAGACGCCGCAGGACATCGCATCCCATCAGGCCCTGGTCGGCGCGGAGACGTGGCGGTTCATGGACGGCGACAAGATCATCACCGTGCAGCCGCAGGGCCGCTTTAGGACCGAAAACGGCATGGCGCTTGCGAGCGCAGCCGCCGAGGGGCTCGGCATCGCCTGGCTCCCCGATTGCGTCACCCAAGAATATCTCGTGTCAGGGGCGCTCGTTCCAGTCATGACCCGCTTTCCGTTACCCGTCGGCGGAGTCTATGTCGTGCGGCCTCCCAGCCCGCATCCGTCCCGAAAGGTACGAGTTCTCTCCGAGTTCCTGATCAAATCCTTTGAGAATGACACGCATTGTTGGGACGTCGAGATGTGATGGGGCGACAGCGTGTTGCGCCTTCGGCGACACAGCGTAGCGTTATCCGCAGCTAGTCGCCGTCGCTTTCTATTTTTAGTGTCGGGTTTGGTCGGCCGGCTCGTAAAAGAGTAAGCGCGCGGGTCCAATGTATAGAGCAAAGAGGAGAACACGCATGAGTTGGAATCCCTCCTTGGCACCAGCTTGTCCTGATGGGATCGGTCTGGATGCGATTGACACCCTCATCATTCCCCGTTCGCGCGACCTCGGCGGCTTTGAAGTTCGTCGCGCCCTGCCTGCGCCGAATCGTCAAATGGTGGGGCCATTCATCTTCTTCGATCAGGTCGGGCCTGCTGAACTCCTGACTGGACAAGGCATCGATGTGCGGCCGCATCCGCATATTGGCCTCGGCACCGTCACCTATCTCTATCGCGGCGAATTCCATCACCGCGACAGCACAGGAGCCGATCAGATTATTCGACCTGGAGCCCTGAACTGGATGGTTGCGGGCCGGGGTGTCACGCATTCCGAGCGCACTACGCCTGAAGGCCGCAGCGGGCCGCAAAGCTTGCTAGGGATCCAGACCTGGGTTGCGCTTCCCGACAGCCACGAAGACATGGCGCCAATGTTCGAGCATCATGGAACACAGGCGCTCCCGATAATTGAGGATCGCGGCGTGACGGTCCGGCTTATTTTGGGAAACGCCTATGGCGCGGTAGCTCCTGCGAGGATGTTTTCCGAGACCTTTTATGCCGATGTCACGCTCGAAGCAGGTGCACGTCTGCCCCTGCCGGACGATCACGAGGACCGCGGGATCTATATCGTGGAAGGTTCAATTTCGATTGCTGGCCAGGACTTTGAAGCGCCGCAGATGATGGTGTTCCGTCCCGGTGACAGGATCACAGTCACCGCAGGCGGTCAGGGTGCAAGGCTGATGGCGCTTGGCGGCGCAACGTTTTCAGGACCACGCTACATCTGGTGGAACTTCGTCGCCTCCTCGAAGGAACGCATCGAAGAAGCTAAAGCCGAATGGCGTGCAGGAAACTGGGGGGAGGGGCGTTTCGATCTTCCAGCCGACGACAGGGATGAGCACATTCCCTTGCCCGATTGATTTCTGCGGGCCGACTTCAACGAGAAGATCACCGCTGGATGGGCGATTGGCACAATGAACACAGACTTGCTGATGGAGGACATGTGATGAGCGAAGAGGTTGAGCGGGAAGATGGCGCATCCAAGGGACGCTACCGGATCGTCGTCGATGGGCACGAAGCCGAGATGACATACAGTCGTGCGGGGCAAAAGCTGATCATCATCGATCACACTGATGTTCCTGCTGCGTTGCGTGGCCGGAAAATTGGCGAGCAATTGGTCCGCCGGGCTGTTGAGGATGCCAGACGGGACGGCATCACGATCATGCCGCTTTGCCCATTCGCCAAAGCGCAGATCGAACGCCACGCGGAATGGCAGGATGTTTTAAGAAAGTGAAAAATTCAACCGAACAACGAGCCAGAGCCGGTGGCGAGCTTTTCAAGCTGCTTGCAGAGAGATGAACAATGGCCGAAAACACACCTGATCTAACTTTGGCAGACCGCCAGATCGCCGAGGTCATCAGTCGCATTGACAAGTCGCTTGCTGTCGCGGTCTCCTGTGCTCTGGACGAGGCAACCAAACGGGCGCTCGAGGAAATGCGAGCGATCGGCCAGGGAGATGCTGCGCCAGCATTGCAATACTTTGCGGCAGTCGTTCATCAGAGAATGTATTGCCTCATGTGTGGTGCAGACCCGGATACCTTCGAAGGCGGAAACCCTAAGACCGCCTATCACGTTATCCGTAACGCCCAGAACATCGCCAGGCACTATTGGTCCGCAGACATTGAGCCTTACCCGGAAAAATAGCGATGGGTTGTGCATCGATAGTGAGGGCCGCGTTATCATGCGTCGGTCGCACCTTTCGTCGCCAACGCCTCTTCGATGAAATCGGTACTCCATGGCGTAGGGAAGCAATGACCCGCGCTTGCCATCTCGAACCGCGGCGACCGGTTTTTCCCGCCGCTGGATTCGACCGGGGCAACTGTTCGCAATACATCGCACTTTAGACTTTGCTACGGCAAGCTCATCAACCGTACTTGCCGAGGCTCGGTACACCGTCATTGATGGTCGCGGCCCCAAAACGTTCTGCGAGCAACTCAGTGAGGGTCCTCACCTTGCGCGAAGGATGCTGGCCGGGCGGCCTTACGACAAAGATGCCGGCTGCCGGAATAGGATAACGCGTCATGATGGGGACAAGCGCACCTGAGGAAATATGGTCCTCAACAAGGGGTTCTGGCAGATAGGCGATCCCGACACCATCCAGGGCGGCAGAGACCAACGAAACCCCGTTGTCAGCTATGAAACGTCCCTGCGGAAGCAATGTGACAATCTTGTCGCCATCCTTGAACTGCCACCTCTCGTCGCCTCGCATTGCGACTTGATGATTGACGATTTCATCTGGCGATACGGGAGCGCCGTGGGCCTCGATGTATTCAGGACTTGCGACCAGGATGCCGCAGACCGATCCGACACGCCTTGCGACGAGCGCAGAATCCTGAAGGTAGCCAACCCGGATGGCGCAGTCAAAACCCTCTCCGACAAGATCGACGAAACGATCAGTGTAGGAAGAAAAGATTTTCAGCTGCGGATGTCTTCGCGCCATTTGGGAAAGGACGGGAGCAAAATGCGTCGGCCCAAAGGACAGCGGTGCCGCGACACGCAACCGGCCGCGGAGATCTTCAGAGTGGAGAATAGCCTCCCTCGCAACATCAAACTCGCTGCAGATTTTGGCGGCGTGCTCGCGAAACGTCGCGCCGGCTTCGGTCAGGGAGGCGCCGCGCGTCGTGCGCGCCAGCAACTGGACGCCGAGATGGTTTTCAAGCCTGGCAAGCCGCCGGCTGACGAGCGATTTGGAAACGCCAAGTCGGCGCGCTGCCTGTGTGACGCCAGAGGCATCGGCAACCTCCACGAAAGTGCGCAGTTCCTCGATGTCCATTAGTGTTTCCTATTCCGCGACATGGTGTGTCACTTTGATGGCCTACCGTAGCCGAAATTGCAATGGCATTCTCTACCTCGACATCGTTGCCACGGCGCCGTTTGACGATGCGCCTGCAACGACGGATGGGAAGCGATGACGTTTCGCGACAGCTTTAACGCACGTCAACCAGTCGCAACGTCCGTATGGCGCGGGCTTCCGCATCTGCGCAAATAGTGAAGCAGTCGATCGAGGGGAAAATGATCAGGAAAATATGCATCGCGTTTGTGACAAGTCTATCGTTCTCGGTGGTTCAGGCACAAACGACGCAGGAGCAGCCCGGCGCCGATCTGATCGTTTTCAATGCAAAGATCTTCACCGGCAACCGTGCTCAGCCCGAAGCTTCGGCTTTGGCAGTCAAGCAAGGGCGCATTTATTCCGTCGGTTCTGATGCGGATATTCTCGACCTCAAGGATTCACGTACCGAGATTGTCGATGCGCGCAGCCGGAGGCTGATACCCGGCATCATCGACGCCCACATCCACGTTCTCAATGATCTGGCCTACACCTACAATGTTCGATGGGACGGCGTGCCGACGCTGCGCAAGGCGTTGACGATGCTGAGCGAGCAGGCCCAATGCACGCCACAGGGGCAATGGGTCAAGGTGATCGGGGCTGGTCGCCCTACCAGTTTGAGGAGAACCGCTTTCCGACGCTCGACGAGTTGCGCGAAGCGGTGCCCGATCGTCCGATGATTGTGCAATATGCCTATAACCAGGCCTTTCTAAATAAGCAGGCGATGGAGGCGCTTGGCGTCGGAACCGATCGGTTCCCGAAAATACCGGACGTCGAATTCGAAAAGGACAGCAGCGGCAATCCTACCGGTGTGGTCCACGGCTATACCTGGTTGTTTCTCGCCCTTGAGGCTATGGTGCCGCAGGCCACGTTCGACGAACAAGTGAGTTCGTTGATCTACAGCATTCACGGTCTCAACCGCTTTGGCGTGACCTCGATCATCGATAACGGTGGCAGGTTTCCTTACCCGGAGGCACAGGCCAGGGTCGACGTGCTTGCGCGGGATAACCGCCTCAACGTGCGTATGCCCTTTGTGGACCTGCAGCTCGGCGACGGTGGGCCGATAAACATGGTGGACCTGGAAATCGAGGCGATCACCAAAACGGCGCCGATAAGTCCGGGACAAAACCTGCATCCAAACCTGGCACATGGCCACGAATATCGGGGCGCCGGGGAGGTCTTAAGCGGGGAAGTGCACGATCATGAGAATTTCGACCGCCCGGCGGTCATTATCGAGCCTGAGAAGATGCGGCGTTTCGTCGAGCAGGATGTGATGAAGCTGGTCCAGCGGCGTGTCCCGTTCCGCATGCACATCAGCTATAACGAGAACATCTCCCCGTTTCTCGACGGTCTGGAGAAGGTAAACCAGACGATCCCCCTCGATGGCCTGAAATGGAGCCTCGAACACGCCGAGACCATTAGTCCGGAGAACATCGCCCGGGTGAAGAAACTGGGCGGCGGAATTGCCCTGGACGCCAAGATGGCGCTGCACGGCGATGGTTTCATAAAAACATATGGTCGCGAAAAGGCGTTGCAGACGCCGCGACTGGGCATGCTTGTGGATAGCGGTATTCCTCTGGCCATGACCACCGATGCCTTCAGGGCAGCGACGTACAATCCGTGGGTCGCTTTAAGCTGGATGGTGTCCGGGGAGTCGGTGTCCGGATCCGAGATTCTTGCCAGCGACAATCGCCTTTCCCGCGCGGAGGCACTGAAACTGTTCACCAGTGGCGCAGCGTGGTTCATGAACACGGAATCCGAAATGGGCCTGATCGCCCCCGGCAATCTCGCGGATTTCGCTGTTCTCGACAGGGATTACTTTTCGGTGCCGGAGGATCAGATCAAATCCGTTTCTTCCGTTCTGACCGTCATGGACGGCAGGGTCGTGTTTGGCGCGCAGGACTATAGCGGTCTGTCGCCGCGACTGCCCTCGATTCTTCCGGATTGGTCGCCCGTGAAATACTTCGGCACCTACTACGGGGAAAAATGAACCCGGCGGAAGGTCCTCAGCGCTTTCCCTGAACAGTCATTGGACCAAGGTTTCGACGCCATGCCGAACCATTCCAAATCGACAGGGAATGCCCACCCCCCCCCATCGAAATAAAGCGCGGAAAGGCGTCTGCCGTTGCATCAAGGAGAATATAAATTGCCTGACTTCAACCCACAGGTTCAGAGCACATCATCGCCCTTCGCCGATGTGCGCGGACATCACGTTGCGATCCGAGTTCCTGATCGGGACGTCGCCATAAAATGGTATCAGGACAAGCTCGACTGGCGTGTCGTCCACATGTGGGCTCACGGTGATCAACAGCTCGCCTTTCTCGCGCCGCCAAATGACGATCGGTTCATGGTCGAACTGCTTGCAGGTGGCGACCCGAGCCCGCACCCACTACCGCCTTACAAGGACCTGGTCGATAGCTTGCGATACGCCGGCTACCACCATTTCTGCCTAACTGTCGCGGACATCCAAGCCGCTTTGGACGAGCTGCGTCGCCGCGACGTAAGGATTCTCACTGAACCGTTTCAGGTCGACGAGATCAACCGCAAGATCGCTTTCTTCGCCGATCCTTTCGGGAACGTTATTGAATTGACCGAGGCCATTTAACCGCGCGGCGGAGCATAGCCCCCGCAGACGAGTCCGACAGATTTGACGCAAAAACACACCGGGCTACGGGTCCGACCTTCAGCCAGTCGATAGGCACTGGGATGACCGCGCGCCATTCTTCACCTGGCCCATCGCGGTTGGCCGCAATCCCTGTAAAAACTCAAATAGGACGTTCCATGTGGCGAAAGCCGAAGAGTGTGCCGATGATCGGCAAAAAGAAAATTGCTTTGCCCCGCATATCATTAGCGTTTCGCCTTCAATCCGCGCGATATACGCAGGCACTCCTGCTTTCGCTTGCCGCCCTTGCCTTCGCTCAATGGGACTACCGGTCAGCCTTGGCGGCGGATGAATTACTCCTGGAGCAGAAGAGGCCGTCGATAAAAGCCGACAGGTCGCGGGAGGACTGGTCGCTTCTCGCGGATCCGAAGCTGCGGACTGAGCCGCTGGATCGTCTCAAATACATTCCGTTGTTTCCCTCGAATCCCGACAGCTATATCTCGTTAGGGTTCAATCTACGCGAGATCTTCGAAGTCAGTGATGCACCGGCTTTCGGAACCGTGCGTGCGAACCCCAGAGACTCATACTGGTTACAGCGCGCGCAGTTCCATATCGATGCTCACCTGAATGAAAACTGGCAATTGTTCACGCAGTTCGAGGATGTGCGTGCCTTCGACAAGACGGTGGTCGGCCCTAACGACGCAAACCGATTTGACCTTCGGCAAGCATTCATCGGCTATACGCAGGAGACCAACGCCGGAACGTTCAGGGCAAGGGTCGGCCGCCAGGACTTCGCGTTTGACCTGGAGCGGTTCGTTTCGACGCGCGATGGGCCGAATGTCCGCCAGTCTTTCGATGCGATCTGGGCCGGATGGGAGGCGGATGCATGGCGCTTCTACGGTCTCGTCAGCCAGCCTGTTCAGTACAGCGATGACGATCCTTTCGATGATCGATCGAGCGGCGACGCAATGTTCAGCGGGGCCCGCGTGGAGCGGCAGCTCTCGCCGGATATCGAAGCTTCCGCTTACTACGCGCTCTATCAGCGCCAGGACGCCACCTTTCTCTCCGCGTCGGGTGACGAGGATAGGCACGTTTTCGATATCCGGTCGGCCGGCAAATATGCCGGTTTCGACTGGGATGTGGAAGCGATGGGACAGGTTGGCAAGGTCGGTTCCGCTGAAATTCTGGCCTGGGCCGTGGGTGCGAGGACCGGCTACACCTTAGAGGATCTCACCTGGTCGCCGCGAATCGGTCTGCAGTTCGATGTGGCATCGGGCGACCGCGATGCGGGCGACGGCACGCTCGGCACATTCAATCCGCTGTTTCCCAACGGCTTCTATTTCTCGCTCGGCGGTCATACCGGATACGCCAACCTCGTTCACATCAAACCATCGGTCACCATTCAGCCGACAGAAGACCTGACCTTAATGGCTGGGGTCGGACTGCTCTGGCGACAGACGACAAAGGACGCCATCTACACCCTGCCAAGCGTTCCCGTCGCTGGCACAGCGGGTAAGGGGGCGGCATGGACTGGAGCTTATTTGCAGGTCAAGGCCGACTACCGCTTCAATCCCAATCTCACGGGGTCGCTGGAGGCTGTTCATTACCAGGTCGGATCGGCGCTCGAAGCTGTGGGCGGCCGCGATAGCAATTATTTCAGGGCAGAGCTGAAGCTAGTCTGGTAACACTGTCGCGATTACGCCCCCGCAACCATTTCGTAAGCGCGCATTTCTCTGCGCCTGTGCTTGAAGGGATCGATAATGCAATTTGCGTCTCGCCCGAAGGAGGGGCGCGACGCGATGAATGGAAACGACAGGAACGGGATCAAGCTGAAGCCGATAGGCATGCGGGCGAATGGCGGCCGGGAATTTGATCCGGCCGACAAGGAGAGGTTGGTCCTGGAATGCCTGACGCCCGGGGTCTCGGTGGCCAGCATTGCTGTGGCCCATGGGTTAAACCCGAATCTCGTGCGCAAATGGATTAGCAATTACCGGAAACGGCAGGCAGACAGGCAAAGCCCTGCATCGCCTGCGGCGTCAGCGTTTATCGAGATCGTTGCGGCTGGCGAACCGATCAAGGCCCTAGCGACGCTCACCGACATGGAGCAGCAAAGCGTGAGGCCTGATGACGCCGCGGCATGTGTGCAATCTGCTGGCCTGTTCGGGCATGACGCAGCGAGTGACATTGTCCGGGAAAAGGTAACGCCGCTGCTGGCCACCAGTCTGGAAGCGCTGACGGAGGCAGTTCTGAACGCGGTTTCGGGATGGCGTCCTGAACTTGACCCGATGATTATTCGGCGCACAGTTGAGCGTCGCAAGCGCCTTGGCGGATGGGGTGTCCATGAAGGCGACGACAGCGCCGTCGAGCAGGCGTCGGAGCCTGAAGGGGAGCGCATGGAGCCGCCGGATATTGGCTATGGCAGAAAGGCGGAGGGGCTGGCCGCTTCGTTATCCGATGGACCGCCGCGTTACCTGCGTACTTATGACGCTGCCCTGTTCCTGAAGCTGTCGGCGCGAACGATGGAAAAGCATCGCTGCTGCGGCACGGGGCCGGTCTATCGCAAACTTGGTGGTCGGGTCGTGTATGCGCTTTCGGACCTGGAGCATTGGGCGAACCGGGGTGCCGTCAATTCAACGTCCGACAGTACAATGGTCCGCCCGGCCAGAGCGCAGCGCCAGAGGGAAAAATGACCATGGCCCTCGAAACGATGACAACAGTCATGGAGGGCCTTTGCCATGCTGCGTCTGGCCGATGATGTGAAAGTCTATCTTCACCGCGAACCGGTCGACCTGAGAGCTGGTATCGACGCCCTTGCGATACTGGTCGAGCAAACCATGCAGCTCGATCCGTGGTCGCGGTCCATATTTGCGTTTTGCAACCGCCAGAGGGACCGGATGAAACTCCTCTTCTTCGATCGCCAGGGGTTTATCCTGGTTTTGAAGCGGCTCGAAGCCGACAGGTTCCGGTGGCCTCGCAGGGCGGAACCTGTGCTGACGCTGACGACTGAACAGCTTCACTGGCTTCTGGACGGCATCGACATCGATGCGATGTCGCGTCATCCGGTACGACGCTATCGTAGTGTTGCCGGCATCGTGGCGGACCCCGAAAGTCGGGTCTTACGGTAATCTCTTCGGCCAGCCTCTGGCGAGAAAACCGTTGACCTGACAGGGGGCTCCTGATTCAAGAATCGGGATGAACCCAAGCTGCTCGACGTCAGATCCCGATGAACTGCTTGCCCAGATCGCTGCGCTGAAGGCGGAGAACGGCAAACTCGTCGAGAAAGTCGCAGAGCTTGAGGAAGCGCTCGTTCTTGCCAATCTCAAGCTCTACGGGCCGAGTAGCGAAAAGCTCGACGATCGCGTCTTCAACGAGGCGGAACAGATCGCCGGGGCTGAATATGCCGAGGAATACGACGGGGGTGACGGTGGCGATGATGCCGTCATCAATCTGCCTGACACCGGGCTTGCCGAACCAGGGGAGCAACTTCGTAAAAAGCGTGGGCGCAAGCGCCTTCCCGCTCATCTGCCACGTGACCGCGTCGAATACGATGTGCCGGAAGATCAAAAGCTGTGCCCTTGCTGCCGTCATCCGATGCACAGAATGGGTGAAGTCGTCACCGAACAATTGCATGTGGTGACGAGCGCGAAGGTCTTGCAGAATGCACGGGCCAAATATGCCTGTCGGAATTGCGAGCGCACTGGCATCACCACCCCTGTGGTGATCGCGCCGATGCCGCCGCAGCCCTTGCCGGGCAGCGTCGCCACGCCCTCGACGCTGGCATTGGCGCTTGTCAGCAAATATGTGGATGGCATGCCGCTCTATCGCCTGTCGCAGGCATTCAACCGGATCAATGTGCCGATGAGCCGTGGGACCTTCGGCAATTGGGTGATCCGCGCCTGCGATCTGCACCTGAACCGCATTTATGATGCCCTGAAGAAGAAGCTTCTGGCCCAGCTCGTTCTCCATGGCGATGAGACCTGGGTGCAGGTGCTGAAGGAAAAGGGTCGGAAGCCCCAGAACAAATCCTACATGTGGGCCTTTCGCAGCGCGCAGGACTGCGAACAGCCAGTCGTGCTGTTCGAATACCAGCCCGGTCGCGGCAAGCAGTACCCTCAAGCATTCCTTGGCGACTATCGCGGTCTTCTGATCAGTGACGGTTACGAGGCCTGGCGCACGATCAGGGGTGCGATGCATTTTGGTTGCATGGCGCATGCGCGCAGGAAGTTCAACGATGCGCTGCTGGCCATGAAGAAACCCGGTGGCGCGCCGATGGAAGCCATGAAGGTGTTCGCGACGCTTTACCAGATCGAAAAGCAGGCGCGCGAAGACGAACCGGGCGACGGGGAAACACGCCACGCCTATACATTCCGGCTGCGCCAGCAGCATAGCGTGCCGGTGTTGATTGCCTTCAGGAAATGGCTCGAAAAGATCTCCGGGAAGATCGCCCCGAAAAGCAAGCTCGGCAGAGCCATCTCCTATACGCTGAACCAGTGGGATTATCTGGTCCGCTACACCAGCGATGGCCGGGTTCCGATCGACAACAATATACTCGAGCGCGATATCAGGCCGTTTTGTACGGGAAGAAAAAGCTGGCTCTTCAGCGACACTGTTGAGGGGGCAAAGGCCAGTGCGGTGGTTTACAGTCTGGTTCTGACCTGTCGGGCCTGCGGCGTTGATCCCTTCAAGTGGCTGAGCCACGTCCTGACAGAATTGCCCAGCCGCAGCAGGGACGATCCGGGTATAGACGACCTGCTACCGTTCAACTTCGCCAGGCAGGTGGAAATCGGCGTCGCCGCCTGAGCCGGCTTCGTGTCGGCCATAGGTATCCACCTTGGAAGGGTACGCCTACCGGGCTGCCTTCACCTCGTTACAGCTTCCCGCATTCCGTGCCGTCCGCAAAAGATTACACCAGAAACCTAGGGGTACCCCTTCTAGGTGGACACCTTAAACCGCCGTGCAAAGAAAGCCGCGCTTACTCTACAGTATCCCAATTCAGCCAAACATACGATCTGCTACAATACAGCCTGTCGGACTCAGGTCATGCGGGACATCGGCTAGAATCAGAAGATTGCTTCTCAAGCCAGATGTGCGGTTGTGCGATGGCAACCTTCGTACGAGCTGGTTTTTGCTGCTGTCTTCGGCGGATTGAACCGCGCAGCACCCGACGGGTTTAACAGGTAATAAATCACGTGATTTAATAAAGGAGCGGACGGGAAATGATGGCCGTTCTGATTGGCGAAAACGCAACAGCAAATTGAGACAGAGGTAAAGGTAAAAGATGGAGCGGCGCTTCAAGCACACCGCCGCTCATCGCATGAGGCTTAGGCAGCTTCGTTCGAATAGGTGGGATAATCCGTGTATCCGCGGGCGTCGCCGCCATAGAAGGTATCGCGGTCTGCCGGGGCGAGGGGCGCGTTGTGGCGGAAGCGGGCGACGAGATCCGGGTTGGCGATGAACGGTTCGCCGAAGGCCGGAAGGTCGATCAGCCCGTCCCGGACAAGCTGTTCCGCCTTTGCCAGATCGAGGCCGCCCGCCAGAATGAGGGTTCCCGAATAGGCCATCCGGAATTTCGGCAGAAAGCCCGAAGGCATGGGCGATGCACCCCGGCTTGCCTGATCCATGATGTGGACATAGGCAAGATTGCGCTTCGAAAGTTCCACCGCGATATGGAGATAGGTTTCCTCGATCTCAGGGTACTGTCCCATCTGGAACAGTTGCCCGTAGGGCGACAGGCGGATGGCGACACGGTTCGATCCGATCCGCTCGATCGCCGCATCGACCACTTCAAGCAGGAAGCGCGTCCGGCCCTCCAGGTTCGATGCGCCATAACGATCGGTGCGGTCGTTGACCGTCGGATTGAGGAACTGCTCGACCAGATAGCCGTTGGCGCCGTGGATTTCCACACCGTCAAAGCCAGCCTTGACCGCATTGGCGGCGGCACTGGCGAAGTCGTTTACCACGCGCTCGACTTCCTTCGTTTCGAGTGCGCGGGGCACGCTGGTTTCGACGAAACCGGGCTTGCCGTCCTCATGGAAGGCGAAAGCCATGCTGTTTTTATCGCGCGCGGGCTTGCCGGTCGCGCTAACGGGCAACTTTTCATCCGGCTGCAATGAGGTATGCGACATCCGCCCGACATGCCAGATTTGGGCGAAGATTGTTCCGCCTTCGGCATGCACGGCATCCGTGACACCCCGCCATCCGTTCACCTGTGCATCCGACCATATGCCCGGAACGAAGGCGAAGCCCTGTCCCTCCTGCGAGATCGGCGTTCCTTCGGTGACGATCAGACCGACGCTGGCGCGCTGGCGATAGTAAAGTGCGGTTCCGGCGTCGGCTACGCCTTTGCCCGCACGGGCACGGGTCATGGGGGCCATGACGAAGCGATTGCGCAAGGTGCGTCCCGTCAAATCGTAGGGCTCGAACAGGCTGTTCATGGATTTTCTCTCCTATTCTGATTTGAGGTTCATTGCCGGGGAGGGCTCAGCCCTGCGTCTGGATTTCTCGCCAGATCGCGTCGAGGAAGCCTTGCGTCTTCGCGGTCGTCTCAAGCCATTTCTCGCGTCCGGCGGCGTCGCCGTTGCGGATCAGATCGGCGAAGTCATCGATCATCAGTCCGTGCTGCGATTTTTCACTCGGCGTTTTGATGAAGGCGAAATCCTTCCTCGTGGCCATGCCGGAGCGATGGACGAAACCCGTCGGAATGTCCGGATTGTCGAAGCCGAAGCCGCTTTTCCAGTCGAGAACGAAGTCGTCCTGCGTCAGGATGCCGGAGGTTCCGGCGACGGTCAGGTCCATCACCGCGGCACCTGCGGTATAGCCGACATCGAAGGTGGCGGTCTTGCCTGCGTCGAATTTCAGCACGCCGGTCGCGCGGATGACTGCATTCGACTGCGGATCGCGCTCGGCAAAGACCTTGATATCCTCGAGGATCTCAGGTGCGAGATATTCGGCGACCGCCCGCATCGAGTACCAGGCCATGTCGCCGACCGCGCCCATCGGTTCGTCGGCCGGATCGAAGCGGATGTTCTCCCTGTCCGAGAAGGGGAAATAGAACATGGTGTGCAGCGAGCGCGGGGAGCCGATCAGTTCGCCAAGACGCTGACGCATCGCGGACGTGCGCGGATGATGGACGAAGTGGGTCGCGTCCATCAGCACGAGGCCATTTTCGCGGGCGAGAGCCGACAGGTGCTTGAAAGATTCCGCCGAATTCAGCGGCTTTTCGATGAGCACATGCTTGCCGGCGGCAAGTGCGCGGCTTGCGACGTCTTCCTTCGCTGCCGTCGGCGTCGCGATATAAATCGCATCAATATCGCCGCGTGCGATCAGCCGGTCCGCGCCCTCAAGGGCAACGGCGCCTGGATAGTTGGCGACGAAATTCTCGGCCTTCGCAAGTGTCCGGCTCGAAACGGCGGCAAGCCTCGTGCTTTTGGATGACTGGATTTCCGGGGCGAGGATCGTCGCGATGAAACCTGTGCCGATGATTCCGATGTTCACTTTGGTCATTGTTATACCCTTTCGCCCGTCAGGCGATCTGTTCGAGAGGATGAATTTCGATGTGGGCAATCGTTCCCGGCGGCAGTTGCGTATTGAAAAGACGGATGGCGTCGCCGGACATGTGCCGTTCCCATAGTTGAGGGGACGCCCACTCCTCGATGAAGACGTAAACACCCTTCTGGTTAAGGTTGCGATGGAGATGATAGGAGAGGCATCCCTCTTCGGCCCCCGTGGCGAGGGATAGTTCCGTCGCATGTTTCTCGAATGCGCCTTCCTTGCCGGGCGTTATCATGACGCGCGCCATGACTTTGATGCTGCTGGTCATATTCTGTCCTATCAGGCTGGTTTCAGCTTGCGATTTGAACCCCGGTCAAGCTGCTGAATTTGGGTGATTGAGGCCGAAGCGCCGCTCCGGATCGGGAGCGACGCCGGCTGATTGTCCGGCTTGTGTTATTTCAGCCGCTTGAGCAGTTCGGCGGCCACCGCCGGGGCGGAAGCGGGGTTCTGGCCGGTAATCAATTCGCGATCGGTCACAACATTGGAGGTGAAGGGCGTCTGATTGCTGACGAAGTCGCCTCCGGCCGCTTCCAATGCCGTCTGCGGGTAGAATTTCATTTCGCCGCCACTGAGCAGGCCCTTGGCGATGCCTTCTTCTTCATTGCTGATAACGGTCATCTTATAGCCTGCATAGATCCAGCCCTCAGCCTTTGCAGAACCGCTTGTCTCAAGCTTTGCGGTAAAGGCCGTTGCATCGGGCAGGGCCGAGAGCAGCGCGATCGGGCCGTGACAGGCAAGGGCGGTTGTCTTGCCCTTCGTGTGGAAGTCGCTCAGCAATTTGCCCAGTTCCGGGCTGACCAGCAGATCCTGCATCGGGGCATGGCCGCCCGGCACATAAACGGCGTCGAAATGGTCGTAACCGATCTGTTCGACGCGGGCGAGGCTGACGACTGGCGATTTTTCCTTCGAGGTCAGGTTGAGCTTTTCGAGCAGCGCACTGCTCTCTTCCATGGCGGCAACGTCGCCACCGAAATGCATCTTGTCCACCGAGGATTTATCGAGAGTAGGGGCGCTTCCCTTCGGTGTGGCGAAAGTAATGTCGTGGCCGGCGTCCAGCAGCGCCTTTACCGGCTGCATCAGCTCGTTGAGATAAAAGCCGGTCTCGAAAACCTTGCCGTCCTTGAGATCGAGGCGGTCTGAATCCGACAGGACGACCAGGACATTGGCCGCCTGGGCGCTGAATGCGGCGGTTCCGAGAGCAAGGGCGAGGGCGAAGGTGCGGATGGGTTTCATGTTCTTCTCCAGACATGGGCACTCCCTGCCCCGCATGGGCGGGGAGCGCTGATGTGTTGTGGTGGTGTAATGATGCTGCTTATGCGGTCAGAAGGTCGCGCAGCGCCTCGCCGACGCCGGTCGCCGATTGCGGGTTCTGGCCCGTGACCAGCCTTCCGTCGACAACGACCTTCGCCGTCCAGTCGGCGGCCGGATGATGATGTGCGCCGCGCGCGGTGAGCGTGCTGGCGAGCAGGAAGGGAACGGTCTTGTCCAGCTTGACGGCCCGTTCCTCGTCATCGGTGAAGGCGGCGACATTCTTGCCGGCGACGAGATGGGCGCCGTTGCTGAGCGTGACATTCACCAGCGCCGCCGGGCCATGGCAAACCGCAGCGACAACGCCGCCCGCCTCGTAAATGCCGCGGGTGAGGCTGTTGACCGCCGGGCTTGTCGGGAAGTCCCACATTGCGCCGTGCCCGCCGGCGAAAAAGATCGCCGCGTAATTTTCCGGGTCAAGATCGGCAAGGCGCGACGTGTTGCGGATGGCGTGGCGGAAGCCTTCGCTGTTCCAGTAATGCCCATTGGTGGGATCATTGAGGTCAAGGCCGTCGACCGGCGGTTCGCCGCCACCGATCGAGGCGAATTCGACCGGGATGCCAGCGGCATCGAGGACCGCGAGCGGATGGGTGACTTCACCGAGGTAAAAGCCGGTGGGTTCACCCGTCTCGCCCTTGGTGCCGTGACTGGTGAGGACGAAGAGAACCGGTTTGATAGGCTGCGTTGCGCTTGTCATGAATTGCTCCCGACATCAGAGGATGAGGCTGGATCGCCTTTGATGGGGTAAATATATTGAAGCCGCTGGAGCGGATAAATCCGCCGCCGGGGAATTCATTTGTTCTCCAGGCGACAAAATCACTTTATTGACGCGGTGATCGGGAATAAGTCTGGCTTCAGAAAGCTGACTTATTCGCAAGGGACCAAAATGTGGCGGCGGTTTGATCATCTCGGCGACGTGGAGGCATTCATCATCGTTGCCGAAAAAGGTTCGATGACGGAGGCAGCCGTTGCGCTTGCGACGACGGCATCGGTTCTCAGCAGGGCGATCACCCGTCTGGAAACCCGGCTTGGCGCGCAACTAATGCGTCGAACCACACGGCGTCTGAGTCTGACGGATGAAGGCCGTGCCTACCTCGAACAGGCACGCGCAGCCTTTTCAATGATCGACGATGCGGAGCGGGCGATTCAGGGGCCGACGGGAACGTTGTTGACCGGTCATGTCCGCATCAGCGTGCCGACGACCTATGGCCATTACCGGCTACCTGCGATGCTGGACCGCTTCATGCAGGCCTATCCGGAAGTCCAGGTCGAACTTAGCATCACCAATCGCAACGTTGATCTGGTGGCGGAAGGTTACGATGTGGCGATCCGCCTCGGTCCCTTGCCCGATAGCGGACTGGTGGCACGCAAACTGGAGGACGCTCCATTGCGTTTGGTCGCCGCCCCGCATTATCTCGAACGGGCAGGCACCCCGCAGCATGTCGAAGACCTTGCGGAACATCAATGCCTGCCCTTCGTGATGCCGAGCACGGGGCGTTGCGCACCGTGGCTGTTCCGTGTCGACGGCCGTGACGTCGATTGGACGCCATCGGGCCACATCCGGATATTCGATGACGTTTTGGGGGTCGTGTCGTTGGCTGAGAAGGGTCTCGGCATTTGCCAGACCTATGATTTCATTGTTCGTGACCGCGTCAAAGAGGGGCGTCTCGTCGACGTGCTGGATCATGCGCAGGGCCGCTCCCGGCCTTTTTCGCTGATCTTCGCCCCGCACCGCCGCCTGTCGGCGGCGACACGGACGCTGATCGATTTCCTTGTGAAGAACGGCTGATCAGCGCAATGACACATGAAGGGCTCGTCTCTTTGCCTCGCTCAGCTTCGCGCCCGCCTAGAGAGCGACAACGCGATTGCCTGGATTGGGACCGTGTTGGAGCCGCGCAAGGGCAGCAGGAAGGTGGCCGAAATTTTCGATCTCGATGATCTGCGGATCGAACCTGCCTTGCACAACGTCGTTCGCCATTGCCCCGCCGGCGGCGACGAGACGTCCCCATTGCAGGTCGTTGCCGTGGGCATGCATGGCATTCAATCCGACCTCATGCAATGAAATCGTCGTCGTGAACGGTGGAAGTGGCGCCGTCTCCTGCCGGTCCTGAATGCAGACGAGATGTCCATTCGCGGCAATCAATGATGCAAGCGATGCGGCATGTTCGCCGCTCACCAGGTCGAACACCGCATCGAGCGGCTGACTTTCTGCTCTCTTCGCCGCGATATCGCGCCAGCCATCCTGCCGGTAATCGAGAACTGTCGCTGCCCCGAGGCGCAGAACTCTTGTCGATTGAGCAGCCGAGCAGACCGCGTGAACGATCCAGCCCCGCGCGCGGGCCAATTGCAGCAGTGCTCCTCCTACCGCGCCGGACGCACCTGTCACCAACACATGGGCGCCAGACCAGAGAGGTGCTTTTTCGATAGCCTGAATTGCGGTCAGCCCAGGGCACGGAATGGCTGCTGCCGCCGTGAAGGGCAGAGCATCGGGGAGTGGTATGGATGCTCGCGCAGGGATGACAGTATATTCCGCGAAAGATCCCGGGCGAACAAGATCGTTATGGTAGGCCACGCGTGCACCGGGACGGAGATGCGATACGCCTTCACCAACCTCCTCGATCTCGCCGGCGCCATCGACGCCTGGGATATGGGGCCATTCCCAGGCGCTGTGTCCCCACTGGATGAATTTCCAATCGACCGGATTGAGGCCAATGGCGTGGTTGCGCACCAGAACCTCCCCTCTGCGGGGCCGCGGCTTGGGGTGATCATCCAGTCGAAGAACCTCCGGCGAGCCGGTCTTGTCGTGTATCCATGTTTTCATGTTTTTCCACTGCTTGTTATCTGCTGGAACTGCGGGTCGATGCTTCTATTAGCGCGTCAGTAAGGTAGACACATTCCTGGTCGAAGCGGGACTTCCCGGAGCATCCACACCGCGACAGGCACGCATCATCGTGATGATCTCCGCGCCATGAATCCTTGAAGGCGGGGCACCATGAAATCCAGGAACAGGCGGATGCGCTGGGGAATATTGGGGCCGCCAAGAAAGACGGCATGAACCTCCTCGGTGTCGTGCCCGGTATCCCGCAGCACTTCCACCAGACGGCCGGCCGCGATATCCGGATCGACATGAAAATCCGCAAGCCGGGCAATGCCGACATCGGCAACGGCAAGTCGGCGAACCGTTTCGCCGTTGTTGGCGAGCAAATTGCCCTGCACCATCCGGTCAACGATCCTTCCGCCTTGGTTAAGCGGCCAGACCGGCTGCGCGCGCCTGAAATTGAAACCGAGACAGTTATGATGATCGAGGTCTTCAATCGTCGTTGGCATGCCTCGCTCCTCGAGATAGACGGGCGAAGCGACCATACGGCGGCGAGCGGTTCCGATCAGCCGGGCCGTCAGACTGGAATCCGCCAGCTTCCCAACGCGAAAAGCGATGTCGGTGCGATCAAGGTAGAGGTCCACGATCTCATCGGAAAGCGACAGGTTGACGACGATGTTGGGATGCTGTTGCCAAAACAGCTTCAGGAGCGGCTCAATTCCAAAGGTTCCGAACGCCACAGATGCATTCACCCGGATGGTTCCATGCGCCGTTCGGGCGTCCCGTGTCAGCGAACCTTCAATCTCGTCGAGATCGGAAAGCAGCCGACTGCACCGCTCGTAATAAAGCCGCCCTTCATCAGTCAACGACAGCTTCCGGGTCGAACGTTCAAGCAGCCGCACGCCGAGGCGTAGTTCAATGCGCTGCACCAGCTTGCTAACGGTGGACGGTGTCATGAGGAGCGAGCGCGCAGCTTCGGAAAAGCTGCCGGCCTCAACCACCCGCACGAATACCATCATTTCACCGGTTCGGTTGTCCATCGCCGTTCTCGATTTGTGAATTTTTTGAAGAAATGTACGTCTTCTCCGCAATCTCAGCGCAGCAATTGCGTGCTGCCCTTGGTGCGGAAACGTATAAAGCAACGGCAGTGTGCGGTTGGCAAGCTCAGGATTTGCGAATTAGCTTCACAAATGTTGCGATCCGCCACCCGCTTATCAGCCCCGGCCTCGCCGCGCATATTCCGCATCGAATAAATCTCATCAACAACGACCTGCGGCCCCCCTCTCATCGGACGCAGGTAGGAGCGGATATGTCATGCCCTTAGCCATCTTTGCTTTGACGATCGCGGCCTATGCGATCGGAACAACGGAATTCGTCATTGTCGGCCTTCTGCCAACGGTTGCGAACGACGTCAACATCACCCTGCCGCTTGCCGGCCTCATCGTCAGCGTTTACGCGCTCGGTGTCACCTTCGGTGCGCCGATCTTGACGGCCTTGACCGGCAAGATTGAACGAAAGCCACTCTTGCTCGGCCTCATGGCCCTGTTCATTATCGGCAACACCGTCGCGGCCTTGTCACCCAGCTATGAACTGCTGCTCGTCGCCCGCGTCCTTGCCGCCTTCGCCCACGGCGTCTTCTTCTCGGTCGGCTCGACCATTGCCGCCGATCTCGTGCCGGAAAACCGCCGCGCATCCGCGATCGCCATGATGTTCATGGGCCTGACCGTTGCCATCGTCACCGGTGTGCCGCTCGGCACCTATATCGGTCAGCTCTTCGGCTGGCGTGCGACCTTCTGGGCCGTTGCAGCCCTTGGGGTCGTCGCTTTTCTTGCCATCGCCGCTCTTTTGCCGAACAACCTGAAGAAAGCGCCTCCAGCAAGCCTGCTTGACCAGGTTCGCGTCCTCGGCTCCGGCCGTCTGCTGATCGTCTTTGCGATGACCGCCCTCGGTTACGGCGGCACCTTCGTCGCCTTCACCTTCCTGGCGCCGATCCTGCAGGAAATCACCGGTTTTTCCGAGCAGAGCGTCAGCCTGATCCTCGTGCTCTACGGCATCGCCATCGCCATCGGCAACATCGTTGGCGGCAAGATCGCCAATCATAACCCGGTCAAGGCGCTGATCGGTCTGTTCATCCTGCAGGCTATCGTGCTCGTCATCTTGACCTTCACCGCGGTCTCGCCGGTGCTGGCGATCGTCACCCTTGCGGCGCTCGGCTTCCTTCAGTTTGGCAACGTGCCGGGCCTCCAGCTCTACGTCGTGAAGCTTGCCAGGGAACACCGTCCAAGCGCCGTCGATGTCGCCTCGGCGCTGAACATCGCCGCCTTCAATCTCGGCATCGCCATCGGTGCATGGCTCGGTGGTCTGGTCGTTGAATCGCCGCTGGGCCTCGGGGCAACCCCCTGGGTTGGTGCGATCCTGGTTGTCATCGCCCTGTTCCTGACCCTGTGGAGCGGCGCACTTGACCGCCGCGCGGCTCCGGTCTTGAAAACCGCCTGATCTAAGCAGGCCCGGCGCACCCAGTGCCGGGCCGATCCCACCACCTTTACCCGGAGAATTCTGATGTCCCCTTCAAGCACAGGTCATTCTTCCGCGCTTGACCTCATCCGCAAACCCGCGGGCGGCCTGACGCTCGGCATCGAGCTGCCGCTCGACAATGACTGGTCGCCGGAGCGGGAAGAACAGCGCATCAGGGAAGGCCGTCCTTTCGGCGTTCCCGATCTCACCCGCTATCCCGATCTCATCCGCCAGGTCGACCGCTCCGGTTTTGCCGCCGTGTGGATGCGCGACGTGCCGGTCTTCGATCCGAATAATTTCGGCGATGCCGGTTCGGTCTACGATCCCTTCGTCAATCTCGGTTACCTCGCCGGTATCACCGAAAACGTGGTCCTGGGTACGGCAGCCATTGTCCTGCCGCTGCGTCACCCGATGATGGTCGCCAAGGCTGCCGCCTCCGTCGACAAGCTGTCGGGAGGCCGGCTGATCCTCGGCGTCGCCTCCGGCGACCGGCCGGTGGAATATCCGCTGCTCGGTCTCGATTTCGAAGGCCGTGGCGAAGCGTTTCGTGGTGCCGTCTCCTATCTGCGCGATGCCGGAAAGGCCGGCGGCCTGCCGCTCGGCGATGGCCGGATCGAACCGAGCCTCGACCTGCTGCCGAAGCCGCAGCAGCACCAGATCCCGATGATTATCGCCGGGCAGGGCCGCCAGTCACCGGACTGGATCGCCGCCAACATGCAGGGACGGTTCGTCTATCCGAACGGGCTCGAGCGGCTTGCCGCCCAAGCCCACGATTGGACCGCTACCCGCAAAAGCCTCGGCCTGCCGCGCGGCGCTTTCGTCAGCACTTTCCATCTCGATCTCGCCGACGATCCGGACGAACAGCCGACACCGCGCCGTTTTGGCGCGCGAATTGGGCGCAATGCCTTCATCGACCATCTCAATGCGCTGGAGGACGCCGGCGTCGATCATCTCGCACTGCTGCTGCGGCCGTCGCGACGACCGCTCGATGAGGTGATCGACGAATTGTCGCGCGATGTCCTGCCTGTCCTCAACCGCCAATCCTCCCCGGCGAAGACCGCTGCGGAATAACCAAGGAGAAACCAATGCACAACGTAACCGCCAAAGGCGCCACCATTCCGGCCCTCGGCTTCGGCACCTTCCGCATGCCCGGCCCCGATGTTCTCAGGATCGTTCCGCATGCACTGAAGGCCGGTTTCCGCCATGTGGATACCGCGCAGATTTATGGCAATGAAGCGGAGGTCGGCGAAGCCATCGCCAATTCCGGCGTCGCTCGCGGCGATATCTTCCTGACCACCAAGGTCTGGGTCGAGAACTATGGGCATGACGCCTTCATCAAATCCGTCGATGAGAGCCTGACGAAGCTGAAGACCGATTATGTCGATCTGCTTCTGCTGCATTGGCCGAATGAAGCGGTTTCGCTTGCCGAGCAGATCGGTGCGCTGAACGAGGTGAAGGAAGCCGGCAAGGTTCGCCACATCGGCGTTTCCAACTTCAATATCGGGTTGATGGCTGAATCGGTCAAGCTCTCCAAGGCTCCGATCGTCACCAACCAGATCGAGTACCATCCTTATCTCAATCAGGACGTGGTCGTCGCCGCGGCAAGAAAGGCCGGCATGTCGATCACCGGCTATTTCGGCATGGCTGATGGCAAGGTCTTTAACGATCCGGTCCTCAAGGACATAGGCGCCCGACACGGCAAGTCGGTCGCGCAGGTGGTGCTTCGCTGGCTCGTTCAGCAGGAGGGCGTCATTGCGCTGTCCAAGACGGTTGGCGAGGCTCGCGTTGCCGAGAACTTCGCGATTTTCGACTTCGCACTCTCGGCCGATGAAATGGCCGCCATCCATGCTCTGGCTGTTCCGGGTGGCCGCATCGTCTCGCCGGATGGTCTTGCGCCGGTCTGGGACAAGGCTGCCTGATATCCGGAGGGGAGGGGCATCTTGCCCCTCCCTTCATTTGTTCAAATGCCCATCGTGGATGAAGCTCGTCTCCGAGAGGAGGAGCGTTCGCTTCGCCTATCGATGCCCTTAGAGATCGAGACCGATGAGGGCCTGCCGCATCACATAGGCGTCGACATCGACACCGGTCCAGTATTTGATGCCGATGACACCCTGATTGACCAGCATGCCGAGACCATCGGCCGTCTTGCAGCCCGCGGCTTCGGCGGCGCGGATCAGCCGCGTGCGCGGCGGATTGTGGATGCCGTCGGCAACGACCATGGAGGGGCGCAGCGTTTTCAGATCGATGTCGGGCAAGCCGTCTATATCGGGATAAAGGCCGACCGAGGTGGCGTGGATGACGATATCCGTCTCCTCTGGAATGGCGAAGGTGTTCTCCCATGCGGCGAAGACGGCGGTGGCGGGTGTCTTTTCGTCGATCAACCGAGCGACGGTTTCACCACGTTCCCGGTTGCGGTTGACGATGGTGATATGCGCCGCACCGGCGAGTGCCACCTCGACACCGACCGCACGCGCCGCCCCACCGGCACCGAACAGCACGACCTTCTTGCCCTTCGGATCGATGACATCGCGAAGCGCCTTGACGAAACCCTTGCCATCGGTGTTTTCGCCGATCAACCTGTCGCCCCGCCGGACGATGGTGTTGACCGCGCCGATGATTTCTGCGGATTCTCCCAGGCCGTCGAGATGCTCTATAACCGCGACCTTGTGGGGAATGGAGCAGTTGAACCCGGCCCAGCCCATGGCGCGCGCCCCCGCCACGGCATCCTTCAGGTTTTCGGGGCTGACCTCCAGATTGATATAGCGCCAGTTCAGACCGTGATGCTGATAGGCAGCCTCGATCATGGCGACTGTCGGGTTCTCCCCGGCAGGCATGGCGAAGGAGCCGGTGATCTCGGTGAGGAAGTCATGGGGCATGGTTGTTCTCCGTGGATGAAATGTCATGGGCGCGAAGGCCTGCAAACCGGCTTTCGCGAATATGATCGCCGACCCGCAACGCCTGTGCCGCAACGGTGAGCGCTGGATTTGAGGGCGGCCGAGGACGGGAAGAACCCGGCATCGACGACATAGAGATTGGGGTGATCGTAGGTCAGGCAAAGGGAGTTTAGCGCCGCCTCGTTCGGGTCGTCACCCATGCGGACGGTGCCGCATTGATGCGACGGCGCCTCGATGCCCCGATCACGGAGCCGTGCTAGGTCGATGCACCATCGTTTTGCTGCTTTCTCAGGTAGGGACACTGCTTGCTTTCAGCGCGCTGACATCGCCCTTCTTGTCGAGCAGATCAGCTACCGAGTCGATCACGATCTTCGGTCGAAAAGGATAGCGGTCGATCTCTCTTTGGTCGGCGATGCCGCTGAGAACCAGCACCGTATATAGTCCCGCCTCTATGCCGGCAACAATGTCTGTGTCCATACGGTCGCCGATCATCCCTGTACCTTCAGAGTGCACCCCAAGCTTATTTAGAGCCGAGCGGAACATCATCGGATTTGGTTTGCCGACAACGTAAGGGGAGCGGTTGGTCGCTCGAGTGATTAATGCGGCGACCGCGCCGGTAGCGGGCAGCGGGCCTTCTGCGCTCGGTCCTGTGGCATCGGGGTTCGTGGCAATAAATCGGGCCCCTGAATTGATCAGCCGAATGGCTTTCGTGATGGCTTCGAACGAATAAGAACGGGTCTCTCCAAGTACCACGTAGTCCGGATCCGCGTCCGTCATGATGAAGCCGGCTTCATGTATCGCGGTGGTCAGCCCTGCCTCGCCGATGATGAACGCCCTACCAGCGGGGGTTTGGTCCTTCAGAAAGGCGGCGGTGGCAAGTGCCGATGTCCAGATCCGCTCCTCAGGTACGTCGAGGCCGCTGTTGCGCAGCCTGGCACTGAGATCGCGCGGGGTGTAGATCGAGTTGTTGGTAAGGACCAGGAAAGGCGTGTCACTCGTTCGCCATTGCTCGATCAGTTCAACCGCGCCTGGAAGTGCTTTGTTCTCATGAACCAGCACACCGTCCATGTCAGTCAGCCAGGATTTGACGCTGAATTTGTCCACTTTCAACACTCCTAATCGTTTCGGCACATGAATTTCTGGTGTTCGACCCATAGTCACGATACGCAACCCAAATCGGGCGAGGCCATTCCGGCTTGTCGCTGATTTGAACAGGTTGCTCACCACGCGCTTCAACGGCCGCTCCACCGATCATTCGGTTGATCTTTTTCGCTGGTCTCGCTGATCATAGGTGGTACATCGGCCATGTATCAAGTTTCGAGTTCTAACCGAAAAGAACGAGCGGAGAATTCTCCATGTCCCTTGAAAGCAGTCATCGAGGACGTGAGGATAAGGACCGCGTGTCACTGTTTCACTCTGCGCGGGAGCTTCTTGAAGGAGTAACGGCATCACCCGCGTCGGTCCGGCAACCGGAGCAACCCGCCTCATCGAAGCGAGTGAAGACGTTTTCTGACCTAATACCGTGACAAGAGGAGAAGGCGACTCCGGCTGCTTCACCTCGATAATGCCTATAATCATTTCGCCCGCATCGTGAAGCCGGGTGGCGAACGGTCCAACACTTGGTGCGTCCCGCTCTCGCCCGAGTAAGGGATTGTTGTGTTTCCGACGACGCTTTCGGGCCGGGCAAGCGCCTCGGCCAAGCGCTGTCAGCACCGGCACCACAAAGGTCTATAGTCTGCAGAGTCAAAGACTGTTGATACCGGTCAACTCAACCGACAGGCTCCAAAGCCGCTCAGCTTCCGCCGGGTCGATAGCATAGGCCTTAACGCCAACAAATGGCTCGTTTACTTCTTCAGCGTGCCGCGCCACATCACAATCCTCACAATAGAGACCGCCGAGACCCGCGAGCTGTGGGGAGGTTGCTGCCCAGACCTGTGTAGCAGCTCCTTGTTGTGGGGTTTTGAAAGACGGATCGACCGGGACCCCGTCCGCGTCGAGCCAGCCTTCGGCCGTCATCTCCTCGCGAGAGAGATGACGCTGGAGAGGAGTGAAGATCTTGCCAGGGTGGACAGAGAAAGCGCGCACATTCTGTGCATGCCCTACACGGTCAAGATGAACTGCGAACAAGGCGTTGGCAGTTTTCGACTGTCCGTAGGCGAGCCACTTGTCATAGCCTTGCATAAACTGCACGTCATTCCAGCGGATCGGCGAATTGTGGTGGCCAGCCGATGAGACTGAAACGACCCGCGCGCCGCCTCGGAGTAAGGGCCAGAGAAGAGTTGTCAGAGCGAAATGGCCGAGATGGTTGGTGGCAAATTGGGCCTCCCAGCCAAGTCCAACCCGCTTCTCCGGACACGCCATGATGCCGGCATTGTTGATCAGGATGTCGATGTGCCGATTTGTAGCCAGCAAGGTCGCGACGAAGCTGCGGATGCTCGCAAGGTCCGATAGATCCACCTTTGCGACTTTTACACCGGGGATTTCTCTTATTGCTGTCTTTGCCGCCACGGGATCTCGGGCCGCGACAAGGACGTCAATGCCAGCTCGGGCAAGGACTTTCGTGGTTTCCAGCCCGAGACCGGAATGACCACCAGTTACAACGGCATATCTGCCGTTCAGAGCGAGGCTCGTGAGAACTTCGGAAGCGGTCGTGCGAGCATCGAAGCCCGTTCCCAAAGGTTTTTGATAATCTTTCACCATCTTCCCCTACGATCAACCTGCAATCGAGAGTGGTCGATTGCGCCGATTGGATACTCGGTGCGCCAGCTCCGCTCCTTTCAGACAGAATTGTTCTATCTGCGTGATGCCAAAACGATGAACTCGCTCTGCCCGCATTCGGTATGGACAAGTGCTTCTCGTTCAGCCTTCAGCGGTAATATCACTTGCCGCGGCAGCGAGTTTACGATCCATCATAGCCTTTGTCACAAGCCCTTCGTTGGTCATCGAATGCGGCTCTTACGGCAAATCCTGATTGTGCATTGACGCATTCCCTCTAAACTCGCGTCGATAATCCGAGGGGCCTGAACCAAGAATAGATCGGAAAACTCTCGCCATATGGCTTGGACTGACAAATCCGACGTCAAAAGCTATATCGCTGACCGGTCGATCGGTGCGCATCAGTAGGGTTGCGGCCCTTTCGATCCTTCGTTCGGTGATTACCTGAAGCGGTGATCGGCCCGTCGCGCCGCGGAAGGCGCGGTGAAAATGCCCTTCGGAAAGCCCAAGCGGCGCGGAAAGTTCGAAAATCCGAATCGGCCCGTTCAACTGGGCTTCGATGCGGTCAAGGGTGCTGCGCAATTGCGCCGGCGAAAGACAATACTTCGGCTTCGAAGCTGCGATCTTCGGGTACGATTTGCGCAACAGAAATTCTATCAGAGCCAATGTCATGACGTCGCAATAGGTAGCATCGAGTATCCCGTCGCGGTCCATTAGGATCTGCATCTGCGACAGCAGCCCAAAAACGAAAGGTTCCGGTTCGACAAACGGGCGGATTACCGAAGAGGGGCAAGGCAAAGAGGCAGGGGAAAGCGCTATCGCGCCCCATTCCCAAGCAACATCCGTTAGTCTTAGCCGACGTTCACAACCCGCCGGCAGGAACGAGGCCATTCCCTTGTGATCTCTACCCTCGTATCGTAGACCAGCATCCGTTTTGAATTCATGCTTGCGCGCGCCGCCTTTCAAGGTAACCATGATAAGATGGTCCTTCGAGCAGATGCCACCTTCGACAATCGGCGTATATGACCGTCTTGCTGCTTCAAAACGGCCGCCTCTCCACACATGAACGGAGTGGTCGGCTGGCCCGGGTGTGATCCTCCATGTGTCTGTCTCGGACATGATTTAATCCACTCACTTCGCTACTTATGCCTCAGGCCGACGGCTGTGGTGCTGGCCAGCCTTGGCATGGAGGCGAACGCACATATGAGGGAATTGTATCTGTAACACATCGGTTCTCCTTTCCGATCAGTCACATACAGAACGGTACGATCCGTTCTGTATGTGACTTGAACTAGACGACCCGTTCCGTTATGTCAAGATGAAAGGAGTTCCTGATGTCCGATGTCGCAAAATCCAAACCGGGACGCCGTGCTTCGATTGGGTCGCGACGCAACCCGCAAACCGAGGCGGCAGTCCTCGCGGCTGCACGGCAACTGCTTACCGAAAGAGGTTATGCCGGGTTCTCGATCGACGAAGTCGCCCGACGCGCTGGAGCCGGCAAGCAGTCAATTTATCGATGGTGGCCCACGAAGGCGGACCTTTTCATCGCAATTTACGGCATCGAAAAGAATGCCGCGATCGCTTTGCCGAACCATCAGGATCTGACACTTGATCTCACACAATACACCAGCGAGCTTTGGCGCTTCTGGCGTCACAATCCCGGCGGCCGCACGTTCCGTGCGCTCATCGCCGAGGCCCAGGCGAGTGAAGCTGCTCTTCGTGCCCTGCGTACGAAGTTCTTGCCCGAGCGCCTTGATCCAGTGCGAACTCTCTTTGAGAGAGCAGCCGAGCGGGGTGAGATCTCTGCCGATGAGGTTGAAGACAGGGTTCAGCTATGGGTTGGCTTTAACTGGTTCCGATTGCTGACCGGCCAAATCGACGATGATGCTCAGGTTATCGCTCGTATGACAAAGTACTTGGTCCATTGAGCCCGTATCGCGTGCTGTTTTGCTCATCGCTGCTGCGTTGCCATAACTTTGCAGCTGTCCAGTCGTCCGCCACTTTGGCGCGGAGATCACCTGGATCTGTTTTCCGTTACCGCCGTGAGCGTGTCATCCAACGCTTCGCCATCCTGATTTATGAATTTGCCGTATATTTCGTGCAACGCTGGCAGTTATCCGCGGAATCTCCAGCATCGGGATTTGCAAACATAAATGATCTCGATCAGGGCATCTCATCAGGATCCGACGCGCGCGACACATGTGCAGGAACTAGTCTCCATGCAGAAGCAAGGAGAAGAGATATGGTTTACCCCCCGCTTTCATTGCCCCGACGAACCTTCCTGGCCGGTGCGAGCGCCGCCGCCGCGGTCGCTGCTGTTGCAACGGCTCTTCCGTCAGTATCCTGGGCGCAGGATCGCTCGCCGATAATGCGACCCATTCCAAAAACCGGCGAAATGATTCCCGTAATGGGGCTTGGTACTTTCGAGACGTTCGACATAACTCCCGGGCAACCGCGCGACCATGTCCGTGACGTCATCCGCCTGTTCCATGACGCCGGAGGCAGGGTGATCGACACATCGCCGCTTTACGGCATGGCGGAGGTCAACGTCGGTGACTTCATCACCGAACTAGGCATCGCCGGCGATATTTTTATCACCAACAAGACCTGGACAACCGGCGACTATCTTTCCGATAATAGCCATTCCGAGCAACAGCTGAGGCAATCTCGCGAGCGGCTGTGGCGTTCATCGATCGATGTTCTCCAGGTCCATAGTCTCGAAAATCACGACCAGGTTCGCCATTGGCTCGCGCAAAAGAAGGAGGAAGGGTCTGTCCGCTACATCGGTGTTACCCAGTGGAGCGCGGAATATTACGACACGATGGAGCGGCTCGTGAACACCGGTGCGCTCGACTTCGTGCAGCTCGCATACACTATCATGTCAAGAGCGGCCGAGCAGCGGCTGCTCGATGCCTGCGTTGCAAACGGTGTCGCCGTGCAAGTCAATATTCCGTTCGAAAAGGCGCGTCTTTTCACGCCGGTCGCCGAGCAGCCCGTGCCGGACTTCGCTGCGGAACTGGGCATCAAGAGCTGGGCACAATATTTCCTGAAATGGATTATATCGCATCCGGCCGTGACCAATGTCGTGCCGGCCACGAGCCAACCGGCGCATGTCGTCGACAATATGGGCGCACTCTACGGCGAACTGCCGGACCGGGCCACACGGCAGCGAATGGCTGAATACTATGCCGGTTTGCCTGGCGTGGGCGACGCGCTAAAGCAGCCGCCATATCCGGGCAAGAATTATGGAGGCGTGGTGACGTGGCCTTTCCGTCGAGCCTAGCTACGAAATGGATTGCCGTCGCCATCTTCTTGGCGACCGGCAATTCGGCCGCCGCCAAAGACCGGGTTGCCGTCGGAGCGATCCTTGTCGATGCCACGGAAGTCACCATTGGAGAGTTCTCCCGTTTTGCCGAGGAGACCGGTCTTCAGACATCGGCGGAAAGAGCCGGCGGCGGCCATGAATGGGGCGCCGGCTGGGAACGCCGGCTAGGCTGGACGTTCCGGACGCCATTTGGCGCTCAGCCCAATAGTCAGGACGAGCCGGCGGTCCACCTCAACTGGTTCGAGGCAGATCAATTTTGTGCGTGGGCAGGCGGCCGTTTACCCACGCGGGCAGAGTGGGAGGAGGCCGCCTACGTGGAAAGGCGGGTATCGCCGCCACGAGGCTTCGCAACCGGACAGAGCTATCCTTACCCGACCGGGGAGACACCGACCGGAGCAAATACCAGCGAGGCCGACAGGTGGTCGAGGCACGCTGCGGCAGGTGAAACTACCGCGGGCGTAAACGGCCTCTTCGATATGGGGGGAAACGTTTGGGAATGGCTCGACGATCGCGAAGGCACATCGGCTCTGACCGCCGGTGGTTCGTGGTGGTACGGATCCGACAAAATGCGCGCTAATGCCATGCAGTGGAAACCGGCCGATTTTTATGTCGCCTATATCGGATTTCGCTGCATTTATCCGGTGGAGCTTATTGAGTAGGGGAATGGCACTCCGCTTGAGGGACGGGCTGGCGAGATCCGCATCGGGGAACAAGCACGTCATCGCTGTTTGAACACGGCCCCGACCCACTCAATGAAAATTCTTACCCGTGGCGAAAGCTGCCGGTTCCGCGGGTAGAGGAGAAAGACCGGCGTGCTCGTAGGAGGGTAGTCCTCCAGTACCGCGAGGAGTTCTCCGGCGGCGATCGCCGCGTCAGCATGATATCGCGGGATCTGGATCAGGCCGAGGCCGAGTTTGGCCGCTGCGAAATAACTTTCCGCAGCATTGACCGAGACAGGCGCGGGCAGGATCATCTCGCGCAGATCGCCATCGATGGTGAACTCCAGCGGTAATATGCTGCCGGTGGCGCTGGATCGGAACCCGATCATATGATGCCCGTTGAGCGCGTCTGGATGCTGCGGCATCCCGTGGCCGGCGATGTAGGACGGTGACGCCAGCGTCACTTCATCGAGCAGGGCGACTTTCCGCGCGATCATGTCGCTATCTTGCGGCACGCCGACACGAAGTACGCAGTCGATACCTTCGCGGATCAGGTCGACCAACCGGTCACCTTCGCTCATGTAGAATTCGATTTCCGGATAGGTGGTAAGGAAAGCAGGCAAGTTCGGCAGGACGAAGTGGCGCGCCAGCGTGCCGTGAACGTCGACGCGCAACAGTCCCTTTGGTTTTGCGCCGGCGAACGCCCCCTCGGCTTCCTCGATATCGGCCAGGATCGACAGGCAGCGCTGGTAGTACGCCTCACCGTCGAGTGTAGGATTGACGGTCCGCGTCGTCCGCTGAAGAAGCCGGACGCCCAGCCGCGCCTCGAGATCCTTCACCGCATCGCTGACCGTTGAGCGCGGCAAGCGCGTGTCTTCGGCTGCAAGCGTGAAGCTGCGCCGTTCAACGACACGGGTAAACACCCGCATGGCATCAAATCTATCCATCTATATTGTTCGCGATATTCGGAAAGTGATGGCGAATTATGACCGATTAAACGGAGAGATGAAAGTGGCATTTTCTGCTCATGGAAACGCGCTGCGGCGCAACAAACCGAAGGAGAAGAAAATGTCCGCCAATCAGAACAAGGTTGCTATGGTCACCGGCGCCTCACGCGGCATCGGTGCGGCCATCGCCGATCGCCTCGGCAAGAAGGGCTTCACCGTCATCGTCAACTATGCCGGCAATGCCGCGGCGGCCGAAGAGGTCGTCGGCAAGATCGAGCAGGCCGGCGGCAAGGCCGTCGCGGCTCAGGCGGACGTGGCCGATGCAGAGGCGGTGCGCCGCATGTTCGACAGCGCGGAGGCTGCGTTCGGTGGCGTCGATGTGCTGGTCAACAATGCCGGCACCATGATGCTGGCACCGCTCGCCACCGCCGACGATGTCAATTTCGACCGGCAGATCGCCGTGAACCTCAAGGGTACCTTCAACACGCTGCGCGAGGCCGCTCAGCGCCTGCGCAACGGTGGCCGCATCATCAATTTTTCGACCACCGTCGTCGGCCTGAAGCTCGAAACCTACGGCATTTATGCCGCCACTAAGGCTGCCGTCGAGACCCTGACGGCGATCGCGGCCAAGGAAATGCGCGGCCGCAACATCACCGTCAACGCCGTCGCGCCCAGCCCGACCGCGACTGACCTCTTTCTCAACGGCAAGTCGGACGAGCTGATCGACCGCATGGCGAAGATGAACCCGCTGGAACGTCTCGGCACGCCGGAGGACATTGCCAATGTCGTCGCGTTCCTAGCCGGTCCTGACGAGCGTGGATCAACGGCCAGACCCTTCGCGCCAATGGCGGCGTGATCTGAGCTGTATCGGAAAGCGATCATCCTCCAGTGGTCGCTTCCATCCTGCATCCCCAAACATTTGAAGGAACCTCAATCATGACAAGCCAGGTCATCGTCATTACCGGCGCTTCCAGTGGCTTCGGTGCACTGACGGCCCGTGCTCTCGCCAAGGCCGGCCATACGGTCTATGCCGGCATCCGCGCCACCCGGACCCGCAACGCGAAGGCAGTCGCCGACGCGGCCGCGTTCGCCGAGGACAATGGTGTCGATCTTCGAACCGTCGAACTCGACGTTGCCGACGATGCCTCGGTCGAGGCGGGCATCGCCAGGATCATCGCAGACGAAGGCCGCGTTGACGTGGTGATCCACAATGCTGGCCACATGTCCTTCGGGCCTGCGGAAGCATTTACTCCGGAGCAGTTCGCCGAACTCTACGACATCAACGTGCTCTCCACTCAGCGCGTTAACCGTGCGGCGCTCCCCTATATGCGCAAGGCTGGCAAGGGCCTCGTCGTCTGGGTGTCGTCGTCGAGTACCCGTGGGGGTACGCCGCCTTACCTGTCTCCTTATTTTGCCGCCAAGGCGGCGATGGATTCGCTTGCCGTCTCCTACGCATCGGAACTGACCCGCTGGGGGATCGAGACCTCGATCATCGTGCCTGGCGCCTTCACCAGGGGCACCAACCACTTTGCGCATTCGGGGTCGCCGGCCGATATGGCCCGTGCTGCCGAATATAATGATGGCCCATACAAAGGCGTGCCGGACCGGGCGCTACAGGGGCTCGCCTCGCTGGAGCCTGCCGACGCCGACGCCGGCGAGGTTGCCGTCGCCATCGTCGATGTGATCGGCAAACCGTCGGAACCAGGCCGTTCCGTGTCCACATCGACCCGTCGCAAGACGGTGCGGAAATCGTCAACGGCGTCGCCGATCGCGTTCGCGCCGAGATGTTTCGCCGTATCGGTCTCGAAGACCTCCTTACGCCCGCCGTCAAATCCTGACGGCGCCGCTTATAGCCTCTATTCAGGAAAGGTAGAGAGATGACACAGCAAATGACATTTGGTCGATTGAAGTTCAACTTGCTCACACTCACAGCGGCTGTCGTCGCGGCAATCGCCGCGACGACCTCGGCGGGCCTCGGTTGGCCGGTCTGGGCGATGTTTGTCGGTTGGATTGCGTTTTTCACCGGCGGGCATTCTGCGAAAGCGGCAATAGCGAGCTATCTTTGCGTTGCCATTGGTATCGCTCTCGGCGTCGTTGCCGCCATCGGCGTGGGGACGCTCATGCCGATGATCGATTATCTGGCCTTCGGAGCGGTCGTTTTTGTCGTGGCCATGATCGTTGTTTCATTGCGGGCCGCGCCATTGCTCAACAACATTCCGGCTTATTTCCTGGGACTGATCGCCTTCTTTGCATCTCATCTCCCGCTTGGCTTGCCGGCATTTGCCGAACTTGCAGCGGTGAGCGCGCTGGGCAGCTTTGCCGCCTGGATTGCGCGCGGGCTTCAGTCGCGGCTGGCGCATCGCAAATCATAGCGGTACGGCCAAGCCGGAGTGAGCCAAGCCCTGGAAGACGTCAACCGGGCTTGCATATTTCAATCAACCTGAAGCCAGTTCATCCACGTTGTGGTCAATCCGCCTGCGCGATAAACCCAGGTCCAGCGGAATACGATGCGAAGAGGAACGGCGAGAGCGGGCGCTCATCGCCGTTCCAGACGATCGAACTGCCGGTTTTATTCTGTCACGCGCTGCGGCGTATTCTCGGTTACCGAGATGGCTGGCCGCTCACGCCCATCCGTCTTTGCCAGTGCCCAGCGTACGCCATTGCCGTAGTCAGGATGGATCTTGTCGAAATGTGCCAGCTGCCGTTCTTCTATCCCTCGGGGGATGCCGCCCATCGCCGCCGCGATGTTGGAGAACAGTCGCTCCTTCTCGGCGTCATCGAACAGGTTGAACAGCGCGCGCGGTTGCGCATAGTCATCGTTGCCGACCCGGTGGTTATAGCGATCGGCATCGCCCGAGATTTTAAGCGGCGGCTCTTTGGCGGAAGGTAGCTCGACCGGACCGTTGAAGGAGTTCGGCTCGTAGTAGGCGTCGGGATTGCCGGTACGGATGCCGCCATAGGTGTTCATCTGCCCATCCCGATGATAGTGGTGCACCGGACACTTTGGCTGGTTGACGGGGATGTTCTCATAGTGCGTGCCGAGCCGGTGGCGATGGGCGTCGGCGTACGAAAAGACGCGGGCTTGCAGCATCTTGTCGGGCGAATATGCAATACCGGGAACGATGTTCGAAGGCGAGAACGCAGCGTTCTCGATCTCGGTGAAATAATTTTCAGGATTACGGTTCAGTTCCAGCACCCCGATATCGATCGGCGGATAATCGGCGTGCGGCCAGACCTTGGTCAGATCGAAGGGATTATAGAGCGTCTTTTCGGCATCCAGCTCCGGCATGATCTGGACCTGAACCTTCCACTTGGGGAAGTCGCCGCGATCGATCGCGCCATAGAGCTCTTCCTGATAGCTTTCACGGGTCTTGCCGATAACCGCTTCGGCTTCCTCATTGGTGTAATGTCTGTGGCCCTGCAGGGTCTTGAAATGGAATTTCACCCAGTAGCGCTCTCCCTGGTTGTTCCAGAACGAATAGGTGTGCGAGCCATAGCCGTTCATGAACATCGGTGCTACTGGCAGGCCGCGATCCGACATCAGAATTGTCACCTGGTGCAGGCTTTCCGGTGAAAGCGACCAGAAGTCCCACATCGCCGTCGGCGATCGCAGGTTCGTCTTGGGATGGCGCTTCTGCGTGTGGATGAAGTCAGGGAACTTCAGCGGATCCCGGACAAAGAACACCGGCGTGTTATTGCCGACGAGGTCCCAGTTGCCTTCCTCGGTGTAGAACTTGATTGAGAAGCCGCGCACGTCGCGCTCTGCATCGGCCGCACCCATCTCGCCGGCAACCGTCGAGAAGCGCAGGAGCAGCGGCGTCTCGGCGCCAGGTTGCAGCACCTTGGCCCTGGTGTATCTGGAAATATCGCCCGTAATCTTCAGTGTGCCAAACGCACCCCAACCCTTGGCGTGGACGACGCGCTCCGGAATACGCTCACGGTTTTGATGCGCCAGCTTCTCGATGAGCTGGTAGTCCTGCAAAAGCACCGGACCACGCTCTCCTGCGGTTAGCGAATTCTGGTTGTCGGGGATGGGCGTGCCCGCAGTCGTCGTCATCGTTGGCTTGGTCATGGACTCTGCTTCCTTCGGAGGGAGAGGGGAGTTGTCGCCAGTTGGTGGGCGATCGATTAAGAACGATTCCAAACTATGGCGCCGCAACCATAACTTCAAATTTGATCTCCTTATTTTTTTGATAGGTTTTGCTTATCGCAAAAAAACACTCGCCTAGCATGAATGATAAGGCGCTCACGCACGGCGGTTATCCGACGTGCGGCGGGCGGAACAGGATCTGCGCTGAAGTGGCATCCGGTCACGCACATGAAGAAGACGCGTGAGGACGCGAAGTCATTCACCTCCATCGGCGCGAATGACTGCAAGGTGAGACGCCGCCGTACGTTGCGACAGTGGTGTAGTGCCCTCAAGAGACACAGGCCGGTAACTGCATCTTCATTTCAAGAGAATTCCAAGACTATCTTGCCACGGCCACCGCTTGCGCCGACCTTCTCGATAGCGTCTGCCGCCTGCTCGACCGCATAGGTATGCGAAACCGCGACCGCGATCTCGCCTCCGGCCGCCAGTCGGCCGAGGTCCAGGAGGATCTCGGCATCCGGATTCATCTGAAACCAAATGCCCGTGAACGATGACGGAATCTGATGTGCTACATCCGGCCGGACTGTGGAAACCAGCCGTCCGCCCGGTTTGAGTGTCTTCCAAAGGATTTCGAGGTCCTGCCCGGCAAGGTCCAGAACGAGGTCCATGTCACGAATTTTGCCGAGCTCGGCAGCATCGGCGTAGTCGATGGCGCGTTCGGCCCCGAGTTCAACGAGATAGTCCAGGTTCGCCGCCGATGCGGTGGCGATGACATGCGCCCCCGATCGCGCCGCGAGTTGAACGGCAAAGTGGCCAACGCCGCCTGACCCGCCATTGATCAGGACGGTTTGTCCCGCCTCGAGTCTGCCATGCTCGAACAGCCCTTGCCAAGCGGTCAGACCGCCAACCGGAATGGCAGCAGCCATCTCATCGCCAAGCTGATCCGGAATGCGAGCGAGCGTTGTGGGATCGAGGACCACGAAATCGGCGAAGCCGCCGAAATTGCCAGTCGGTCCCATTACATGGTCGCCCTTCGCGAAACCGTGGACGTTTTCGCCAACGGCCTCGATCGTTCCCGCAATCTCGCCTCCGAGCGTTACGGGAAAGCTCAAAGGGATAAATTCTCGCATCACGCCGGAGCGCAGCTTGTGATCGATCGGGTTCAGCCCAGCCGCCGCCACCCGGACAAGAATTTCATCCTTTCCTGGCGACGGGCGATCAATGCTGTCCACGAAGACAACCTCTGAGCCGCCATAGCCATGAATGCGAACAGAACGATTGTTGGTCATCACATTTTCTCCTGTCTTGACTGACACCTATATTGTTGTTCCACCTTCTGTCCGGCAGGGGCCAGAATCGGGACATGGCGTTCCAGAATAGAGACGAAATGGACCTCAATGCTTTAAAGGATTTTGTCAGTGTGGCGGCGCATGGTGGGTTTGGTGCAGCCAGCCGGGCAGAGAGCACAGCGAAAGCGAGTCTTTCCCGGCGTGTTCGTCAATTGGAAGACGCGATCGGCGTGCGCCTCATCGAGCGCACGAGGACCGGGTTTCGCCTTACCGCCGAAGGTACAGCCCTCTACGAACGGTGGGCCCCGCTTCTTGCCGACCTAACGCATACGATTGAGGAAGCCCGAAGTGAAAATGCCCTGCCGCAAGGGCCATTGCGGATAAGCGCGCCGACCGTATTGGCGCATAGCATCCTGGGACATCTCGCAGCCGGTTTTCGCGCCCGCTATCCGGCCGTTGACCTGGAGATCGTCGCCGATGACCGCAAGGTCGATCCTGCCCATGAAGGGTTTGACGCGGTGTTGCGCGCCAATCCCGATCCGGACGATGAACTGGTGGGACGAGTTGTTCTTGGCGAACGTCTCATGCTCGTGGCCTCGCCAGGTGTCGAGCGACCGCTGCCCTTCATCGGCCTGGGTGGGAACTCCGGGTCCTCATCGGTGCGTATCAGGCATGACGGCGGGATCGAGGAGATCGAGACGATCGTTGTCCTGCGCCTGTCTTCCCAAATCATGATCCGGGACGCCATACTGGCGGGAGGCGGCGCCGCCTTGCTGCCGGAATTTCTTGTCTCCTCGGAGATAACGAGCGGCGATCTTGTCCAACTCGGCATCCATGACGCCCCGGAGGTCCAGGTCTGGCTGCTTCATCCCGGCCGTCGCCCTGTCAGTGCCAGGCTGCGCGCCTTTGCCGACTTCATCGGGGAATCGTTCCCAAACCGTCGAATGCGGTGAAGGAAGGTCCGCCGCTATCGGGCCGGCGGGCGATTTCGCCACCGATGTCGCGTTGCACCGCCGTAGGAGCCATTGGCTGGTCCGGGTCTCGCTACGGTGAGTCGTCGTGGATGAAGACCGAATGTCGGCTTGCGAATGCCGTTCCTACGCGGCCGCAGCCATGGCGCTGGACAGGCTCCCCGTCAGGAACGAGATCAGCGGGCGCACAAGATCCGCTTGGGCGGTGTCTTCGCCAACGAGGACGATTTCCGTCATCGGCAAGGCCGGCCAATGTTCTGGGGCACGCAGGATCTGAAGACCCTGCTGGACGAACGAGTGGCCAAGAACCGTGACGCCGAGACCGCCGGCGACGGCAGCCTGTATGCCCATGAGGCTGCTGGCCGTGCAGGCGGCGAACCAGTCGCGGCGCACCGAATCCAGAGCCTGTACCATCACTTCGCGATAGGTGCAGGGGGGCGGCAGCATGACAAGCGGTGCCGGCCGCGAGAAATCCGGCGTGTAATCTGCGGACGCCATCCAGACGAGCGGCTCGCGCCAGATAACGCGGCCGCGCTGGGCAGCGCCGTCCTTCTTGGCAATCACGGCGTCGAGCGATCCGGTGTCATAGGTGGCCAGAAGATTGCAGCTCAACCCTGTCATGAGCTCAAGGTGCACTTCGGGATAAAGACGCCGAAAGCGCGAAAGCATGCTCGGCAATTGCCGTGGAATGAAATCGTCGGCAACACCGAGGCGCAGGTTACCGACGGATGCCGGTTCGCGCATCTCCCGGATAGCGACATCATTGAGCTCCAATATGCGCCGGGCAGTTACCAGAAACTGCTCCCCGTCGCGGGTCAGAGTCAGCGTCCGGCTGGTGCGTTCAAACAAGCGCTTTTCGACGATCTCTTCCAATCGCAAAACCTTTTGGCTGACGGCGGATTGCGAACGCCCGACCACTTCGGACGCCGCAGTGAACCCACCGGTTTCGGCGACGGCCACGAAGGCCCGCAACAGGTCGATCTCAAGGTCCGGATATCGCATGGCCGATCCATCTAGCTGAAATTCAGATTGATGCGATTAGAACTATGCGTTTCACTTATTGAACGCAAGCCCTCATCCTCCGCCACAACAATCGAAGAGGAGCAAGGCATGCGCGCTCAATTGCTGAAAGCCCACGGCGGCCCGGAGAATTTCGAGCTCACCGAGATATCCCGACCGGACGTGCGGCCCGGCACCATTCTCGTCCGCATCGGTGCGGCGTCGATCAACCAGATCGACGTGAAGATCCGCGGCGGTCTGCCGATCGGTCCCGATCTTCCGGCGATCCTCGGCGCGGATCTCGCCGGCGTGGTAGAGGAGGTTGGCGCCGGTGTCATGGACTTCAAGCCTCGCGACGAAGTCTATGGGTGCGCCGGCGGCGTCAAGGGACAGGGTGGAACGGTGGCGGAATATATCGTCGTCGATGCACGCCTGCTTGCTCCTAAACCGCGTAACCTCTCGATGCGGGAAGCCGCGGCGCTGCCGTTGGTCTCGATCACGGCATGGGACGCATTGGAGCGGACCAGCGTCTCCAACCGGGATCACGTGCTGGTTCATGGCGGCGTCGGTGGTGTCGGTCACGTTGCCATCCAACTCGCCAAGGCGATCGGGGCGCGGGTCGCAACAACGGTGCCATCATACGAGGCGGCGGAGATCGCCCGAAGCCTCGGCGCCGACGCGACGATCAATTTCAGGCAGGAAACGGTCCCGGCTTATGTCGAGCGTCTCACTGCCGGACGAGGTTTCGATGTCGTCTTCGACACGGTGGGCGGCGGCAATCTCGACAAGTCGTTCGAGGCGGCAGCACTTACCGGGCGCGTTGCGGCCACCGCCGCCCGCAGCACGCATGACCTGTCTCCGATGCACAGCAAGGCGCTCTCGCTCCACGTGGTCTTCATGCTGATCCCGATGCTGCACGACCTTGGCCGCGACCGGCACGGGCGCATCCTGCGCGCGCTGACCGAACTTGTTGAGAACAGCAAGGTCCGTCCGCTGCTCAACGTCACGCGTTTCGACCTCGCTGGCGTTCCCGACGCCTATCGCCACCTCGAGTCCGGCAATGCAGTCGGAAAAGTCGTCATCGACATTCTCTGATGTCGCGCCGCCGAACCATTCCAGGAAACGCCCTTGTTCTTCAACACAAAAAAAGCCTTGCCGCCTGATGATGCGATGCCAGAGAACCTGCGGTCATCCGATCCCTCCATCGCGGTCGGCGCGGAGCGACCGCGCACAGGAGCAATCATCGCTCTCGTTGCGGCGATCCTGCTCTGGGGTGCGAACTGGCCAGTCATGAAGGTCGGCCTCGGCCACATCACCCCGCTCTGGTTTTCCGGCTTGCGTTTTGCGACCGGGGCAGCGTGCCTTTTCGCGTTCCAGGCAGCACGCGGCGATCTGCGCGCCCCGACGCGCCGCGACTGGCCCTTCGTGCTCTCGATCGGCGTCTTCCAGATGATGATCTTTACGGCACTCGGCGCGATCGCGATGACGCAACTTCCGGCGGGCCGGTCGGCCATCCTCAGCTACACGACGACGCTATGGGTCGTGCCAGCGTCGATCCTGCTGTTTGGCGAGCGGGTGGCGCCACGCCGTCTCGCGGGAATCGGGCTTGGCGTCCTGGGCGTCGCCATTCTGGTGAACCCCGCCGCTGTAGACTGGACGAATGGCGAGGTCCTTGAGGCAAATTTCATGTTGCTGGCCGCATCGTTCTGCTGGGCCATCTGCATTCTGCATCTGCGATACTTCAGGAGTTCCTCATCCCCGTTCCAGCTTGCGCCATGGCAAATGCTGTTCGCGGCCGTCTGGCTCGTCATCATCGCCGCTTTTGTGGAAGGCCCATTCACTGGCGACGGCACGCCGATATTCTGGGGCTCGCTGATCTTCGTCGGGCCGCTGGCCACCGCCTTTTGCTTCTGCGCCGTGAATGCCGCCAGCGTGTGGCTGCCGGCGAGCGCGATGTCGACGGTGATGCTCGGCGTGCCGGTCACCGGCGTTGCTCTCTCCCTCGTCACGCTTGGAGAACCGCTGACCTTCGCGCTCGCCCTCGGGTCACTTGCCATCGTTGCCGGTATCGCCGTCAGCGCTATCCCGAACCGCTCATCAACTCCCTGACCACAAACCTTCTGAAAAGGAATAAGCCATGAAAGCCATTGGTTACTACAAGCCCCTGCCGATCGATAACGACCAGTCGCTCGTCGACATCGACCTGCCGACACCGACCCTCAAGCCGCGCGACGTTCTCGTCAAGGTCGAGGCGATCTCGGTCAATCCCGCCGACGTCAAGATCAGGGCCAGCGCCAAGCCCGCTGAAGGTACCGCCCGCATCCTCGGTTATGACGCCGCCGGCACCATCGAAGCGGTCGGCTCGGAGGTCACGCTGTTCAAAAAAGGCGATGCGGTGTTCTTTGCCGGCGCGATCGACCGGCCGGGCTCCTATAGCGAGTTTCATGCGGTCGACGAGCGCATCGTCGCCAGGAAACCGGAAACGCTCTCGTTTGCCGAGGCCGCGGCTCTGCCTCTCACATCGATTACGGCTTGGGAGCTGCTGTTCGACCGGCTACGCGTGCCCTATGGCGTGAAGACGCAGAACGACGCGCTGCTGATCGTCAATGGCGCCGGCGGGGTCGGCTCGATCCTAACCCAGATCGCGCGGCGGCTCACCGGCCTGACAGTAGTCGCCACGGCATCGCGCCCGGAAACCATCGCCTGGTGCAAGCAGATGGGCGCGCACCACGTCATCAACCACCGTAACCCGCTTGACGAGGAACTAAAGGCGATCGGCATTCCCGAGGTTCGCTACGTCGCAGGGCTCACCGCGACCGACGAGCACTTGCCGGCCATCGTCAATGCGCTCGCGCCCCAGGGCGCGCTGGCAATGATCGACGATCCCAAAGTCTTCGACATCGTACCCTTCAAGCGCAAGAGCCTGTCGGTGCACTGGGAGCTGATGTTTACGCGCTCACTCTACGAGACACCCGACATCTCCGAGCAGCACCGCCTCCTCTCCGAGGTCTCCACCCTGGTCGACGCCGGTGTGCTGAAGACCACGCTCACGGAGGAATTCGGCACGATCACCGCGGCCAACCTTCGCCGATCCCACGCCGCCGTCGAAAGCGGTCGCAGCATCGGCAAGTCGGTTCTCTCCGGCTTCTGATCGAAAAACATAATTCTTGTGAGGCAATCATGAAACGCAAACTTCTTGCCACCGCCTTGGCTGGCACATTTTCCCTTTCATCACAGATCACCTGGGCGCAGCAGGCCCAAGCCCCGCAACTGACGATCGCGGCCGAGAGCCGCGAGATGATCTGGAACGCCGTGGCGGTGGATCAGGGCCGGATGTTCGTGGCCGGTCCGCGCTGGACCGGCTCGAAAGGTCCCGCCGTGTCGCTTCTTGCCGCCGACGGCACGCCGAAACCCTATCCCGATGCGGCCTGGAATGACTGGAAGGAAGGTGCCGACCCGGCCGGCGCCTTTGTCAATGTCAACGCCATCCATCTCGACGGCCAGGGAGGATTGTGGGTCATCGACACCGGCTCGCCCCAGTTCGGCGGCGATCCGCTGCCCGGCGGTGCAAAGCTTGTGCGGATCGACCTTGCCACCGACACCGTGACCAAGATCTATCCTTTCGCTCCGAAGATCGCTCCAGCGGGAAGCTATGTCGATGATGTCCGGTTCAACGGCGATTTTGCCTATCTGACGGATGCCGGCCGGCCGGGTCTGATCGTCCTCGACTTGCGCAGCGGCGTGGCGCGCCGCGTTCTGAACGATCACGCATCGACAACAGCACCGGCGGATCGGCAGATCGTGCTCGACGGTCAGGTGGTGAAGGCGCCTGACGGTTTTCCGCTCAAGGTCAACAGTGATCCACTCGATCTCTCGCCCGACGGGCAGTGGCTTTATTTCGGGCCGCTGTCGGGCCCATGGTCGCGGATCGAGACCCGCTGGCTGGATGACGCCACGATCACACCGGAAGAGGTTGCAACGAAGGTCGAAGCCTGGGCCGACCTGCCGCCGGTCGGCGGCACCGTGATGGACAAGAACGGCGATCTCTACTTCACCGATCTTGCCGAAAACGCACTCAAACGCCGTACGCCTGACGGGCAGATCACGACAATCGTCCAGGATCCCCGCCTGCACTGGGTCGACGCGCCCTTCATCGATGCCAATCGTGTGATCTGGCTTCCCGCCCCGCAGATGGATCGGGTCGCCCTGTTCCATGAAGGAAAGCCACAGACGAATTGGCCGGTGCAGGTATTCCGGCTCAATCTGGGAGAAGCACAATGAACCGGCCTCTGCGTCTCGGTCATATCGACCTGTCCTTCCACGCCGCAAGTGCGGCGGTCGTCCAGTTGGTGCTAGAACGGCACGGGCACCAGGTCGAGGTCTCCGCCGCCCCGCACGAAGAGATGTTTCGGCGGTACGGCCGGGCTGAGGTCGATATCCTGGTGTCAGCCTGGCTGCCGGCCAGTCACAGCACCTATCTTGCGCCGTTCGAGCTGGACACGCGCAAGCTGACGGTGCTCTACGAGCCCTACTGCCTGTGGGGCGTGCCGGAGTTCGTCTCCGAGGCCGAGGTGGCCTCCGTTACTGATCTCCTGAAACCGGCCGTCCTCGAGCGTATGGAGCGGCGGATCCAGGGCATCAATCCCGGTGCCGGCATCAGCCGCTTCTCCAAGGCGATGATCGATGCCTACGACTTGCGCTCGGCCGGATATCACTTCGAACCAGGCACCGAGGCCGAATGCTTGGGCGCCTTCGAGAAAGCGGTTGCGGAAGAGCGCTGGGTGGTGATCCCGCTCTGGAGCCCGCAATACCTGCACCATCGTTATCGTATCCGCGCCCTTGCAGAACCGAAGGGGCTGCTTGGCGGCACCGACGCGGCAACCTTGATCGTCCGACACGATGCCGAGCCGCTGATCGCACCTGCCGCGATTGCTGAGCTGGAAGCGCTCCATCTCGGTAACGCGACCGTCACGGCGCTCGACCACGCTATCCGGGTCAAGGGATTGTCGCCGGCCGACGCCGCAAGGAAATGGCAGGCGGGACAGGCAGACACAGCGTCATCGGACGACAACGCAAGGAGCCAGCCATGACCACTGCATCCCCATCATCATCTGAGATCCGCATTGTCGCCGTGCTCAAAGCCAAGCCGGGTCAGGAAGCTGTTCTCCGTGAGGCGCTCGTGCAGCTCGTCCCGCCAGTGCGGCGAGAGCCCGGCTGTATCGAATATACGCTGCATGTGGGTCTCGACGATCCGGGCCTCTTTATCGTCTACGAAACCTGGGCCGATCAGGCCGCAATCGACCGGCACGGTCAGACGCCGCACTTCCTGGCCTTCGCCGCCCAATGCGAACCCCTTCTTGCCGAACCGATGGACGTCATGCTGCTCAGCAAAGTCATTTGAAGGGACCCGCATCGACTAACTGTAAACGAAGTCCCTCACTCCGCCGGCATCTGATTCAATTCCGCGCCGGTGGGGAGATCCTCGCTGCGGCCGTCGGTTCGTCTGCCCCTCCATCTGGTTATCGAACTAACATCAAGCCAAGCTTTTCTTGTTCGAATGATTCGCTTGAAATAAAAGGTGACGGCCTCATTATCGAGAGGACGTCACCTGGTGGCATGCGAAGGCTTTGTCGACAGGTCTACTTGCTCAACAAGCTAGGATCGACGGCCTGCGCCATCGCCTTGTATCCGGCATCATTAGGGTGAAGATGGTCACCGCTATCGTACTTCTCAAGTATCCTTGCGGGATTTTGGGGGTCCCGAATTACGGCATCGAAGTCAATGACCGTGTCAAATGCGCCAGCGGTCCTGATCCAATGATTGACTGCTTTTCTCTTTGCCTCAGCTTCGGTGGGATAATAATTTGCGAACGCGGCATTCTGAAAGGGAGTGAGCGTGGAACCGATGATCTTCGCACCTTGTTGATGGACGCGATCGATCATCTGCTGGATGGCCCCGATGATTTCCTCCGCCGAGACGGATTGGTCAGCTAGCCCAGTGCTTTTTGGTAGACCGATATCATTGATCCCCTCCATGAAGAACACGTAGGAAAGGTTTGGGACATCTAAAACATCCCGATCCAGGCGCTCCAGCGCAGGAGGGCCGAACTGTCGCAACGGAAGTCCGTTGATGATGCGGTTCCCAGCGATCCCAGCATTCACAACGCCGTAGGTGAGACCCGCCTCGTTCAAGCGCGCGGCAAGGAAATCGGGCCAGCGGGAATCTGAGTTCGGGCTCGAATTCTTTCCGTCCGTGATGGAGTCGCCCAAGGTTACGATTGTTTTACCACGAGGATTTTCCACGTCGATCCGGGCAAGGAAATAGCGTTGCGAGGACTCGTATGCGTTTTCAAGAATCGTGCTTGCGCTTTGATCGTCGCCCGCAGCGAGATATGTGGTCGCACTTGCGATCGGGTGGGTGGCGATGATCCCAACCGCTCGGGAAACGTAGAGAGACACGGAGATATCTGAAAGTCCCTCAACGGGCATGGTCACGGGATCGCTTGTCGCCACCTGGCCCGGCCCGATGGTGATGGTCCTTTTGCCGCCGAAAGTTACATCCCGGAGTGATCCTTCAGCGATCTCCGCCCCGGATTTGCCCGGCTCAGCAACCGTGGCTGCCCCAATGACGAGAGGCTCTTTCCCCAACGCGTTGCTGATCACGAGGCGGACTGCGTCGCCACCCTGCGAGAGGCCCACAACTTGTCGTACATTGCCGCCAAAAAACTCTTCCGAATTCGGATACGCGGGAGCAGCTCCCCAAGCCCCAACCCACTCGAAATCCGCCGCGGCGGTGAACGGGGCGGGCAACAGGAGAGCGGCTCCAACCAGGAGGGGTCGTACAACCGATCGGAATAGGTGCGATTTTTTTTGTAGGGAGCGTGACACTGAACGACCTTTCGATTATTTATGAGTGATCGCTCCGGAATAGCAGCGGAGATCAACCAATTCAAGAGTGATCGTTATGATAAATAAGAAATCAGGTCGTGGCCGGCCGCTCTCGTTCGACAAGGAGGCCGCTCTGTGGAATGCGACGAAGACCTTCTGGCAATCCGGATATGAGGGCGCTTCGATACAGGATCTTACCGAGTCGATGGGCCTTTCGCCGCAGAGCCTTTATTCGGCCTACGGCTCGAAGGCATCACTTTACGAGAGCGCCCTCGATCTCTATCAAGCGCGCATTGGCAACGAGCGTCTAGAAGAGCTGGACCGAGTTGACGTCATCGATTGTGTCAGCGCCTTGTTAGATCGGTGCGCACGTGAATTTACCGATCGTGATTTGCCTCGGGGATGCTTGATCAGCATGGGCACGTTGCTATGCTCTCCCGAGCATGGGCCAGTTTCCGACCTTGCTAAAAACCTCCGCCTTGAGACAATTTCGGCTATTGAGCGCCGTCTCGAGCAAGGCGTTCAGGAGGGGCAGGTCAAGAACGTCGATGTGTCCACATGGGCTCGCTTCTTCGGAAGCGTCATGCAGGGCATGTCCGTTCAAGCTCGAGACGGAGCGACTTACGAGGATCTGGGGAAGGTTGGCCGGATCGCCGTCGAACACCTTCGCGGCTTCTGCCCATGACGCCGCAGGCGTGCGCGACCGATCAGCATACTTGAAGCCTTTGTTCACTCGAAGCGGATCGATTGGCGTCGTCTGCGATACAAAGGAGTTGGCCATTCAAAAGCATCCTTTCGGGCACAGCCTTCAGACGGTCGGCGGGGTTGGCGGTGAAGCTGATCCCGGACCCCATGCCCCAACTCGTATCACCGCCACCAATTGGGAATCCTCAAAGGCTCTCTTCCGTTAGTTTTTATCGACTAGCTCAATCCACCAAGGAAACCGATGCCGGCAGTCTGGCCTCTTCCTTCAGCCGCTTAGCAAGGAATTGGACACAAAGCCTGACCTTGGCTGCCGTGTGCCGACTGTGCGGATAAATGGCATGAATCGGTGCTGCGGGAAGCGAATGCTCCGGCAGCACGATCTCCAGCCTGCCGGCCTCGACATCGGCCTGCACATCCCAGAAGGACTTCAGCACCAGGCCTGCCCCCTGCAGCGCCCAGGTGTGTCCCAGTTCTCCGTCATTGCTGACGAGAGGGCCTCGGACATGAACGGTCTGCCCGTCAGCGAAGCTCCAGCGGTCGAGCGGCGGATCGCCAAAGACGATGCAGTCATGCGTAAGCAGGTCCTCGATCGCCTGGGGGCGGCCGCGCCGATCAAGATAGTCGGGCGACCCACAGATGACGCGGATATTCGGCGCCAATTGACGGGCGATCAGGCTGGAATCCGAGAGCCTCCCGAAGCGGATAGCCAGATCGTAGCCGCCATCGATGATGTTGACGACAGTATCGGAAGCATCGAGATAGATCTGCAGCCCCGGATGCAGGGACTGGAATTCCCGAAGCAACGGAGCGAGCGTCCGGCGTCCGAACGCCACCGTCGAGGTGACGCGCAGCAGACCGGCGGCAGTTTGCTGGCCACGCGTAACCTCCATCTCGGCCTCATCGATCTCGGCAAGAATGCGCACGCAGCGCGCGTGAAATGATGCTCCCTCTTCGGTTAGCGCAAGTGTGCGAGTCGTGCGGTTGACGAGGCGCACGCCTAGACGCTCCTCTAGCCGGGCGAGCTTGCGGCTGACCACGGCCAGCGAAAGATGCAGATCGCGCGCCGCGCCCGACAGGCTGCCCGCCTCGACGACCCGCACGAACACCATCATATCGAAGAGATTGTCGGCCATATTCTTGCTGATATCACAAGAAACCCTCTGCAAGATAGACTATTCTTGCCGATTCAATATGCGTCTAGTTTGACTCCATCGTCACCAACGGATGGACATGGCCATGCAGTCTTTGAACAATCAACGCATCCTCGTCGTCGGCGGCAGTTCCGGCATCGGCCTCGCCACCGCCCGACAGGCGGCCAAGGCGGGTGCTCAGGTTACGATCGCCTCGCGCTCCCGGGCCAAACTCGATACAGCCGTTGCGGAAATCGGTGAAAATGCCCGCGCAGTTGTGCTCGACACCGGCGACGAAGCCGCCGTCGAGCACTTTTTTGCAAACGAAGCGGAGTGGGATCACGTAGTCGTGTCAGCGGCACAGACGCCGACCGGGCCCGTGCGCGCGCTCGGCCTTGCCGATGCGAAGGCGGCGATGGAGAGCAAATTCTGGGGCGCCTATCGCATCGCCCGCGCGGCGAAAGTCAACGACGGCGGGTCGCTGACCTTCATCTCGGGCTTCCTGAGCGTCCGGCCTTCTGCCTCGTCGGTCCTCCAGGGCGCAATCAACGCCGCGCTCGAAGCACTCGTCCGCGGACTGGCGCTCGAGCTGGCGCCGGTGCGGGTGAATGCCGTCTCGCCCGGCCTGATCGCAACACCGCTCTGGTTCGGCATGCCCGCGGAAAAGCGTGAGGCGATGTTCGCCGGTGCCGCACAGCGGCTGCCGGCCCGCCGCGTCGGTCAGCCAGGTGACATAGCCAACGCGGTACTGTTTCTCGCCACAACGCCCTTCGCGACCGGCTCGACCGTGCTTGTCGATGGCGGCGGCGCTGTCGCCTGAGCGTGACATGCTCGACCATGTCACGCTGCGCACGCATGATCTCGAAGGCACGCGCGCCTTTCTTGAAGCAGTGCTGGACCTGAAGCCGGGCTACCGGCCCGCCTTCGCCTTCCCCGGCTACTGGCTCTACGCACATGGTGAACCTATCGTGCATCTCATTCCCGGCCATGGCGGCCCGGTCGACCGGACTGGCGAGACGATCGATCACATCGCCTTCCGTCTCGCCGATTACGATGGGCTGCGGCGCAGGCTCGATGGATTGGCCATTCCCTATTCGCGGATGGCGCTACCGGAGCTTGGAGAGCGTCGCCTTTTTGTCCGGACTCCGACCGGCATCCTTCTGGAACTCGTGTTTCGGGAGGCGAGTGCCGCCCCCCAACCCAATTATCCATCAGGAGTACAAACAACATGACCCGCCAACTTTCGAAACTCGGCATAGCCGCCGCACTGGCTTTGGCCTTATCCACTCCAGGCCTTGCCGCCGATAACCTGAAAATCGATGATCTTGTCATTGCCGCGCAGATTCCCGAAGCGCAGCGCGACTCGACCATTAAGGCTGTTCGCGCCTTCTATGGTTTTTGGAACAGCGGCGATGAAGCTCTGCTGAAGCAGGCCGTGGCGGAGAATTTCACCGATCGCACTCTGCCGCCGGGTCGTCCGCAGGGACCGGAGGGACCGGCCTTTGCCTCGCGTCAGTTCCGCGCCGCCGTGCCTGATCTCAAGGTCGCAGTCGAGAAGATGATCGTCGCCGGCGACTATGTCACCGTGCATATGCGCTTTACCGGCCATTTCTCCGGCAAGTTTGGCGAGACGCAAGGCGTGGGTCAGCCGATCAGCTTCATCGCCACCGATCTCGTCAAGATCAAGCACGGGCGCATCAGCGACAATTGGCACATCGAAGACAATCTGACGTTACTGCAGGAATTGGGCGTCGCCAAGGTCGGCCTGTGATCGAAAAGCCGCCTTGCTTGCCTGGGAGCAAGAATCCGTCTGCGCTACGATTGATCGGCGTTGACCGGCAGCTTCGGATAAAAGTGTATCCTTTCGCGACGAATGGATAGCGCAATACAATCAAAACTGGAGATTTCAATGAAGATTGACCTTACCGGCAAAACAGCCATCGTGACGGGTTCCACCGGGGGCATTGGTTTCGCCATTGCCAAAGGGCTAGCGCAGGCGGGCGCTACGGTCGTCCTGAACGGACGTAAGCAGGACGCCGTCGATCGGTCGGTCGAACGATTGGAGAGGGATGTGCCTGATGGGCAAGTTCATGGCGTTGCGGCCGATCTTGCCAATCCCGAAGGCTGCGCCGCACTCGTCGCGGCCGTCCCCGCCGCCGACATCCTCGTCAATAACGTTGGGATTTTCGGTCCACTGGATTTCTTCGAAACCCCGGACGAAGAATGGGAACGCTTCCTCGCCGTGAACGTCATGTCGGGCGTGCGTCTGTCGCGCGCCTATCTGCCGGGTATGGCCGATCGTGGATGGGGGCGCGTGATTTTCCTCTCCTCCGAATCGGCTCTTAACATCCCGGCAGACATGATCCATTACGGCGTCACCAAGACCGCCGATCTCAGCCTGTCGCGCGGTCTGGCCAAGCGCATGGCCGGTACCGGCGTCACAGTCAACGCCATCCTGCCAGGGCCTACGCTTTCCGAGGGCGTACGCGACATGCTGCGCGAGGACCAGGAACGATCCGGCAAGCCGATTGAGGAGGTTGCCGCCGATTTCGTCAAGGCCAACCGGCCAAGCTCGATCATCGGCCGCGCCGCGACCGTCGAGGAGGTTGCCAATCTGGCCGTCTATGTTGCTTCGCCGCTGTCTTCGGCAACCACCGGCGCCGCGCTCCGCGTAGACGGCGGCGTTGTCGACACGATTGCTTGATCCTTCAAAGTTTTCGGACTGCCGGCGTGGGTTTCGCCTTGTGGGAAATGTTTAAGCGGATGAGAAGTGTGGATCAGTCGGCGCTGTGATGGTGACGTACCCTCCCGACAAGAGCTAGACGACGATGACCACAAATGGCACCGTTGTCGCAGTGCCAAATGTGGATACAGCCGCCTGATTCTTGCAAAGCGGTGCTTATGTCGGTTCGTGACGATGTGATCGTCAGTAATGACGACCATTGGAGCAGCAGGAAATAGACGCAGAGTCTTTTCAGGATGCTCGCCTTAGCCGAAGCTGCACAGAACTTTTAGGACAACTTGGAGAGCATATGGGCAGCTTCTTTCCTTTCGCCTGTCAGGGCCGGGCCAACACAGAAGCCGCTAATCGGTTTTTTCCAACCCGAATGTTAAGGAAGGTGATATCCCAACGGCCAGGAAAGTCTGAGTTTACCCATTAGCGCTGCAAGCGTGAGGGTATGGCCTGACGAGCGCATAGGCTAAGCCCCTCAGCGCGACGCGGGTGCCTGTTTCGAAGAACTCCAGCGCATAGGTGGAGCGGCCCGGGGGCAGGTACTTCTTGCGGAAATCACCGTGAGCCGGGCTCACGTCGCGATCAACGTGGAAGTCCAGCGGCAATCTAGATGAGGTGGCGGGCGACATCCCCTGCAGGTCGCCCGCCATGCCCGCACGATACGCCGCGTTTCGAGCGGGCAACATCATCAGGACAATATGTCGGCTTCTATTGCCGCTGCGACAAACGCTTGTCGGGCGAGGTTGGCATTGCCGCCATGATCGATGGCCTCCCGGCACTTCTTTTTAGCGTTGAACATGTGCGGGCCATCCGTCAAAGGCCAACGGGCATACTGATAGTCGAGCGCTTCATGTTCATTGTGAATGAATTCGGCGGGGCCTGTCCCAATATGTACGGACACGGCGGTACCCCAGTATGTGTGGTCGGGATCATGGGTCATCGATCGACCGTGCCCTTCCTTTACCATCGAGCAGTTGAACATATCCTCGAAATGCGGCTGCCGGGAGTCAATAGTGTGATGAAATCGTGTCAATCGGTTTACCCGTCTCGTTCTACTCATGGTCGCCGATCGCCGCGCGTAATCCGCCACCGAGCCAACTGCGCATAAAAACGCCCCCCGGGGCGGGGGCTGAATGGATACCACCCGCGGGAAACACGCAGCGTAACCAGTCTTTCCCGGACGGCGATACGTGCGCGTGCCTTTCGTCATCCAGATCGTATATCTGGACTTCAACACCGACCAGAGGCCGTCGGCGCTTTAACAAAAAAGAAGGGGCTGGCCTAACGCGATTGTTCATCGAGGCCGCGCTCCAAAGCAGTTAGCGATGCTCGCAGTACGATGATTTGACGTGCATCTTCGTCGTTTGGCGCTGCTCGTACCCTGTCAGCTTTCAGGTCTGGACGGCGATCTTCAATTTTCGCGATCGCCGCACGATGAATTTCGATTTGTTCTTTGATGTAGATGGCCAAGGGAGTCGTCATTGAAATATCGATCATTTTAGAAGGCTATGCGTTTAGATTTCGCAAGACAGGGCTGACGGACGGTGACCGCGTGGGATTCCTTCGCATCTGAGCACTGACGATTTAGGGTTTTACGTTTCGAGCGTAACTGGCAGATCTTGGCCGCTTTCGGTCGTCGAGCTGACGGTTTGTCATGTTTCGACCTTGCTCTTCGTCGCCATGGCGAGATCACCCTATTGGCTTTGAATGGCGCCGGCCGCCTGGAACAGGCGCTGATCAACTTCTGTTCGTGCCATTAGATCGACAGCGTCGTCCAGGTCACGGAGCCTTTGTCAATCAGACCCAGCAAACGATGGGCGTCAGCCAAGCTGAGATTGGCATCGTCCAGAAAATTTCGAATAATAGGCGCTGCTTTTCGAGCGACTTCGCTGCGTCTTTCGGCAAGGGTTGGCCAGTCTTCATCCATACCCGGTGACCCCTCTGCTCTGCTACGGGCCGCACTAGAAGGTCAGGATCACACCCAACGCAAGCACAATCGCAATCGCCATTGCGACCGTCAAACGCTCGGTTCGCTTGTGTTTGATTGTATCGCCGGACCAGTCGTAAGCCATAGAACCCTCCTGCTTTGAAC